>Ga0194055_10000221_pt1 | contig 44154 bp, 30 predicted proteins | sample SepL449m_MetaG_FD_155482 | JGI IMG/M metagenome (GOLD analysis project Ga0194055, IMG submission 155482) | Anoxic zone freshwater microbial communities from boreal shield lake in IISD Experimental Lakes Area, Ontario, Canada - Sep2016-L442-9m | ecosystem: Environmental > Aquatic > Freshwater >... | reverse complement strand
TCCTTATAATGCTTTTCCATGATACCGCATCCTACCGAAAGTTCACGGAGCATTGCCGCGCCACGCGAGCTGAAGATTCAAGCCCAGACGAAGAATCGGCTCTCAAACGGGTGCCCCTCATTCGATGGATCCTCAAACCACGCCATGGCCAAGGATCGCTGCTTGATAAGCCGCCTCATCGCAGTACTCATGCACTGGAAGACCGTTCAGGTATTTATCCAGGCCCGATACATCGCTTCGAATCAATCCCAAAAATCAAAGCAATGGATCCCCAGGATGTCCATTTTTTGCCTCGCACATCATGCCGTGATCACAATGCCGTGATCACACCGCGATCGGCGGTCGTTCGTGTCAGAAGTGTTCTCAATCCTACGTATCGCTTTCCATGGCTGGTACTCCATTGCTGGTACTTTGTTACTTTGCCCTCTTTGTTTCTCGAAGTTCTTCGATGGCTTGAAGAAGATCCTCCACCCCGAGTCCATATCGGGCCAATACGCTGGCCATAACGCCACCCACATGCTCGCACCTGCCTCTGCGAACGCTGGTCGTCGCGCTTATCGACGGGATAGTGATGCGAGGAGGAACCGCAGCGCGGGCTGGCTGAGATCGCTCGGAACCGCGGCGTGTTCGCGGTGGTTGTGGCGAACTGCGAGAGACGGCTAAGGCATCCTGTCTCCGAATCGATCTGTCTTGTGATTCTGCACCGGAATCAGTAGCCGTGCGGCAAGACGGCGTTCGCAGTGCGATCGACTCGGTCCCATTGCAATCCCCGGTCTCCCAAGCAAAGGTCTGCTGAATCATTTTTGGACTGCCTGCAAATGCCGTTACCATGTCCCTGTACCTTCCCTTTTTCGCCCGCTCGCACGAGCTAGGTCTCACGATCTATCGGGGCCTTGAATTGCTCAGCCCGTTTCGTTTCGCAGAGCGTTCCACGTCAGCCCACCCTTGCTGCCTTAAGAATCGCAACGCGCAGGACACCTTAGGTCACCACGAAGAGAATTCCGAAAATTGATTTGCGTTCGCGCCGGGTCGCGCGATTCCTCACCTCCAACTGCACGCGATTGCAATCGGAGCTATCATGCATGCGATACGTTCAGTTGCACCGTTGGTGCGAATCCCGTTTTCGCAGCTCAGCCACCATTTCCTCCGTCCATTCCCTCGGTCTTCACCATGTCCATCCTTCGTTCCAGCAACACTTGTGCCGATGTCCGATGTCTTAGATCACGCTACTGGGTTTCCTGGCCGGCATGGTTGCTCGGCGTTTTCATACTCACGTCGATGTCCTCCTCGACGCGGGCGCAGGTCCCCATCGAAGAGGATTACCTACAGAACAAACTCCCCTCTTGGGTAGAACTGTACCGCGAGCTTCATGCGGCTCCGGAGTTGTCCTTCAAGGAAGACAAAACAGCGGCCAAGCTTGCCAAACGTCTTCAAGCCTTGGATTTCAGTGTCACCACCGGCATCGGTAAAACGGGATACGTGGCGGTACTCAAGAACGGCCCGGGACCCGTGATCATGCTCCGTACCGATCTCGATGGCCTCCCAGTAACCGAACAATCGGGTGTCCCCTATGCATCCAAAGTCCGTGCGACCGATGCACGCGGTGTCGAGGTCGGAGTGATGCACGCGTGTGCCCATGACATCCATATGACATGTCAAATCGCTGCCGCCGAATACCTGTCAACGCAACGATCGCAATGGCAAGGAACCCTCGTCCTATTCGGCCAACCTGCGGAGGAGATCGGAGGAGGTGCCAGCGCCATGATTGCCGACGGCGCTTTGGTCCGTTTCCCCAGGCCTGATTACGCGATCGCATTGCACGTCGACTCAGAACTACCAACGGGAACGATCGGCTTTCGTGCTGGCCCCTTGATGGCCAATGTCGATAGTGTTGACATCCTAGTAAAGGGAAAAGGGGGGCACGGCGCGTTTCCACACAACACCATCGATCCTGTCGTCCAAGCCGCTCATCTCATTCTCGACCTGCAATCGTTGATCAGTCGCGAAAATAACCCGCTCGATCCTGCGGTCATCACCGTCGGATCGATTCACGCCGGTACCAAACACAACATCATTGACAGTGTATGCAAACTTCAGCTCACCGTTCGCAGTTACTCTCCGGAAGTCCGCCAACGCTTGCTTGATGGAATCGAACGCAAGGCAAAAGCAGCCGCTATCAGCGCTGGAGCCGAGGAACCGACCATCGAGTTTTCTGACTATACGCCTGCCACGATCAACGATTCAGGTTTGGTGCAACGCCTCGTTCCGGCGTATCGCAAACTGTTGGGAACCGAGAAAGTCATCGACGTTCCCCCCGTGATGGGCGGAGAGGATTTTTCGCAATTTGGATTGGCGGGAATTCCAATCGCCATGTTCCGCGTGGGAACTCAAAGCCCCGAACGCATTGAGGAATTCGCCAAGGAAGGGAAATCGCTCCCCTCCCTTCATTCCCCCTTCTTTTATCCCGAGCCGAACGAAACTCTTCGAACTGGTATCAAAACGCTGATTGCCACCGCTCTCGAATTGATGCCTCCCTCCGAATAGTGAAGGAGTACGATGAAATCTGTGCTTGCGTATTTGCTCGGGTGGGACCGAATGAGGACCATCGGCCGACACAGCCGACAAAAGTCGATTTTTGTTTCAATGAGCCTAAGGCGCTAGCCGATTTTTGCACGTCGAAAGAACTCGGCTAGCGCCATTTTAAGTTGCGATATCAGAGTGTCTCGGAGCCTCCATCCAAGTTTTCCCTTGCTTTCTCGTGCTCCTGCTCCTGCTCGTAATCGTGCTCGAAGAGACCCTTTCGATTACGAGCACGAGCACCATCCGCCTGCGCGGATTGAGCACGAGCACGACGAAAAGCCATAACGAGCGACTTCAAAACGAGCGCCTCAGTCTCACTTTCGTCGGATGTGTCTCGGCTGACATTCTGAAAACAACAGTCCGTCGATCAACCGCGGAAGCCCCCATTACGCGACCGTTTTCGCCTAGCTTGTCCATCCGCGTGCACTACAATTCTGGGCCCCTCGTTTCGCAGTTGGAAGGAGGTCCGATGTATCCGTCTCGCCTCGCTGCGCATGTCCAACGAAATCGATCTCTACTTTCAACGTCTTCGTCATTGGCTCGATTTGGAGTCGGACGCGGAGCGGGCACGCATGGCGCAGCGGCGTGCCTCTCGGTCCACGTCGAATTCGGGATTGGCGCGAAGCGTTGAATCCCGCGGGGATACGCTTACGCATCTGGTCATCTCCGATCATCGCACGGGATTGGGCGGACGGTTCATTGTCACCTTTACCAAACGCAATCCACAACAACTCTTTCCCTGGAATCGATTCCGAGTAGGGACTCCCGTCGTCGCATCGGATGAGTCGAATTTGCAGGATGTCGGCGGAGGGGTCGTCAGCGCGCGATCCACGGCGTCGATGGATATCGTTTTTGACGAATGGCCTGAAGGGAGTCTGTTTCGCCTCGAACTCTCTTCCGATGAAATCACACGAACACGCCAGTTAGATGCTTTGGCCGTCGCCGAAAGTGGCCGCGGCCAGTTGAGCCGATGGCGGTCCCTGCTCATTGAGACTCAACCACCGCAATATGATCCTCCAAAACCATTGGATCGATCCCCCCAACTCAATGCATCCCAATGGGACGCGGTCGAGTTCGCTCTGGCTGCGCGCGAGGTCGCGATCGTGCATGGTCCGCCCGGGACTGGCAAAACCACCACGGTGGCGGAACTCATTCGGCAATCGGTTCTGCGCGGCCAACGCGTCCTGGCATGCGCACCCAGCAATACCGCGGTCGATAATCTATTGGAAAAACTCATCGCGTTAGGGGTCCGGGCAGTGCGGATCGGACATCCCGCTCGCGTGCATGAACTGTTGCAACAACACACGCTGGACACATGCGTCGAACTCGATCCTGGAATGAAGGTCGTTCGAGAAATGCAGAAGGAAGCCGAACACATCCTTGCAAAAGCTGGAAAATGGACTCGAGCCAAACCAGCCCCTGGTGCAAGGGACGACGCGCGGGCCGAAGCACGCCGATTGCGCGACGATGCTCGTGCGTACGAACGCCAAATCATCGCATCCATCCTGGACCAAGCCGAAGTCATCTGCGCCACCACCAACTTCGATCCCGATGTTCTAGGCGATCGAAAATTTCCACTGGGAGTGATCGATGAAGCCTGCCAAAGCACGGAACCAGGTTATTGGCCTGTCCTGCTTCGAACGGAGAAAATCGTTTTGGCTGGCGATCATTGCCAATTACCCCCTACCGTCCTCTCCAAAAAAGCTGCCGACGAAGGCTTTTCCTTGAGCATGATGGAACGTTTAACCAAGACCTTTGGCGATTCGGCCACGAGACTACTGACGGTCCAATACCGCATGCATCAAGCCATCATGCAGTTCTCCTCCAAACGCTTTTATGATGGCAAGTTGGAAGCTCACAGCGATGTAGCCGAACATTGCTTGCGCGATCTGGCGGCTGACATAGTTGTTTGTTATCCCGATGAACCAGTGACCTTCGTCGATACGGCAGGTGCCAGTTGGGACGAACAGATCGATCTCGAAGGAGAAAGCAAATTCAATCCGAAGGAGGGAGCTTGGATCCTCGATCGTGTCACCGAGTTGGTGGAATCGGGATTGCCTCAATCCAGCATCGCCGTCATTGCGCCGTATTCCGCACAGGTGCGATGGCTGAGGGACCGATGCGCATGGCGTGAGATCGAAATCGATACGGTCGATGGCTTTCAAGGCCGCGAAAAAGAAGTGATTCTCATCTCGCTGGTTCGCTCCAACGATCGAGGAGAAATCGGTTTCCTATCCGATGAACGAAGGATGAATGTCGCAATGACGCGTGCGAAACGCAAACTCATCTTGATTGGCGATTCGGCAACTTTGGCACGCCACCCGTTCTACGCAGCTCTCCTCGAGCATTTCGAATCCGTTGAGGGTTACCACACTATCTGGGAATGGGCCAACTGAGAAAAGGACCGGTATTGCTAACACCGGCATTGCTACCAATCGTGTGCCAATTGAAGAAACCTTCAGGTTTCCATTGTGCGATGCGCAGCTAGCCCATCCAAAGCAAAACCCGCCAGGGGTGCTGGCGGGTTTCGTGGGCTTTCATCAGTGCAGGCTGGATGGCTTCAACTAGGACGCCTTCACCTAGGAGTCACCGTACTCGCGATTGGTGATGATGCCTGGTTGAGGAACGGGATAGATACCGTTGGCGTTGGCCAAGACGGGTGCAGCGCTTTGGTAGGTCAAATTCTCCAACCCAGGTGCAAACTCATGCTCGCAATTGAGCATGTCGTCGTAGCTAATCTCGACGCCGGTATGGGCTGCCATGCGTCCCATGCTGGTGACCAAGCTCGCTTTGACCCCTCGTTCGACTTCGTTGTACGGCAAGTCCTTGCGGATCGCATTGATGAGATCGTTCCATTCCAGTCGGTATGGATTCGGTTCGTTGGGGGGACCTTGCCAAACGATATTGGATGCATTGGATTTGGACATGTTTTGACCGGAGTAGATACGGCACTTGGCAGGTGAGTGACCCGATGCCGAGATGACAGCGCTACCCTTCGTCCCATGCGCGTAACTTGCGAATTCGTCGCGACAGCCTGGAATCGTTCGGCCGTTCACGAATAGCTTGGTTCCATCCTTAAACGTATATTCGATCGAGTACGTATCAAAATTCTGATCCACGCAATCATTGCGATAATGGCGACCGCCGGAGGCTTGGGCTTTGACAGGCCAATCCTCTTTCATCCAGCAACACTCATCAATGTTGTGAATGAGGAAGTCGCTGACGGCGCCACCGCTGGCCCACAGAAAACCGTGGAAGCGGCCGATTTGATAGAGCAGTTCGTTCATCTCGGGGGGCTTCTTGGTCGTTGCCGCCGATCCGGTTGGACCTGCCATTCGATAGGCTCGCAACATCAAGATATCGCCGATTTCTCCGTTGCGAATGCGGTCGAGCAATTCTTGACGGACGACGCAGTGACGGCACATCAATCCCACGCCCACTTTCAAGTTTCGTTCCACCGAGAGCTTGCCCAGATCGAACATCTTCTTACTGGTTGGACCGTCGACCGTGACCGGTTTCTCCATGAAGACATTCAGCCCCTTCTCGATCGCGTACTTGAACATCACCCAACGGAACGCAGGTGGAGAAGTCAAAATCGCGACATCGCCGGGGCGCAATGTATCCATTGCCTTCTTGTATCCGTCGAAACCCACAAACTGCCGATCGGCCGGAACATCTACTTTTTTCGGGAAGTCTTCTTTGAGCTTTGCGTAACTGCTGCTCAAACGATTCTCGAACACGTCGGCCATCGCAACCAATTCGATCTCGCCGTTATCGACGCTCAGCGCATCCCCGGCGGCACCGGTTCCGCGCCCTCCGCATCCGATCAGAGCAACGCGAATCTTGTTGTCCTCAGCCGCATGCACGCTGCGTGACAGTGTCGACGTGAGCCCCGCCGCAGCGGCGAAGGTGGTACCGGTCTTGAGGAATCCCCGACGATTCGCCGGGTTGTGGGATGGTTCCTGAGAGGACGCCATGGTCAATCTCCAAATGGGTGGAAGGAAGAACTAGTAGGTAGGATTCGTAGGGCGAGGGCTTTTCGGACGCCGAGGGTTTTCATCAATATGTGCAGTTATCCAAGTAACGCGATCCATGTTTTGGAACAGGATCGCGATAGGGATGCGATCGCAATCATCGATCAACGTTCTAAGGGAACAGGGCGTTCTTTCTGGATGGGCTCAGAGTACTCCCAGACTGTACTCTTTTCCTCCTCAGTTGGTTCATTTAAAGGTCGGACCACTCGAAAACCAACGTGCAGAGCATCCGTAAGATACCAAATGCTCACCGGAGACTGGGGGTCTTGCGCAATCCAATCGTCCGTCGAGCCTTCGCGGGCCGCGCTCCGAAGGGCAGCCGCACTCTTGTCCCAGCCTCCCCCCCGCACAACACGCGGATAGAGAGTCTTCGGAACCAAGAGCGGATCCTCTTTACGAAGATCCAAGGGATAGCCTTCCGGTGTGAACTGATCGAGCACCCACTCGGCGACGTTGCCATGCATGTCGTGCAGTCCCCATGGATTCGGTTTTTTCAAACCGACTTTATGGTACCCTTCGCCAGCGTTATCCGCGAACCATGCATACTGTTCCAACTCGGACGGATCGTCACCAAACGAATAAGCGGTTGTTGTTCCGGCGCGACATGCATATTCCCATTCCGCCTCGGTCGGGAGTCGATAATAACGACCTGTTTTTCGAGACAGCCATTTGCAATAGACCCTGGCGGCATGCTGGGTCATGCAGATGGCGGGATAGCCCTGTTTTCCCATCCCAAATGTCATGTCTGTATAGGGTTTCGTGGGTTGGCTCTTTTGGAATTCATCCGCCAATTCATCTCGCTTGGTCGCCTGGACTTTGTTCACATCGCGGTAGAAGACATCCAGATCGGACATCCACACATCGTAGGCATCCCAAGTCATTTCGACTTTCGACATCCAAAACGGTTGCACCACGACATCATGGACTGGCCCCTCGTCGGCATTGCGATCGGGTTCGCTCTCGGGACTTCCCATCTTGAAGGTCCCACCCTTGATGGGGAGCATTTCGATTTTTGCCTGTGAGTGCTCGATGCGCTCGACGTACGACTTCATTTCCGATTCGGTCGTCGCGTTTGCATCGGGTATCGGCAATGCGGCATCTTGGGCGTCTTGGGCTTGGACATTCGAGACGTTCCATGCCCCAATGATTCCGACGAGTGGGAAGAGAATCCACCAGCTCGTTGCGTACAGTTGTTTCAAAGGATGTTCCTTGGAAGGGTGAAGATCACGGAAGCTCAGCGCCTCATTCCCGTGAATTCAATTGCGTAGCCTAGCGGCGTAACGCGATTTCGAAAACGAATGTCAGCGCACAAGACAAAGACCTAGTTTCAATTGGCCGTAGGCAAAATATCGATGTTGCGGAATCGAACAGGGTCGGAGTGACCAGCAAATCCGATATGGCCTGCCGAGCGATCTTTGCCGGGATGGGGCGTATTGGCCATGAATTCGCTGACGCTCGCCAAGTCCGCATCGAGGATGCGCGTTCCGTTGAGTTCAACAGTGATCTTTGAGCCTTGGACTGTGACCACTTCATGGTTCCACTGACCGACGGGGCGGAGATACCCACGCTTTGCAGCCACCATGCCATACGCACTACCGTGCGCTTGGCGTGGATCGATCGAGGCATAGTTTGCATGGCCGTCGTCGAGGATTTGCAATTCCGTCATCCCAACGTAGGCAGCATCTCCGTGACGTAAATCCTTGGGAAGCTTTTCAATTTCTTCGACACTTGGATAGCGAATGGCCAGCCCATTGTTACCTGCAGGTGGCAATTGGAAATCGACCCGAAATGTAAAGTCGCCATAACTCTTCTCCGAGTACAAGACGCCCCCTTTGCCTTCCAGACATTGGATGGCACCATCGGTCACCGTGTAATTCGCGGTCGCTCCTTGCCAGCCTTCCAAATCTTTGCCATCGAAGAGGACATTCCATTGCTTACCCGATTTGCCGAAAAGTAAATTCTCGGATTGTTTGAGGATCTCATTCGATTCGTCCGCGTTGAATTCATGGATAGTGATGTTTCGGAATCGAATCTCGGCTCCATGGGTTTGAAGTTGGATCGGGCCTCTTGCAAGCAGCGGTGCCCCAGGTGCAAAGTAATCATGCAAACGGGCGTTCGAAACTACCTCTTTGTCGTTCAACCATACCCATGTCCTTTCACCTACCAATCGGATCTTCATGACGTTCCATTGACCGAGGGGCCGGTCCGCTCGTACGAGCGGATCCTTTCCTTCCCATCCTGCTGGATTGTTCCATAGCCCGCCACTTCCCTTTTCGTTGCCATTCTTGCGATTGTTCTCGGCATCGGGATCCCAGATTTGAACCTGTGGAATTCCTCGGAGATAGATGCCCGAATCGCAGCCAGGGACGATTTTGTACTCGAGAGTCAGTTCGAAGTCGCCGAATTCGCGATCGCTCGTCAAGTAAGCACCTTGACCATCATTGACGATCTCGCTCCCTTCGACTTTCCAGTGATCCTTGATCTCTTGGTTCCACTTGGTCTTGTCCGCTTCAGGCGTCGCTTCCCATTTGCGCGGATCAACGGTTGGACGTCCGTGCCAGCCGGAAAAATCTTTCCCATTGAACAACGGTTCCGAGTCTGCAGCCGACAAAGAAACCATGGATGAGAAAACAATCGATGCAAACCCCAAGCCTGTGGGGATGGCGCATCGGAGCAAAGCAGAAAATCGGGGGAGGTTCATCGTTCGAAGCATAGGATGGTGGTGGGGGTTAAGGCAAAATGGGGCCGCGAAAACCAATCGCTCGTCGGTCGCACGACCTCATCGGTGATGGACTCGGATGGCGGGCAAGGGCAGGGGGAGTTGATGGAGCCGAAAAACCATTTACACGGCGTTCCATGACGTCGGGATCCTCGCGCGATCGTTCGCTTCCGCCAACGATGCCAGGGCAACGCAATTGAGCAGCCTCGAAAATGGCCTCTCGGTCATTCAACCTCCTGATTTTAGCAAGAAAATCCTGCGAGTGATGTCGCCGAAGAAACGAATCTTCATTGGAATCCCAAACAAACAAGTCCAAAGATTCCAAGAAACGCTCTGTGACAGCGAATGCTCCACAACCCCTGCATTCTTCGGGTCGATAAGCTATGCTTTTCTCGGCGATGATTCAGAGTCTGCGACAATCGCCGGTTCGTTCGCCCTCGGCGAAACCCGCGATTCCCATCGAGCCATGTGATCCATGATCCAGTTCAGCCCAAGCTCTTCCCTATGAATTTCAACCCATCTCGCCCACTCGCGATCGATGTTCAGAACTTGTCCAAGGTCTATCGAGAAGGATTGTTGCTACCCCGTCTCCATCCAGCACTAAAAAATGTCTCCTTAGAAGTCCGCGCGGGAGAAGTGTTCGGCCTCCTGGGCCCGAATGGAGCCGGAAAGACGACGTTGATCAAGGTTCTGTTAGGAATCCTCCATCCAACCCAAGGGGTGGCACGCGTCCTCGATCTTCCGGCGGGTTCGAAAGCGGCTCGCAGAAAAATCGGCTACCTACCAGAGAACTTGGTTTTCCCGAGGCACCATACGGGTCGCAGCGCCCTTTACTTCTATGGCCGATTGAGTGAGATGAGCGATTCTCAAATCGCCGCTCGAGAAAAAGAACTGTTCGATCTTGTTTCCTTGACGGGCCGTCAGAACGAAGCGGTTCGTCGGTATTCGAAAGGGATGCGGCAACGGCTGGGACTTGCTCAAGCCATGCTGCATGATCCGGACCTCCTGATCATGGACGAACCTACCGACGGTCTAGACCCGATGGGCCGATCACAGATTCGCGATGTTTTGGATCAATTGAAGCAGCGAGGGAAAACCGTTTTTCTCAACAGCCACATTTTGCAAGAAGTCGAATTGATTTGCGACCGTGTCGCCATCATGGCGCTGGGTGAACTGCGCGGGATCGGAACGATCGACGATTTGATTCGCAAACATGCTGATGAAAGCAAAAGCAGCCTAAAGATGGAGGTCATCGGTTCCAAACAATCCATCGCGCCGAGTCTTGAAAACATACCCAACGTCACACTGATGACGATCCCGTCCACTTCCGATGCGATTCCTGAAATCACGCGCATAGAAATCCCTTCGATCGATCAATCCACTGTCGATAAACTCGTCGATCGATCGCGTTCGATGGGGATCAGTATCCTCCGCATGGAGCGGGCTCGCCCCAGCCTCGAACAAGTCTTTATGAATATCGTCGGCGCGGCGAGCAAATCGCCTCCATCGGTGCCTGGCATGTCGCATGGGCAATCCCCGTTGCCCGCATCGCCCCCATCCGCTCAATCTCTGGGCTCATCATGACGTTCGCCTAGCATCCCGAGCGGCTGCGATCCTCCGCGCTGCAGCGACTCAAACCGTATTCCATTTCCATCCCGTTCCGGTTCGATCCATCGACACTCATCGAAGCCGATTCCTAACGCCAGATTTGCCGATCCACCCATGAAACCCTATTTGGCCATCCTTTACGATAGCTTGATCGAATCCCTGCAGTCCAGGGTCCTGTGGATCTTGCTCGCTTGCTGGACTCTCATCCTCATCGCGCTCTTCCCACTCAGCATTTCTGAAGGGGAAAGTTATCAAGTGCGTATGGGGGACATTTCCTCACCGAAGACGGTTCTCGATCAACTCGCGGCTGCTTCGGCTGGAAAAGGCACGCGGGCTCAACGGTCGGTCTACGCCAAGATCAAAGAGGATTTTCAAGCGGTTCTTCAAGATCGTCAGCGTTCGGGTCGCAAGATTCCGGTCGGCAGCTTGATAGCCTCTCTCAATGACGTCGTCTCGTCCGATGATCTTTACGACGAAGAGGCTTGGCCGAATGCAAAGAAGCGGAAGGAGCTGCGCGAGCTCATTGAAAAAGGAACCAAGTCTCCGGAAGAGACCCAAAAACTCAATCGCCGCCTCTTAGATCTGGCGTTTCCAGGCTCGGTCAAAACCTCCTCGGGCCAAGCGACTTGGATTACTTATGCAGGGCTCAAGTTTACCGATCCTCTGCCATTCACGGCTCGGCAGATGCGTCCCTTTATTGAGTCGAGCTTGTTCCCACTGATCATGTGGATCGGACTGGGGCAGATCGCGATGATGGTCGCGATCGTCATCACCAGTTCTATGATTCCGGACATGTTTCAAACCGGATCACTTCACTTGCTCTTGAGCAAACCGCTGTCCCGGAGTGTGTTATTCCTGAGCAAATATTTGGGTGGCTGTATCTTTGTGGCGATCAATATCGCCTTCCTCGTCATCGGGCTCTATTTCTATGCGGGCATACAGCTTGATATTTGGAATCGCGGAATTCTATGGTGCATCCCTTTGTTCATCTTCGCATTCATGATCTTCTATTCGGTCTCCGCACTGGTAGGACTGATCTGGAAGAACCCGATCATTTGTGTGGTGGTGACAGCCCTGTTTTGGGGGGCGTGTTTCACGGTTGGCTTGATCCGCGGCATCTCCGAAGGATTTCTCAAAGGACCTCCCACGATCCAACGTCTGATCGCCGTGGGGGACCAACCCGTCGCTGCCAACCAACAAGGACGAATCCTGTTCTGGAACGAGTCTCAAAATACTTGGCAAACAGCTTATGGTGAAGTCAACGGCCAACGCGTTCTCGGTCCCATTTGGGATCCCAAGGAAGGTACGCTCTACTTTGGTCGTCCTCCCTTCCTGCCGTTCGGAATCACGACAGGCGAATCCATTCGACTCGAAACGGCCAAAATTCCGGAATGGGCTGGGCAGGCTTCGACGACCGATAAAAAGGTTTGGGACGACTCAAGGCTCGACTCCGCCCCCGATCTCCCCGCCGATACTTTTGAATTGATCCCCTGGGAAGATTCCTTTCTCGCCGTCAACGGGGAAGGGATCTATGTCTACGATCGAGAAGCGGCCGCCAAAGCCGAACAGCAAAAAGTGAGTTTGTTTGGCTTCGATATGAAACTACCCACAGGGAATGAAACGTACAAGCGATTGACCGAACCCGACTGGGGATTTCGTAAGCCATTGGCTGTCGCCGTGTCTCCCTCGAAGAAAACTCTCGTGGTCGCTTCGCGCGGCAAACTGGGCATCTTCCAATTCGACGGCAAACAGCTTACGAAAGCCGCCGAATTGGAGTTAGACGTTCCACCCGAGGCAGTGATCAATGTGGCGATGACCGGTGACATCGCGATTGCATGTCCCAACGCTTTGACTCCAATTCTGGTCGATCTCAAGGAACAGAAGGTCCTGAGGACGTTGGATGAAATTGGAGTGGCAACCATCAAACGGACTGCTTCGTCGGATCAGGGTTTTATGGCGCTGCTGAGCATCGAAGGGGACCTTTGGCTAGCGAGCGCACCCCAAGGCAATGCTTCTGAGGTGACGGTCAAGCGACCTGCTGCGGTGGGTCAGGGCGAAGTTTCAACCATGTCCTTCGATGACAAGAACCGATTGTGGGTCGCACATCATATTAAACAAGTCGATGCATGGGATCTGGCTCAATCCAACCAGTCGGTCTTGGCTTTCCGTCCGAATTCATCGACCGCAGAACTGATCTACAATTACATCATCAACCCGTTCTACTTGCTGAATCCAAAGCCATCCGCCATCAACGAAACGATCCAATACGTCCTGCGGAATCCGGAGAACAAGATTGCTGCGTTGGATAGAAACGATCTGGAAATACCGCAGATTGCTCGCGATCCTTGGCAACCACTTTGGAGCAACGGTTTGTTTATCGCGGTGATGCTAGCAGCCGGGTGCTGGTATCTGTATCGTCAAGACTTGTAAGGTCGTTAGCGTTCGACGCTTGGCCGGCCATTCCTTCAACTAGCCGTGGGGCTACTTTTGCTGGATTTGCCAAGTGGAACCGGACTTGCCATCTTGGAGAGCGATGCCGATGTCCAATAGACCATCGCGAACGGCATCCGACGTCGGAAAGTCTTTCCGCGCACGGGCTTCTGTACGCAACCGCAGGACGAGCCCCATCAAACCTTCGATAAGGTGAGCATGGGAGTCAGAACCGGAAGACCTTGGGACCGGCTTCAAGAAAATACCGAGCAGCGCGGCTGTCTCACGCAGGATCCTCATGCCAGCTTGAAGAGCTTCCTTGCCTTCGGCAGAGCTGTTCTCTTCGAGCTTGTCGGTATCGATAGCGCGATTCAAACCACGGGCCATTTCGAATAGATCGGCCGTCGCCCCACCCGTATTGAAATCGTCATCCATCTTTGCCAGGAACGAGTCCCGCAGTTCCATCAGAGGCGGAAGCCAAGCTGCTGTGGACGCGGGTGGAACGTAGTCGGCTCGACGCTTGGGATAGTCAAGAGCGTAGACAGAACTACCAACGATTCGTTCGTAGCGATCGAACAACCGATAAAAGGTCTCTAAGGCCGTACCTGCCTCGGACAAAGGTTCATCACCGAAAAGGGTGGTCGAACGATAGTGAGAACGAAGTAGGAAAAATCGAATGCGTTCTCCCGTGTGTTTCGCGATCAAGGCTGCCAGCCCACCCGCACCTTTGCTACGCGAGATTTTGCCCGACACGTCATCTTCTTGTGCCCCTTCGCGATCGGATCGTCCACCCACTTTCCCCGAGTCATTGGCGGCCCGCATCAGACCGTTGTGCATCCAATACTTGACCATCGGTTGCCCGTGACAGCATCGACTCTGCGCGAGTTCATTTTCATGGTGCGGAAATACCAAATCGAGACCACCCCCATGAATGTCGAAGGTCTTGCCCAGGATGCTTCGGCTCATTGCCGAGCACTCGATGTGCCAACCAGGCCGCCCTAACCCCCAAGGGCTTTCCCAGCTCGGTTCACCCGGCTTGGCAGATTTCCAGAGTGCAAAGTCCCCCGGAGATCGCTTGCGAGACGCGGCGCCTCCTCCTTCCCCTTGCTGATCATCGGCAGTCCGGTTGCTAAGTCGCCCGTAGTCGCGGTCTTTCGTCACATCAAAGAAGACATCGCCGTCGCTAGCGTACGCAAAACCGCGGGCAATCAACTCCTCGACAAAGCGGATTATTTCCCCCATGCTGTCGGTTGCTCGGGGCATGCGATCGATCTGATCGACCCCTAGAGCAAGAAGATTCGACGTATAATCGGCTGTCATCTGGGTTGCCAACTGAAACATGGAAATTCCACGTTCCTTCGAACGCACGATGAGCTTGTCATCGACGTCGGTAATGTTGACGACCCAGGTTACTTCGTACCCGCAGTAAGTCAGGTAACGCTTGACCGTATCGAAAATAACAGGGCCGACCATATGACCGATGTGGGCTTCTGCATACACCGTCGGGCCGCACAGATACATTCCGACGTGCCCAGGAACCAATGTCTCGAAAGGCTCTTTGGACTTCGAGAGGGTGTTATAAACTCGGAGAGAATAGGTTGGCTTGTTTTGAGTCATAGTGAGTTACAAACGACATTCGAGGCGCAAATCACGTTAAATTATAGGATTCGTATGCGGTTACACAAAGCTCTCGATGGAAAAACCACGAATCGACCAAGGTGCCAAGATATCGAATCCCATCCTACAATTCATTTCGGTTGGAGAGACTTTCCGTCCGTGGAATCCAGCTCACGCGGACCTTGAGGGGTTCATCGAACTCCGATGGGATTGCCGATTCAAGCGCGGTCGAAGCGTAGCGATTTGCCGCCTCATCGTCCATTGCAAATGATTGATTTCCAGTCACCCCGGCGTGGTGACAGCTTGTACGAAGCACACTAGAAATGGTTCCAGAATGAATGCAATCCGTGTCGAGTCTTTCGGGCTTACGGACCGTGGAATGGTTCGGCCCGAAAACCAGGATCAATTTCTCATTGCAGAACTGTCGCGCGTGATGCGGCTGCGCAGCAGTTCGTTTCCGCTGGAACCTGGCAGCTTGCTGTCGGGAGATACCCTGGGTTACTTGTTCATGGTCGCGGACGGGATGGGAGGCCACCGAGCTGGCAACGAAGCCAGCACCCTTGCCATCCAGTACTTCCTCGCGTCGATCTTAAACAGAGTGCGATGGGACACCCCAGCCAAAGCGGGTGATGACTCGCGGTTGGTGGACGATCTTCGGGAAATGCTGCACGAAGCGCACGACTTGCTGGTGAAAAAGTCCGAAAGGGAAAAGTCACTCTCTGGGATGGGAACGACACTGACGATGGCGTACGTCGTATGGCCACGCATGGTGGTCGTCCATGCCGGCGATACTCGCTGCTATCTGCTGCGCGGTGGCAAGTTTCGATTGTTGACTGAGGATCACACACTCGCCGAGGAGATGATGAAACGGGGTCAACTGGATCGCCAGAGCGCCGAACGATCACCATGGTCCAACGTCCTTAGCAATGCATTGGGTGCAAATGCGGACATGGTGCACGCGGAAATCGCACGCGTAGATTTGACGGATGGAGATGTGATCTTTATGTGCAGCGATGGTTTGAACAAACACGTCGACGACGATCGCATCGCGAAAGCGCTCCTTCACGCATCCACTATTCCCGACGCAGTTTCCTATTTGGTTCAGTTGGCCAATGAAGCCGGTGGGACTGACAACATCACGGCCTTGGCCGCAAAATGGACCGCTGCCGCTCCCGAGCAATTCTTACGTGTGATGTCCATTCCAGCGGAAACGGGCCACGTGTTTGCGGAAGTCGATCACCCGGGAGGATCGATCCAACTCGGTGAGACGACACAAACCGGATCGGTCGCTTCAACCACAGCTGATTTTACGCAAACGCCCATCGATCCATCTTCTCGTCGCCCTTGACCGCCTGGGACGTGCCAGAGAATCTGAGTCCCATCCGATAGTTCCTCGATCGAATCCTTCCCTGGCAGCCACCGTATGCATCCCGCCTTTTCGAACGCATTGTTTGTTCCTACCTTCGTTTGGAATTACGGGATGGCGCGCGTTTTGCATCGTCGCCATTGGTGGGACGATGTCGATGAGTACGTGATCCTGGGAGCTTTGCCTCTACGACGGGATGTCAAAAAACTCGCGGAGATGGGGGTGCGCGGCGTCATCAACATGTGCCGCGAATACCGCGGACCGGTCGCAGAGTATTCCAAGTACGATATCGAGCAGTTATGGCTCCCCACGGTCGATTTCAATCCACCGAAATTGGAAGATGTCCAACGTGGCGTCGATTTCCTCGAAAAGAAAACGGATCTCCATCAGAAAGTCTATGTCCACTGCAAAGCGGGACGCGCCCGCAGTGCAACAATCGTCATCTGCTGGCTGGTACGCTGTCGTGGCATGACTCCAGAGGCCGCCCAACAGCATCTCCTCCGGTGCCGCCCTCATGTCAACCCAAGCTTGCTGAACCGCCAAGTCGTTCAGGAATATCTAAGAATCGTCGATCGCTGACGCAAAGTTTGTGAAACTTTCCGGAATGAGCTTCGTCTGGTCTAATGATGAGGTGCATGGAGGGTTATGACTGCGCCCAGTTTCCTTCGCACCCGGCACTCTCCTTCCATTTGCTTTCAGAGATCAGACCATGAAGCGCGGAATCCTCCTTTTGTTGGCATGTGTGCTCACGGCCGGAATATCGGTCCCTCTCCTATCCTCTCAAAACCCCACGCCCGGAGATCGAGCCAACATGTGGAAAAAAGTCGACGATGCCATTAACCAAGGGCTTCCCCAAACGGCAATCGAACAGCTCAAGCCGATCCTCGAACGTGCGCTCGCCGACAAAGCCTATCCCGAGGCGATCAAAGCCCTGGCAAAACGAATCAAACTGGAAGCAGAAATCCAAGGAGGTGGGCCGAACGAAGGAATCATTCGACTGAAGCAGGAATTGGAAACAGCCCCCGCAGAAATAAAGCCCACCCTTCATGCCATCCTCGGTCACTGGTACTGGTCCTACTTCACCGAGAATCGATGGCAATTCGCTAGACGCACAGCGACCACATCGTCTCCCTCCGAAGACTTCACCACATGGGACTTGCCCCGTCTCTTCGCGGAGATCGATCGGTGCTATTCCGCCGCGCTTGCGGATCCCGAATCGTTAAAAAAAGTCCCGATCCAGTCGTACGATATCCTCCTTCTCCCAGGAACTTTCCCCGACGAATATCGCCCCACCTTGTACGACTTCCTCGTCCACGCCGCACTCGAATTCTACACGGCCGGCGAACAAGCCGGCACGCAGCGCGAAGATGCCTTTGTCCTTGAAGCTTCGAGTCCCATCCTTGGAACTGTCGAAGATTTTTTGGCATGGACTCCTAAAACCACGGACACCGACTCGCCAAAGTTCAAGGCCATCAGGCTCTACCAAGATCTTCTCCGATTCCATGCCGACGATGCCGACGTCGGGGCGCGCTTGGACGCGAACATCGACCGGTTGCGATTCGGGCATGCGCAGGCTGTGGGCGAAGAAAACAACAGTCGCACTCAAGCCGCTCTGCGTCAAATTGCAGACGCCAGCGCGACACACCCACTCTCCGCGTTAGCTCGCTATCGTTTGGCTGAAATCCTGCGCAGTGATAACAATCTCCTCGAAGCCCACGAGGTCGCATCCCAAGGCCGCAACGCTTTTCCCGAAAGTATCGGTGGGAAACTCTGCTCGAACCTCATCGCGGAGATCGAAGCCAAATCCATTAATGTTCAGTCGGAGCGGGTCTGGAATGCGCCTTGGCCAAACATTCGCGTTCGCTATCGCAATCTCAATAAAGTTTACTTCCGTGCCATCCCTGCCGATTGGCAAGGACGCTTCTCAAACAATCGATGGCAACCTGATGAATTCAATCAACAGGACGTTCAAGAGGTCCGAAGTAAAACCAGCGCCGCGCAGTGGTCCTCCGAATTGCCTGAAACGGATGATTACCAGGAAGCCACACACGACGTCGATGTTCCGAAGACGCTCAAGCCCGGCTACTACATTATTGTCTATAGCCACCGCGAGGATTTTGCCGATGCGAACAACGTCATCGGAGCCTGCGGAGTCTGGGTTTCCAAGCTTGCGATCGTCATCCGCCAACAATGGAACACTCAAAATCTGAGCGGTCTGGTCCTCGACAATCAAACAGGATATCCAATCTCCGGTGCAACGATTCGTTCAATCTATCGCGATCCGCAAACGAACGCACTAAAGAATGGACCGACCTCCGAAAGCGATGCCAATGGCATATTCAACGTGCCGCTCGCACAAAACTACACGTTCATCATCGCCAGTCACGGTGGTCATAGCTTAGCCTCCGGGGATGGTTTTTCTTGGTACCCTGGCTCAAACAACGAACCGACCCCCGTCGCAACGTTCTTTACCGATCGCTCGATTTATCGCCCAGGGCAAACGATCCAGTTCAAGGGGATCGCCATGATTCTGGATCCCAACAAGAATCGGTACGAACTCGTCAAGAACGCAATGGCCCTGGTCGAACTCCTGGATCCAAACGGACAAGTCATCGAAACGCTCGAACTGCGATCGAATGACTACGGTTCCTTTAGCGGTTCTTTCACGGCCCCTCGCAATCGTGGCACCGGACGGATGACGATTCGAACACCTTCCTTCAGTGGTGCAGCGACCCAAATCAGTGTCGAGGAATACAAACGGCCCAAGTTTCAGGTCACGGTCGATCTACCTAAAGACTCACCGAAATTAGGGGATACGGTCACCATCCACGGAAACGCCATGAGCTACACCGGCGCCCCGATTCAAAATGCCAAGATTCGTTATCGAGTCGTTCGCGAAGTGCGATTTCCTGATTGGTTCATGTTCTGCTATGGATGGCGCATTGCCCCCAACCTGGGGCAGTCTCAAGAGATCGGCCACGGTTTTGCGACAACGGAATTGGATGGTTCGTTCCACATCGATTTCGTCGCTCGACCCGATCGATCGATTCCCGAATCCGATCAACCCATCTTTCGTTACACCGTAACAGCAGACGTTACCGATGGAACGGGCGAAACACGCTCGGGAGACGTAAGCCTGTCAGTCGGTTACACAACGCTTCAAGCCAATCTCACCGCCGAAGACTGGCAAACGACTGCAGAACCCCTTCAAGTCAAACTCACCACGTCGAATCTCAATGGTATCCCGTTGAGCGCAGCAGGCACGATCAAGGTCTATCGGCTGAAAGAACCCGACGTCATCGAGCGATCGGACTTGTTGGGCGATCGACGCATCCGTCCGCAGCGAGGTGCTCGCCGTCCCGGTGTGGCCGGTGGTGGAAAAGCACAGCCATCCATCATCCCACCGGATCGAAGCCAAGTAAGCACATGGCCACTCGCCGACATCGTCGCTGAAAAAGAATTCAAAACTCTTGAAGATGGAAAACAGGATTTTCGCTTCGAGTTACCGCGCGGTCTCTATCGCGTCGTGCTTGAGTCACAAGACCGACTCGGCAAACCTGTCCAATCGGAACTCAATGTGAAAGTGATCGACCCAGCCGCCAATACGCTCGGATTGAAGATCCCTCATCTGTTTACGGCGCAGCAAAAGAAGGTCGAACCAGGGGATACGTGGCGAGCGGTGTGGGGGTCAGGATATGACAAGGCCCGCGCCTATGTCGAAGTCGAGCATCGCGGAAAATTGCTTCAAAAGTACTGGACTCCCGTCGACAAATCCCAGGTCGTCATCGAGCAACCCATCGATGAGTCCATGCGGGGTGGTTTTACCGTGCGTGTCACCTTCGTTCACGACAACCGTGCCTATATCGAATCGCGAACCGTGGCGGTTCCGTGGACGAACAAGGAACTGACACTGAAGTGGGAACGCTTCCGATCCAAACTGGAACCGGGAGCCAAGGAGCAATGGAGTCTCAAAATCACGGGTCCCCAAGCCGCAACCGTAGCAGCAGAAATGGTCGCTGGGCTCTACGATGCCTCTCTCGATGCGTTTCTACCTCACAACTGGCCGGAACGCCTGGGAGGCTTTTATAGCGAAAACGCAACCCTGAATTCGGCATACCACAACTACACCCTTTGGTTCACTCAGCTCAGCTACCAACTCCCATCCAAGACGACTCCTGTCTCAGAGACGGTCCGACGCTTCCCAGAGGATCTGAAATTCCAAGTCATGAGGATGTTTTCCTCAATGGGTGGAATGGGTGGGCGGCGTAGTGTCCGTGGATTGGGCGCTCCAGGTGCACCCATGCCGATGTCCGCTGCCGATTCAGCGGGAATGGCAGGAGGTGGACTCGCTAAAAACGGTTTGGCGGAGGCCGAATTCGCCGACACGGACGACCGGTATAGGCTCGCGTCCGCGGAACTAGGCGGTGCGGGCAAAAGGGGAAAATCCGCAGGTGGCAACGTCGCTTTAGGAAATGTTGCTCCTCGCAAAAACCTAAACGAGACCGCCTTCTTCTTTCCACAATTGCGGATGGGGAAGGATGAAACCGTCACCTTGGAATTCACATTGCCCGAGGCGCTGACCAAATGGCGGTTCATGGCGTTCGCACACGACCAAGAACTTCGAAGCGGTTCCCTGTTCGACACGGTTGTTTCGACAAAAGATTTGATGGTCCAGCCCAATCCGCCCCGATTCCTGCGCGAGAGCGATGTGATCGAATTCTCGGCCAAAGTCACCAACCAATCCAATTCGGTTCAACAAGGCAAGGTAGCGCTGCAACTGAGCGATGCGGTCACCGAAGCCAATCTCGATTCGGCCTTTGAAAACTCCGACAACGAGCAAGCGTTCGAACTCCCAGCCAGTGAATCGCGATCCTTCCGTTGGCGATTGAAGGTCCCAGAGGGTGCTAAGCCGATTCTGTTCCGCACGATCGCAGCCACCGACTCGATGTCCGATGGTGAACAAGGCATGCTCCCTGTCCTATCCAATCGCATACTCGTCCACGAGTCGATTCAATTGCCGATCCGCGGAAAATCAACCAAGGAATTCGAACTGAAGAAGCTGCTGGAATCGGCGGATTCTACCACGCTGAAGAACCAGTCTCTCACGGTGCAGATGACCTCGCAGCCGGCTTGGTATGCCGTGCTGGCGCTCCCTTACTTAATGGAGTACCCCTACGATTGCAGCGAACAGACCTTCAACCGGTTGTATGCAAACTCGTTGGCACGGCACATCGCCAAAAGAGATCCAAAAATCGAACGCGTTTTCGAAACTTGGCGGACAATTCAACCCGAAGCGCTCGAATCTCCCCTGAGTAAGAACGAAGACCTCAAATCGGTCATGATCGAAGAAACCCCTTGGTTGCGCGCCGCCAATCGCGAATCGCAATCCCGCCGAAATGTTGGGTTGCTATTCGATACCAACCGTCTCGAATCGGAAGTGCAAACGGCACACAATAAACTGGCGCAAATGCAGCGAGAGAACGGCATGTGGCCATGGTTCCCCGGCGGTCCAGACAACGAGTACTTGTCACTGTACATCGTGACGGGCTTCGGGCGACTGAGAAATCTCGGCGTGCAAGTAGATGAAGCCGTGGCGCTCCGTGCTCTCGATCGGCTCGATGCGTGGATGCACGAAATCTATGATCGCATCGAAGATAAAGATCCAAGTAAGTCGCATTTGTCTTCCCTCGTAGCCTTCTATCTGTATGGCCGTAGCTTCTTCCTCGCCGATCGCCCGATCGCCGAGAACCACACAGTCGCGCTAAATTATTGGAAAGCACAGGCCAAAACGCATTGGTTAACGCTGGACCGCCAATCCCAAGCCCATATCGCGGTCGCCATGAAACGGCTGGGTGACAAGGAGCTTCCAGGTGCCATCCTCAAGAGTTTGCGCGAGCGTTCCGTCACCAATGAAGAATTCGGGATGTTTTGGCGCGATACCGAACGATCCTGGTGGTGGTATCACGCACCCATCGAAACCCAGGCCATGATGATCGAAGCGTTTGACGAAGTCGCCGCCGACGAGAACGCTGTCGAAGAGTGCAAGGTATGGCTGCTCAAGCAAAAGCAAACGCAGGACTGGAAGACCACGAAGGCGACTGCGGATGCAGTGTATGCATTGCTGCGGCGCGGTGAAAATTGGTTGCGATCCGATGCGTTGGTTTCTGTCAAACTCGCAGGAGTAGAGATCCAGCCAGAGAAAGTTGAAGCTGGTACAGGCTTCTACGAGGAACGAATCGAAGGAAGCGACATTCGGCCTGAAATGGGACGGGTCACTGTGACCAAATCCGATGCGGGCGTAAGCTGGGGGGGCCTCCATTGGCAGTATCTTGAGGATATTAACAAGATCACGCCACACGATGGTACACCACTCAACCTGGAGAAGAAAATTTTTAAACGCGTACTGACGGGAACAGGCCCGGTACTAGAAGAAGTCACAGGCCCCGTCGAAGTGGGGGATGAGCTGGTTTGCCGCATCGTCCTGCGGAGCGATCGGGACATGGAATATGTCCACATGAAGGATTATCGAGGCAGCGGTACCGAACCGGTCAACGTGCTGAGCAGCTACAAATTTCAAGATGGCATCTTCTATTACGAAAGCACCCGCGACACCGCGACCCATTTCTTCATCGATTACTTGCGCAAGGGGACGTATGTTTTTGAATACACGCTCCGAGTCCAACACGCAGGAGATTACCCGACGGGTTATGCATCGATCGAATGCATGTACGCACCGGAGTTCAACAGCCACTCGGGCAGCATTCGCTTGGAGGTGAAGTAACGTATTGTGCGAAATGGAGGTAGCTCGAGCTGATTGCATCGTCGAGAAGTCGATGCAATCAGCGATACTTTCGCGGAGCCAAAGAAGACATAGGGGCTATGATTCTTAGTGAGCCTAAGGCGCTAGTTTTGATGTTGCGCTATTTTGGCTTCCCTCGTACTCGTACTCAATGAAATGGTACTCGTAATCGTACTCGAAGATACCGCGTCGAGTACGAGTACCGCTAACGCTGAGTACGAGTACGAGTACGAAAAAGCCAGGGAAAAAATGGAATGGGGCTCCGAGAGGCTCAAATAGCGCAACTTCAAAAGGCGCTAGCCGATCCAAGATAATCCTCTAACCAAAAAACATATCGGCAAACAACTCCTGCTACGCTAGGTCCCTCACCTCCGGATCCAGAAAACATCCTCTCGGCCACAGTGAATTGAAGCAGAACACAACTGCACTCGTACTGTTGAATACTGCTCGAACGAACCGTGGATCAACCTTTCATCCCTGACTTCCAGTCATGCCACGATTCGCCCCGAGACTTCACGTATTGCTTGCTAGCCATGCCCCGGTTGGACTAGTGATTCGCAGGGGGCCATCCAAAAGTGTTGCGACGCTTCTTTGGGACCGTCGTCACGACACGTTTCAGCTTGGGCAATGGTTACGAGGTCGTATCTACGAACGTCGAAGCGATCTTTCACACGATGGGAAATTCTTTCTTTATTTCGCGATGAATGGCAAGTGGAATACAGAATCGAAAGGGTCTTGGACCGCCATCTCCGTAGCCCCCTATCTCAAAGCGATCGCATTCTTTCCCAAAGGGGATTGTTGGAATGGTGGAGGACTGTGGACGGGCAAAAACTCGTATTGGCTCAATTCAGGTTACGGACATTCGACGTTGCGTACCACGAACCTCGTTCGGAACGACGAAAACTACTCTCCAGTCTGTAGTTTCGGCGGTGAATGTCCTGGTGTTTACTACCATCGATTGATTCGAGACGGATGGACACAGTGCGAACAAGACCAATCCTCCCGACGCAGTTCGTTACAAATCTTTGACAAGCCCCTCGGCCATGGCTGGAGTCTTCGGAAACTGGCTCACTCTCAAGTGAACGCACCGGAAGGTAAAGGATGTTATTGGGATGAGCATGAACTTCATGGACCCAATGGAACGATGACATCCTTCCCAGACTGGGAATGGGCCGAGCGCGACGAGAATCGACTGGTTTGGGCCGAAAAAGGAATATTGTTTGCGGCTGAAGTGCGAAAACGTGGACTGGGGGAAGCGTTAGAACTTCACGATTTCAACCCCATGAAGTTCCAAGCCATCGAAGCTCCGTATTAGAATGTTTCGGTGCTGTTGGCGTATGGAATACGAGTACGTTCCGATGCTGCCTTCCAAGGCATCAATCAATTTTATCATTGCAACTACGTCACCGAAATTCGTCTCTTCTTCCTGACTCTAGAACATCCGGAATAATCATGGGCAATCCCATTCCCCCGGTGAATTCGCGCCTCACCCCTGCAAAGATTAGAGATTCATGCATCGCCAAGTTTGACCCTCCGATTGCTGCGTTGGTCAAAGCGTCACGATTGGCGCTTCGGAAACGATACCCGACGGCAGTCGAATTGGTTTATGACAATTACAACGCATTGGCCATAGGGTATGGCCCCAACGATCGGACTTCCGAGGCCATCTTCTCGTTGGCCGTTTACCCTCGCGTCGTCCATTTGTACTTCTTGCGAGGCGTTGAACTGAAAGATCGAAATGGATTGTTAGAAGGAAGTGGCAACCAAGGCCGATTCTTTCGATTGGCGAGCACTTCGCAATTGTCCGAACCTCAAGTTCAGCAATTGCTCGATGCAGCCGTGGCCAATGCAAAGACACCGTTACCCGCCTCAGGCAAAGGAAAGACGATCATCAAATCGATTTCAGCCAAACAACGGTCGCGGAGCGCAACGGCAAAAACGGACAGTGTTTCCGGCCAAAAAGTTAAACGGTCCTCGAAATGATCCAGCGTCGACAATGGTATTTCAGAGCAACTTGGCATACCTACTTTCTGAAGTCCATCCGCCGCGATGTATCGACGATCCTAGAGGGACACAACCGACAAACGTGAGCCTGAGGCGCTAGCCGAGTTCTTTCGACGTCCAAAAATCGGCTAGCGCCTCAGGTTCATTGAAACGAAAATCGATTTTTGTCTGCTGTGCCTCGCGGTATCGATCCGTTCCTGATTCGATTATTCCAGTCCGTACAGTCCCGCAGGCGGGATCACTTGGCCGCCGATGACTCCCATTCCGCGAGTCGGCAGGAATCGCGGTTCGAGGGCGAATTGGAACGAGACATTGTCTCGACTGCGATCGTATGTTGCGCCGACTTGCAGAAGGAAGGACTCGCCGATTCGTGTCACGCCAAAGGCGGTGCCCACGTTGCCGCTGGGTCCGAAGTCGTAGGATGTACCTCCGTAGGCGGCCCATTTATCGTTCATTCGGTAATTGAAGGTCGATGACAGGAGAGAAGAACTAAACGGACCATTCATGTTCGTGAACGCTGTGTAGAGATCACCTCGCCCGGGTCGTGAAATTTGAGCACCGATACTGGTCGCTTGCAGACCCTGTTCGAACAAATCGTAATACCCATCGCTCATGAGGGTGACGCGATCTCCGATGTGGTACTTAAAATCGTAATTGAGACCTCCGACGGACTGACCAAAGTTGTCGCGATCCGGGTTGTAGAAATAGATGCCGTCAACGTCAAACTCGACGACGTCGGCGATACGTTCCCTTCCGGGCACCCCCCGCTTGGTTTGAAGTCGTTGATGCACTCCCATTCGACTTTGCATTTGATCGGCCACGATTTGCGGGCTAGCGGCAGAGACGTAACGCTGCATTCCTTGTCGTGCTGCGAAATAGCGCGGATCAAATTGCGCCGGGAGCGATCCACTGAACGTATTGAAGACCAATCGTCGTCGGAAGTGTTCCTGTGAGTTATCGTCGATCGGATCGTAGAGCGGTAACTGACTCAAACTTTGAGTGGTATCGGCGTACCATGTATCGCTTTCAAATGAGATCTTGTGCGCCATACCGTTGAGGTTAAACAAGGAGCTCTGGACATCCGGATAAACTTTCCAAACAGGTAAAGCCGTTCTCAATCCGGCTTGGCCGGTAAGTCGTCCTAGCGATTGACCATTGATATCCTCTCCCCAATAGGCAGCTTCACCCGCCAAGTAGGGAGTCCATTTGGAATGACCGGTATTGAACGGCAGATCGATTTCTTGACGCGTGATGGCTTGGATGCCGGAGGCGTTCACTTCCCAAGCTTGGAGTTGGAATTTTGCTCTATCTTGCGGGGCCGTAGGTGTGGTGGCTACCCGTTGCTGAGCGTATCCAACGTTGGAGTGCGCATACCACGTCGCTACGTCCCCAATAGACTGCCCCAACAGATAATGATCCAATCGCGGCAGCCATTGCGTCTCGGTGTGAAAGGCATTAATGTGCGCAGCACCCCAGAAATCGAGCATCTGTTGGCTTGCGAAGTAGTGTCGGTATCGCAGAGCGGTGGAACTGTCCTTGAGCGTGTCCCAATCCCGTTCGAAGAATTGCTCCTGGAAATTGCGATCGGAGATCCAACCGAGTTCCGCCCAAAATTCCTTGTCCGGAGTGAGAAGTTGACGGTGGGTGAGCAAGGCATGTCCGCGACTGGTGGCCTCGGGGACCATTTGAAATCGGTCCGATCCGACTGTATCGAGTCCACGATCTTGCAATCCCCAAACATCGAGATTTCCATTCGTGGGACCGCCGCCATGGAAACTAGGAACGTTGTAGTTGAAATTCGTTCCGAGCGCGAACCCGCGCTTTTCGAGATAGTCGGTGGACAGCCCCCACTTCGTACCATCCACGGCATTGATTCCCAGAATTTGATACAAGTCCCAGTCGACGTAAACTTGCGAACCGAAGATGCTGTCCCTGCGCATTCCCAATCCGTTGAGATAGAAACTAGGCGTATCGACATTCGAGTTCATGATCGGCCAATACATGACCGGTACGCCCCCCAAGTACACAAAGTTGTTCCTCGCTTTGGCCTTCATGCCTGTTTGATCCCCCGGGGGCGCGAGGATTCCAAAGCCCAGCAATCCCGTCTTGTCCGACTGCCGCTCATCGTTGAGTTCGATACGATCGGATTGCAGCCAATAACGCGGAATCCCTAGTCGGCTGCTGGTGAGCGCGGCGCGGGTAGCCAAAAAGTTTTCTCGCGATCGTTGTTGCACGACATCGGCTTTGAGTCGAACAATCCCTTCGTACTGCGGAGCTGGGGTCAGGATTTCGGCGCCGAGGATCATGCCGTATTCAGATTGCACGTTGTAGTACATGCGGTCGGCATAAATCTTGCGAGCGCCTTGCTGAAAGACGATGTTCCCTTCTAAGTACAGTTCAACCGGAAGATCATCGATCCGTTTCGAAAGCAGCCTGCCCATGTCGCTCGTCCAAATAACGCAACGATCGGCTTCGATCAGAATCGTACCCAAGTCCATCAAACCGCCGCTAGTTTGAACCGCGGCATCCCCAAACATCAAACGAATCCCTCGTGATATCGTGATCACCGTATCCCCGCGATCGGGGCGACTGATCGATTGCAATTGCGGTTCGACGCCACCTCGCCCGCTGAAGGCAAAGGTCCTAGCTCCGATGCGCTGCATGGGTGGTCGAACATCGGGAGCACCGGCAGCAACGGGGGCCGCGATCGGTGCTGGGGCTGCCATTGGTGGTGCTGACATCGAACCAGGTGCGGGTAATTGAAACGCTTCGACCCGGCTGCCCCCTGGAATATTTTCCGCTGGGGGTTGTGCGGGCGTTTGTTGGGGAGAGACCGATTCAAAGAGGGGCATAGAACCCGCATCGAGAACCGTCCCTCCCAGTTGCGAGTTCCCGATCTGCATCGAATTTGGAAACGGATTGGCTGCGGCAGAATTCCCACCAGTAGGCAAGGGAACAGCGGCCGGGAAAGGCAATGCTCCGTTGGGTGGGAGCAACTGCGGGGCTGCGTTTGCCGTGCTGGGGGGTGCCACATTTTGCAGTAACTGAGTGGCGAGCCGGATGTGAGTGGCCTCATCTTCCTGCGTCCAATGAATCGCACTACTCGGGGCATTCGATCCTTCCGCCAAAGTTTCCTGGTTTAGCTCGCGTGCCCAATCCAACGCGGGTGGCGGGGCTGTACTCTCCTTCCAAACATCGACGGAGATTTGAGTTTCAAAGTGCGAAAACAGTCTGCCCATCCAGCGTACGTCCTTTAGCCGCTGATCGTCTGCCCAGCGCACCGAACAACTCCCTTCCGTTTCCAGGATGACGCGATAGAGCGTTTGGCCATCGATCGCGCTCGTCCGAATCCAAAGGTTGGCTCGATCCGCCTCCGCTATGAACGTACCTTGATAGATGCGACAGCCCCCCTCAAGGCGATAGACGGTGTCCTCTCCGATAACAGTCTTGGTCCCTTCGTGTGCGAAGATCGAGATGGGGAACTTCGGATCGGAAAGAGGTACACCGATTTCCCCAGCGCGTGAAGCACCGACATGAACGATGGCGATCAACAGACACCAACCGAGGAATAGTGCGCGGGGCATCGAAAGGACAGCGGCATGCGCACCTCGAGGAAGTGGATGCGAGCGCTGTTGGGATGGGACATTTCGCGAGTCCCCGTTGCGCGCGCACCCTCGATCGCCTTGCCCGGACGGCTTGGTATCACTCGGTTGTTTTTTTGATCGCCACGCGCACGGAGGTGGGTGCGCTGCGATTTTGCTGAGTGCGAATGGACTCCGTTCCACCAACGACTCTTTTCTTTGGAGTGCGGGTCCGCATGGCATGCCATCCAGCCACCATCATTGCAAGCAGTCGACGCCGGCTCGCTCGCAAACTCTTCGCGGACACGCTTCGGAGTATAGAAGTCCAGAAATCTCGTCTCAAGACGAAGGTTTCCTTAAAGCCATGCAATCCGCGAAACCGAAGCTAAAAAGCTACGCAACGGATTGCGAGGAGGGCATAAAGTCACTTCGCAGATTGCCCAACTTGCCATTCCCTGACTTGCGCATTCACGGACCCCGAAACGCAACCATGTCGAATCTCGATTCGCTAGCAATGCATCTGATTCGCGAGGGGCATTGGTCGGATGCCGTTTTTCTCTACCGCGACGAACTGGGCGAGTCGATCACGCAAGCCGAGCAGCGCGTGGCAGCACTCGCCGAGGAATGCGGTGTGCGTCATCCCGAACGTTGGATGAACTGGCTTGCATCCGCCATCGCGGGTTTCTCTCTATTCGTATTGGCCGGTCTTCTGCAATGGCTCATCGCGGGCTAGGTACTGAGGTACCCTTTCTCAATATTCGCCCCGCTCGATTGGTCCCCCCGCTTGATTGGTCCCCCTTGATACAGCCGAGCGAGTTCGATTTGCGTTTCCCTGAGCCTGAGGCGCTAGCCGATTTTTGCACGTCGAAAGAAATCGGCTAGCGCCTTTTGAAGTTGCGCGTTTCGAGCCTCTAGGAGCCTAAATCGATGTTTTCGTTGGCTTATTCGTGCTCGTGCTCCTGCTCGTAATCGTGATCGAGAAACCCCATTCGATCAGGAGCACGAGCACCATGTGCTTATGCGGATTGAGCACGAGCACTTGAAAAAGCCGACATAGCGAATCCTCAAAGAGCTAGCCGAAAACGCTGGGCCGAATGAACTTGATGGCGTGGATCGGCTAGCGCCTCAGGCTCACTTTTGTGGGCCGTGCTCCCGTTGTCCCGCCGTGTGAGCACGGTGATAGGAGCTGAGGAAGCCTACCCATGGCCACTCATCTAGTAACCAGCGATTGACGCTTTTCTCGGATGGTTTGCAGCAATTGCTTCTGCGGTGCTACAAACTTGGCAACACCTTGCTCCATGAGGGTAGCTTCCAAATGTTCGACTTGAACGGCGCGATCCAGTTCACTGGCGATAGCTTCGGAAGGGAATTGGTCGACCTCCCGTCGAAAGGATTGGTGACTGGCGGCGACCGCTGCGTTTGTTTCCGGCGGATTGGTTTGGATATCGGATCCAGCGAGAGCCGCCACATACTTCCAAGCGGGATCGGCAGGGTTTTTCGTTCCGGTGCTTGCAAAAATGATTTCTTGTTGCAGGGGCGTGGGATGCTGCTTCCAGAATTCGCTGTTCTCTTTCCAAATCCGTTTGGCATTGAGAATGCCATAGGTGCCTTGGGCAGCCGCCGAAAGGCCTTTGCAGTTATCGGCAGTGTATTGATCTACGCGCGATACAAAGATGCTGTACACGCTTTTGAAGGACGCCAAGCTGGAACGTCTTTTGACACCCGCCCAGACATGATCCCTGGCAATACGGTATTGGCGCGTTGTAAAAATCAAGGTCACGTTCAGCGTTACCCCTTCCGCTGCGAGAGTTTCAAGCGAATCCAATCCAGCTGGGGTCGCTGGGACCTTGATCATTCGATTGTCATGGCCTTTCGACCATTGGAGTCCCAATTCGATGTACCTCTGGACGCGCTCATCATGAGGCAAGTTCTTCTGAGGGTCTTCGAGCAGAGGATCCAATTCAAAGCTGACCCATCCTGCATTCCCTTGGGTCGAAGACCAGATGGAATGGAATTGCTTTTGGGCTTGGCCAACGAGCGCATCGGTCAGTTTCCAGCAGATGGATTCGTCATCCTGACCGGTCGCAATAAGATCCGCGATCATCGAATCAAATCTGCCGGTTCGGATTAGGTTGGAGATGATGATCGGATTGCTCGTAGCTCCGACAGCCCCCCAGGAAATGTTCTGGACCACCAGATCGGGGTCGATGGAATCCAGGTAAAGGTTGGTTCCGGTTTTAATCAGGGACGCGATGGCGGGGTTGGACATGAATGTTCTCTCGATATGGTTCGATATGGTGAGGTGGAAATTAAGGGCTGCCTATCGTAAGCCGAACTGACTGGAGCACCGCCTCATGGTAAACTCTTTCGCCCCCTTGCGAAACTTACCGGCAACCCTTGAAAGATTGAGATTATGTTATTTGTTTTCTATGGCTGGTCCGTTTTCCACGCCAAACGGCTTGGTGACCACGCCAAACGGTTGGGGGATAGGCATCGACGCGCCGGCGGGTTTGTGGCAAGCACAAATAGAACCGGGCAGGGGGGTTGATTGGATGATCGATTTGCGAAGCGATACCGTAACCAAACCGACCTCAGGCATGTTGCGGGCGATGATCGAGGCCCCCGTTGGGGACGATGTGATCGACATCGATCCCACCGTTGCGAAACTGCAAGAGAGGGTGGCCGATCTGCTGGCGAAGGAATCGGCGATCTTCATGCCCAGTGGAACGATGACCAATCAAATTGCGCTGCGAGTCCATTGCTCCCTAGGGGACGAGTTTTTGTGTGATGCCGATTGCCACATTTATAACTACGAACAAGGGGCGTTCGCACAGTTGAGTGGATTGGCCGCGAGAACAGTCCAAGGAATCGAGTGGGTAATGGAGCTATCGCAATTCCAAGAGCTCATCCGTCCGGATAACGACCACATGGTCCGAACGCGATTATTGTGTCTTGAGAACACCCACAATCGGGGTGGTGGGCGGATACTTCCCCATGAAAACACAGTGACTCTGTGTAGATGGGCTCACGAAGCCGGAATTCAAACCCACTTGGACGGCGCTCGGCTCTTCAATGCTTCTGTGGCCAGCGGAGTTCGAGTCGAAGTGCTTGCACGCCCCTTTGACTCCGTCAGCATTTGTTTCAGCAAAGGGCTAGGTGCCCCTGTCGGTTCCTGCTTGGCAGGGAGCAAAGAATTCATCGCCAAGGCTCGAAGGGCTCGCAAATTGTTCGGTGGAGGGATGCGTCAATCGGGTTTTTTGGCGGCGGCCGCACTCTATGCGATGGACCACCACGTCGAACGATTGGCCATCGATCATGAACATGCCGAGCGATTAGCCCACGAAGTCCAGTCTTCGTCCAACTTGTCTCTGCTAGGAGATCGAGTCGACACGAACATCGTCATTTTCCGAGTCGATCCTACTTGGGGAACGGCCGGCGAATTTGTAGCGGCTCTTCTTTCCTTAGGGGTGCAAGCGATGGCGTTTAGCAAGCAAAGCGTCCGTTTGGTGACGCACCTCGACGTGTCCTCGGACCAAATCGACCAGGCCTGCCACGCCCTCCGATCCATTGCTAGCCAACCTGCGGGTGCTCTTTCAACTCGGTAGATTTGTTTCGAAAATCCACTGAACGTGTCAAGATTTGACGGTTGTACGTCCGAAACCACATGTAGCGATTCTCTGGAACGGATTCGGAGAGCCGGGTGGATAGCCTTGGTTCTTGACGAGCCCTCCAGACTGCCCTAGACTTGACTGCAGTAAAGTCCAATGAAATAAGGACTTAGGGTGCATTTAGGTTTCTAGGAGCTCGGTCGTGACAAAGAAAGAGATCGTGAAAACGATTTCCGACGAGACGGGACTCAACCAGCAACAGATCAAAAAGATCGTCCAAAAGACTTTCGATTCGATCATCACGACGCTGGTGGAGGAAGGCCGGATTGAATTGCGAAACTTCGGGGTATTTCAAGTCCGTCCGCGGGCTGCCCGGAAAGCTCGCAATCCTCGAACCGGGAGGCAGGTTGAAGTACCCGAAAAGTTTGTGGTAAGTTTCAAACCTGGCAAGATCATGGAAGAGCGCGTGATTTCGATCGACGGATCACCGCTGGCCCAGAAGATCCGAGACGCCGCCGCAGCGGGCCAACTCGATGCGATCGGCGACGATGATCAAGATTCCGAAAGCCCATCCGACGGAAACGATTCCGAAGGCTAAAACGTTCACGGAGTGAGAACAGATGCGACGCCGAATCTTGATGAGTTTGCTGTTGTCTTTGACCGCGCTTCCTTTGGTTGGCTGCGCCATACCGATCTATTCGGCGAACCCAGCGCGGCGAGCACAGCAACTGATTTACACGTCCGAAAATCTGCGAGCCATGATGCAGGAATGGGAACGCTTTTGGTTTCTCGACCAACCCAGCCACATGAGCCCCTACCGAACGCACGGTGGCGTGATCTAGGACGTCGGGCGAACCGTAGTCCATCACCTATCCCAACCTGGGCGTAACGCCGCGCGCGTCGGATTCGACGTGCGTGGCTAGCTTGCGTTCGCGATGCACTTCTCGGAATCTCTTTCCAGCCAACTCAGCGGGGGCGCTTGGGCGTTGTATTGCCATCCCCCTGCATTCTCAGTCGCCCGATCCGAGCCTCTGAGACCTTTGCACAAGGTTGGCAGTAGCCATCCCCATCTCACGTGGTTACGAAACTTCGGTCTGCTTGCGCCCGTACTTGTCGTGGCAAAGCAAATCGTCGGGGCTCACGTAGCGAGACGTTCAAGCCAATCGCATAGGTGAATCGATAACTCGAACGCGACGTGCAGTCGCTTTTCTCAGACGAAGCGCCTTTACTCTTTCGTACAATGGAAAACAGTCGTCTCGAAACGGGACGGTATTGCCGGTCTTCCTCCCCCCGCTGGTTTTCCGTTCGGTTTCCACAGGGAACTGATGGAAAATTGTTCTGACCAGTCCTCAACGGCCCCCTCAATAACTATCCTTGAAAGACGCGAAACGCATTACAAACCAGATAGGGTGCGTGGCGGTCGTGTGTTCGATTTGGTTGCACCCTTTGAAATCCCCCCTTTCCTTCTTGCGGGAATGGTCGGTGCCCCGTAACGCCTCCAAGCCCCATCATTTACGCACGGAATCCGAAATACATCCATGTTTTCACAGACTGTCGAGTATGCATTGCGTGCAACGGTTCACCTAGCGATCCACGCCGAATCACCACAACGCACGGCTGCGATCGCGGAATCAACCAAGGTCCCGTTGGCATACCTGTCGAAGATTTTGCAAGGATTGCAACGGGGCCAAATTGTCCATTTGCAGCGCGGGATTGGTGGCGGAGTCAAATTGGCATTATCCCCCGATCGATTGACGGTTCTCGATGTGGTCAATGCGGTTGACCCGATCAAGCGTATCAAGTCCTGCCCATTGAACCTCATGTCCCATGGCCCCAATCTGTGCGAGCTCCATCGTCGCCTAGACGATTCCATGCTGTCGATCGAAGAGTCCCTCGGTACGACGACACTCAGCGAGTTGATGAAGAAATCCAATCCGAGTCCAGCTATTTGCGAAGACGCTGAAGTCACAAAAAACGACTCAGCTTTTGTGCCCATTCGAGGCTAACATTCGAGGCTAATTCGTAGCATGATCGCGACGTTCGGTCATGTTCTAGTCTGTTCTCACAACTCGGCTTGACCATCCTTTTCTATCGTGGTCAATCCATCTGGATCGATCCTGTATTAGGCAGGAGCGTGAAAACGTTTCAATCCGACCGATTGCCGGGCAATACTGGACGGACCGGAACATGGTCCTGCTTCTCAGGATACAAAGCGGATTGTGCATCGAGTTGATTGCTCATCTGAAGAACCATTTCAGCCAATCGCGCCGGTTCCTGCAATGATTGATCGGTTTGCTCAAAGGGATCGTCGACGAGATCGAAAAGTTGGTAGTGCGAACCGTTCGAGACGGTACTTGGAAAATAATGATAAATCAATTTCCAACGCCCCTCGCGATAGACCGTGAAATGATCGGATCGATGAGGAGCATGCGGATAGTGCATCAGAAATCGCTCCGAATGCCCTGGATCCGATTGGCCGCTTAACAGTCGTTGAAGCGATCGGCCATCGACCGGATAGCCATGCGGTGATTCGACCTTTGCCAGCTCTAACAAAGTTGGAAACCAATCGTAGATCACCGCCATTTGCTGTTGGATCTCCCCGCGTGCGATAGGAAACCGCGATTGGCATGGATGTCCCGGATTGGGATGAGCCCAAGCAGCGATCATGGGAACGCGCATTCCTCCTTCATAGTGGGAACCCTTTTTGCCCCTCAATGGTGCCGAGCTGGCGACTTCGTGTGCCCCTCCGAGCGGTGCATCCGAACCGTTATCTCCCAACACGATGACCAAGGTTTCATCCGAAATTCCAAGAGATTCAACATGTTCCAGGATCGTTCCGAGCGAATGGTCCATCCCTTCCACCAACGACGCAAAGGCTCGAGCGGCCTCCGGCCATTCTTCTTGTTGGTAGTGAGACGAGAAGCGAGGATCGGCTTGGAAGGGAGCATGCACCGCATAATGGCAAAAGTTCAAATAGAACGGCTTACCTTCTCGGACTGCATCGTCCATATGCCGCACCGCTTCCACCGTGAGAGCTTCGGTTAAAAACATCTCGGTCCCGTAGTACGCTTCTAAACCCGGTACCGCATAGCGAGCATTCGGCTTCGTCGCGCCGAATTGCTGCGATGCAAAATAGCTTCCCGGTTGCCCGATGGAGGCCCCGCCTACATTGATGTCGAATCCCAATCGAACCGGATCGGCACCTTCCGAGCCACGAGGTCCGAAATGACCTTTACCTATATGGATCGTTCGGTATCCATTTTTTTGTAGCAACCGGGGGAGCGTCACGTCACCTTCCGTCAGCCCGCGCCAATTCCAATCGCTGGGCCCACCGGGTCCCGCATTATTCGAGTCCGGGTCGATCCAATTCGTCGTCCGATGCCTGGCTGCATTTTGACCTGTCATCCACGAGATACGCGACGGCGAACAAACACTCATCGCATAAAACTGGCTAAAGCGTATGCCTCGCTCACAGAGCTTTTCCATATTGGGAGTACGGTAACGTTCGTTGAGCGGATGACGAACAGGATGGCCGTCGCGATCGGTTAAGAACGGTACCGACGTATCCATCACTCCCATATCATCGACCAGCACCACAATGATGTTAGGGCGGTCACCCGACAGAATAGGGGGATACCCCTGTACTGGAGTCAAACGAACCAACCCGATCGCAAGGGCTGCAATCATGCACCGAGTTGCACCTGCGATCCAACGCTTTGCGAACCAATCGGAATACAAATACACGAGATGTGGAAACAGTCCGTCTGATGGTTGGGAGAACAACTTCGCATGGCCGGCCGCAGGCTGCCCTCGGTTGCGGGATGACCTCGGCCGCAGGGTGACCTCGGCCGCAGGGTGATCTCGATCGGTAAGAATCGACTTCGGGGGTTGATTGTACCCTGGGTGCTTACCTTTCCCAGCGTTTTAGATCGATCCCGCTAAATTCTTCGTCGGACATCCAACTTGTGCAGTCCCCTCTCATCGATACAATTGCGAGCACTCTTGATTCAGGCGGAAGAAACGCCTTTTTAGTAGTCATGGTGTCACGAAGCACTCCGCTTACTCGTCTTACACGACCCTTTTCATGAGATCGTTTTCTCGACAGATGCTTTTTCGAACGGCACTGAAAACGGTTGTTAGACGGGTCTCTCTTTTTCGTATCACCCTTTGGCTGTTTCTACTTCCCTCGATCACGTTTGGTCAATCACCCAAGGGAAATGTCGAACGGGCTCTGGTCTTGCCCGAATCCCCGAAGCCCGTCTCAGTACTAGCCTCGTTCCACCTCTCAGGGATCAATGAAATTGACTCTCAGAAGGAATCGTTTCAAGCTTCGGGAACCCTCACACTGACTTGGAACGACCCGAGGCAAGCCTTCGACCCAACGGTGTCGGGAATGGCGGTCAAGGTTTACCAGGGTGGATATCAATTCAATGAGATCGCCCCTGCTTGGTATCCACAAGTCATTCTCGCGAATGAATTCGGTGGGTACGAAAAACGGGGGACGATCCTTCGCATCTATCCCGATGGCACGAATACGTTGACCGAAAGTGTATCCGCAACGGCCCGTGCCGATTTCAATCTGCGACACTTGCCTTTCGACAAACAAACCTTGGAGCTTGAATTCCAGCTCTTTGGTTTTAGCGGTACCGAGATTTCCTTTGGAACGACAGAGCCAGCCGTCACAGCGGATCGGGACCGAATCCGCGTTCCACAATGGGAATTTCTCGACGTCCAATCGCAAATAGGAGTCGCTCCAAGTGACCGCAATGGAGCACCGTCCTTTGTGGTGCATATATCAGTTGCACGTCAACCTCTCTTTATGCTGCGCACGATTATCCTTCCGTTGATCTTCTGCGTCTTTCTTTGCATGTCGGTGTTCTGGATGGAGCCAACGCATCTGGGCGATCGCATGAACGTGTCATGCTTCGGAATTTTGACCAGCATTGCCTACCTGATTGTGATCAGCGACTTGCTCCCCCAAGTCTCCGAAGTAACCTTGACGCATGCATTCCTGAACGGGTCATTACTAATGATGCTTGGGACGGCGATCGTCAATCTCGTCGTTTCGACCTGGGAAAAGCAACAACGCCCAGGCCGCTGGCTAGACGTCACATGCCGATGGCTATTTCCGTCCATCTATTTAGGGCTGATAGGAGCGGCAATACTTTATTTTGGCATTTTGACGTAAAACGTATCTGGATCACGAAACAATCGTTGCTCCGAAGATCATCGTTGGGGAGGTTTGTTCTATGGCCAATTGCAACGCTCTTTGCCCAAAACTCATTCATTCGCACTGAGCCGCGCACCCTCCGGAATGACTGCCAAAGGGCAGTGAATCGCGCGCAGTACTCGTTCTGAATGGGATCCTCGCAAACCATCCAGAAATCCATCGGGGCCGTCCGTTGTCATGACGATAAGATCCGTCTTCAGCGATTGAGATTGTTCGACAATCGTATCGACTGCGGAACCTTCAACCACTTTGATTTGCCAATCCCATTGCGTGTCGGATGGAATCTCCAAAGACGGAAGGCTATCCTCCGAACCGACATGCAGCAGGGTGACTGTACCTTGTTCTAATTGCAAACCCCGAACGAGTGCGGCTACCGCACGTAGGCTTGGCTGCGGACTGGGTTTGTTCGCCACTGGAATGAGAATATGGTTGAGCGACACGCTTCCATCTTCCACCGAGACAAAACCCGCAATTCCATGCGGCAAGAAAAGAGTCGCTTCACCCGTTTTCTTAGCGATCGGCTCGCCGACCGATCGACTGATCCATCGCATGCGCCCCTCGTGGTGCAGGACCGCGAGCACGATCAAGTCGGCAGGATGGGATTCGAGATACTCAAGCGTTCCAGAAACTGGATCCCTGCGTTCCACAATCGCTTTATGGACGTTCAATCCTAAATTCAAGACAGCATCGCGGTCGCTACCTGCGGGGATAAGTTTCCATTTCTCAAGCAATGGGCGAACACCTGGAAAATCCTCCCACTCCGTCCGATGATCGATGTCGACGTGCATGATGTCGAGTTTGCATTGGGCGATCAGGGCGATCTTGAGCGCATGTGCAAAAGCGATTTGGCTGGCCTCCGAAAAGTCCGATGGATGGAACACGGTTCGGATGCCCAAGGTTGGATCTACGGGTGGGTTCATTAAAAAGAACTCGCATTGGTATTAGGGAAAGGTAGCGCGGGAAGTGGGTATCACACATTCTTAAGTTGCGATTTTGTGGCTTTCTCTCGTACTGGTACTCAAGGAAATCGTACTCGTAGAAACTCCAAGCCTAGCGCTCAAAAAACCAACGGAATGGTCTCCATCGTTCCGTTTCTACTTTTAGCTGGGCACTGTCGATGGTGTTGCGCCGAAGATATTCCACCGCTTCATCGATCGAGTCCGTGAAATGGAAAAGATTCTTATCGTCGGGGGAAACGGTTCCCCGTTCGATCATGCGATCGACATATTTCATCAATTGCCCATGGTATTCTTGATTCATCACGACGACTGGGAATCGATCGATCTTGCGCGTTTGGATCAGGGTGATCGTTTCAAAGAACTCGTCGAGTGTTCCGTAGCCCCCTGGCATAATGATAAACCCGTAGGAGTACTTGAGCAGCAAAACTTTGCGAACGAAGAAGTATCGGATATTGATGGAGCGATCGACATAGGGGTTGGGGTCCTGTTCAAAGGGGAGTTCGATGTTCACCCCGACACTGCGCCCTCCGACTTCTCGAGCCCCTCGATTTGCGGCTTCCATGATCCCTGGACCACCGCCGGTCATAATGGTAAAGCCCAGCCTGGCGATTTTTCCGGCGACGCTCCTAGTGATTTCGTAATCAGGGTCTCCTTCTTTCAATCGGGCAGATCCAAAGATGGTGATGCATGGGCCGACGAAGTGAAGCGCCCGAAATCCTTTGATAAATTCCCAGACAACCTTTAGCGTAAAGACGAATTCGCGCCGTCGAGATTGGCGACCAGCCAGAAACTTGATTTCCCCTTGATCGTCCCGCATCGTCTTCCTTCCTAAACCATCGAAAACCGAAATTGTACCAAATGGGATGTCTACGACGGGTGAGGCTCGCGATGGCAATATCCTGATGATGGAATCCTTGATCCGTCGGAAACCGCGCGATGTCGCGATTCCCCATTCCCTATGCGAAACTCACCTACACGCAAGATCGAACCATGGGCTATCATAGGAGCCGTTTCGAGATCCAGCCTCTCCATGGATCTCAGGGAGTTGTATCGCAGTCAGGGATCGTTGGTCCGCTCACTGCGTCGTTGCTCGGCAGCTTCTGCCAGCAACACCTTGGCTCCCGATGATCTTTCTGTTCGAGGGCGATTCGAAGCAAGCTCTGTCGGGAGTGGATCGAAACGCGCTTGAGACATTTGCCCTCTGGTTCGCAGGAAACTCCAGCATCTCATGAGCATTCGCGTCGCACTGCATCACGAAACGACGTATCGTTACGATCGATTGGTTTCACTCGGACCCCAGATTGTCCGATTGAGACCGGCACCCCATTGCCGAACCAAGATATTGAGCTACTCCATGAAAGTGACTCCCGGGGACCATTTCTGCAACTGGCAGCAAGATCCTCAAGGCAATTATCTTGCGCGTTTGGTATTTCCCAAGCAGGCCCGCCAACTAGCGATCGAAATCGATCTGGTTGCCGACATGACGGCCATCAATCCGTTCGATTTCTTTCTCGAAGCCTACTCAGAAAAATTTCCCTTTCGGTACGAAGACTGGCTGCAAAAGGAGTTGGCTCCTTATCTCCATACAATACCGCTCACTCCGAGGCTTAAATCATGGATAGACGGTATCGATCTTTCGCCCGAGCTTACGATCAACGCTATCACCTCCATCAATCGCAATTTGCACAACGCCATTCGCTACGAGATAAGGATGGAACCGGGTGTGCAAACACCGGAGGAAACGCTGGTGCGAGGCAGTGGATCGTGCCGCGATTCGGCTTGGACGCTAGTGCAGATTTTTCGAAATCTCGGACTGGCGGCGCGCTTTGCCTCCGGTTACCTCATCCAGTTGGCGCCGGACATTCGCACGAACGATGGCCCCAGCGGCCCAGAGAAAGACTTTACCGACCTGCATGCTTGGACAGAGGTCTATCTACCAGGTGCTGGTTGGGTAGGACTGGATCCAACCAGTGGATTGCTCTGCGGAGAAGGGCATTTGCCATTGGCGTGCACTCCAGAACCTTCCAGTGCTGCGCCCATTACGGGAACAGTGGATCAAGCCGAATGCGAGTTCGCTTTTTCCATGTCGGTACAACGCATCCACGAAGATCCGCGTTCCACGAAACCCTACAGCGACGACCAATGGCATAGGATCGATGCATTGGGTACCGAGATTGATGAGCAACTTCAGCGCGACGACGTTCGTTTGACGTTTGGAGGGGAGCCCACGTTTGTTTCCATGGATGACATGGAGGGAGAAGAGTGGAACAACGCAGCTGTTGGAGAAAACAAACGCTGGATGTCTGGCGAGTTGATCAAGCGTTTAAGACAACGCTTTGCTCCCGGCGCCCTGCTTCACTACGGGGAGGGCAAATGGTACCCCGGAGAATCGCTGCCGCGATGGGCACTTTCATGCATCTGGCGCACCGATGGTCAACCGATATGGCACGACGAGCAGTGGATTGCAGATGAGAGAAGGGATTACGGCTTTACCTTCACGCAAGCGAGAGCCTTTGCCACTCGCTTGGCCTCGCATCTGGGCGTCGATCCTCGATGGACCATGCCTGCCTATGAAGACGTCTACTACTACATGTGGCGGGAGCAGCGATTGCCAATCAACGTTGTTCCCTGGGATCCCAAGTTGGAAGATCCTGAGCAACGGTCACGAATGACAAAAGTGTTTCAGCGAGGCTTGAATCAACCGGTCGGATTGGTGATGCCGATACGAAAGCAATGGTGGCAGTCCGAATGGAAATGGATGAGTGGGCCATGGCCGGTTCGTCCCGAAAAGTTGTTCTTGCTTCCCGGTGATTCCACCATCGGATTGCGATTGCCACTCGACACCCTGCCGTTTTCCGATAGCCCGAATGACGGAACGATTCGGCCACGCGACCCATTCGCCTCGCGTCCACCGCTTCCTCCTCCCACCAGAACGGTGCGCCAATCGCAGCCATCGGATAGTCCGAAAACAACGAAAGAATCGACATCACCGAAGTCCACTTCCGGCGGCGTTGTTCGATCCTACGAGCTCGAAACCGATGAACAGTGGGCGGAAAGCCAAGCTCAATGGCGCCGAGCGGAATCGGCCGATCCCGATTCGGTCTTTCGTACCGCAATGTGCGTTGAACCTCGCAATGGCCGCATCTACATCTTCATGCCACCCACGGACCTGCTTGAAGATTATCTGGAATTGGTTGCGGCAATCGAAGAGACGGCCACCGAACTCTCGCTACCGGTCGTACTGGAAGGTTACTTGCCTCCCAAGGACCATCGTCTGCAAATCATCAAAGTCACTCCCGATCCCGGAGTGATCGAAGTCAATGTCCATCCGACGAGCACATGGGCCGATCTTTCCAAGAACACCGAGATTCTCTACGAGGAAGCTAGATTGTGTCGGCTAGCAACAGAAAAATTTGATTTGGATGGAAAGCACACGGGCACCGGTGGCGGCAATCACATCGTCATGGGGGGCGCGACCCCATGGGACAGCCCGTTTCTGAGGCGGCCAGACTTGCTGCGCAGTATGATCGCGTTCTGGAATAACCACCCATGTTTATCCTATTTTTTTAGTAGCCGATTCATTGGTCCGACCAGCCAGGCTCCCAGGAGCGATGAAGGCCGCAGGGATGCCATCTATGAATTGCAAACTGCACTGGAATTGATACCGGATTCGAATCAAACGATGCCTCCATGGATCGTCGATCGGATCTTGCGCAACCTATTGATCGACTTGACCGGGAACACCCACCGCGCGGAAATCTGCATCGATAAACTTTATTCCCCCGATAGCCCGACCGGTCGTTTGGGACTGGTCGAACTGCGTGGATTCGAGATGCCACCTCATTCTCAGATGAGTCTCGTCACGCAACTGCTGGTGCGAAGTCTATTGGCATCCTTTTGGCGAAAACCCTATCGCGAGGAGTTGATTCGTTGGGATACGGCATTGCATGACCGGTTCATGTTGCCCCATTACCAATGGCGCGACCTTCAGTCCGTCCTTCATTTTCTGCAAGCCGACGGTTTGGATTGGGAAGATGCATGGTTTGCACCTCATTACGAATTCCGATTCCCGTTTATTGGGAGCGTGGAATACTCAGGCACAACGATTGGCTTAAGGACCGCGATTGAACCGTGGTACGTGTTGGGTGATGAACCGGGCGGAGGAGGGACTGTCCGTTATGTCGATTCGAGCATTGAAAGAGTGGAAGTCAAAGTCACAGGATTGGATACGAGCCGATTCAAAGTCGTCTGCAATGGCATTCAATTGCCGCTGCAAGGAACTGGAGATCCCGATACCTACGTTGCCGGAGTCCGTTATCGCGCTTGGTCGCCAGCGTCTTGTTTGCATCCCACCGTTCCCGTTCATTCGCCCCTCATCATCGATTTGCTCGACGTGCGCGCCGGACGAACCGTTGGGGGCTGCACGTACCATGTTGCCCATCCGGGCGGGCGGACTTACGACACCTTTCCGATCAATGCTCTAGAAGCTGAAGGGCGACGCATCTCGCGGTATTTTCCATTTGGGCACACCCCGGGACAACTGGTTCCAAAAATCCCGAGATCGAACCCGGAGTTTCCATGTACCCTTGATTTGCGTCGGGAGTTCACGGCTCAATCCTAGTGGTGGCGTCCCAACCTGAATGAGACGTTGCACGCCATAAAAACGGTTCTGCGAGACTCGCAGCGATGGAGAGAAATGCCTAGTCGGGTTTCACTCCGTCGATTAAGCTTTACCCTCCCGCAGGTGTCGCTTGTCGTCGAATCTCATTCGAAGAGATAACGAACGGTATCTCGCGTTCTTCGATTTGCCCGCCCACGGACCAGCCAGAACATCCTTCTATCCTATCGTGTCCCTTCCACACCAAGAACCCGCTTGGACATTGATTGACCGATTTGGGCGAACACACACGTCATTGCGAGTGTCGGTCACCGATGCATGCAATATCCGATGCAGATATTGCATGCCGGAGAAGGTCGCAGCGTTCTTGCCACAAGAACGATTGCTCTCCTTCGAGTCGATCCAACGCCTGGTTTCCGTTCTAGCGCGTGCCGGTGTGAATAAAGTCCGACTCACAGGTGGGGAACCTTTGATGCGACCTGGTTTGGCGCGATTGATTGAGGGCCTGTCCAGAATCCATGGACTTCAGCACATCGCGCTGACCACCAATGGCATGATGTTAGCGGATCAAATCGATTCCCTAGTGAGCGCCGGATTGACGCACGTCAATATCTCTCTGGATACGTTGCGAGACACAACCTTTAGGAAACTCACACGGCGAGACGGGCTGGAACGTGTGCTGCAAGGGATCGATGCAGCCCTGCAAACATCCATCCCGGTTAGGCTCAATGCGTTGGTGCTACGAGAAATCAACCTGGATGACTGCGTCAGCCTAGTACGTTTTGCGCGCGAAAAAAGGATTGTGATCCGTTTTATCGAATTCATGCCGCTGGATGCCGACCGTCAATGGAGTGAATCGCAGGTGGTTCCCGGTCGCGAAGTGCGAGAGTTGATCGAAATGCATTTCGGGCACTTGATCGCTTCCGAATCGCTGGACCCGTCTCAACCGTCGCGCGACTTCGGTTTCGCCGATGGACAAGGTGGGATCGGCTTCATCGATC
>Ga0194055_10000220_pt1 | contig 44265 bp, 36 predicted proteins | sample SepL449m_MetaG_FD_155482 | JGI IMG/M metagenome (GOLD analysis project Ga0194055, IMG submission 155482) | Anoxic zone freshwater microbial communities from boreal shield lake in IISD Experimental Lakes Area, Ontario, Canada - Sep2016-L442-9m | ecosystem: Environmental > Aquatic > Freshwater >... | reverse complement strand
GGTGCATTCAGCGCGTGCCTTTCGACGTGAGCGTGAGTCGCGTTATAACGCCGATGCCTTCGTCGTTGCCTTTGCGTTGGCAGAGTTGCGCGCCCCGGAATCGGGGACGCGGATGCCACACGCAGCGGTGGCAACGTTCCTTCCAACAAGGGCAAGCACCGTCACCCCCGCGGGTGGCGTCGCTGTCTCTGTAGCCGCCGGAGGTACCCGATGACCGCCCGCACGATGGATCCGCCCGAATCTGGCGGCTCAGACTCGACCATCACCCTTCCCCCGATCGCTGTGCCTTCGCCACTTGACCATTTAGCGCCGCCACATGCGAATAGTGAGCCGATTCACGCATTTGACCCGCGGCACCCCGAAGGAACCGATCAGCATGTGGGCGGAGGCACACTCGAGGCACGTGCCGTCTCCGCCTGGTTCGGAACTAACAAGGTGCTCGAACGTGTGTCACTCGAGATGCCCGCGAATACGGTGACAGCGCTGATCGGACCCTCGGGGTGTGGCAAGAGCACCTTCCTGCGCATCCTCAATCGCATGCACGAACTCGTTGCCTCGGCGTCCCTCGCGGGAGAAGTGCTGCTCGACGACCAAGACATCTACGCACCTGGAACCCGCATCACGCAAACGCGCAAGCGCATTGGCATGGTGTTCCAAAAGCCCAACCCCTTCCCGGTGATGACGATCGCCGACAACGTCACAGCGGGCCTGAAACTCAATGGCATCAAGGTGCATCGCTCTGACCGAGACGACATCATCGAACACAGTCTGACTCGTGCCGGCCTGTGGAAAGAAGTGAAAGACCGCCTCAAGGAACCAGGTAGCGCCCTGTCGGGTGGCCAGCAGCAGCGCCTGTGTATCGCGCGGTCGCTCGCCATCGAACCCGAAGTGTTGCTCATGGACGAACCGTGTTCGGCCCTCGACCCCACGTCGACTCGACGAGTTGAAGAGACGATTCTTGAAATCAAGGATCAGGTGACCGTGGTCATCGTCACTCACAACATGCAGCAGGCAGCACGCGTGTCACAGAAGTGTGCGTTCTTCCTCGCAGAGATGGGAACGCCCGGCGGCATCGTCGAAGCCGGAGAGACCCACCAGATCTTCAACAACCCGGTCGACCCCCGCACATTTGACTACGTCAATGGCCGCTTCGGCTGAGTTGGACCTGAACACGATGTGCATCCGAGTAGGGGGGAAGAGTCGATGACGTCGACGATGCTCGACCCCTTCCACGACATCGCCCCCGATCCTGACGTCGCGCGCGAGATTGACCCGGGCTTACCGCGCGAAGACAAGGTCTTCCACCTCATTGCGCGCGCCATTGGCATCGCCGTGCTCGCCATCATGGGTGCCATTGGCCTGTTCCTTGGGGCATCGTCGATTCCGACCTTCTCGCGCTACGGCCTCGGGTTCTTCACCGAAAACCAGTGGCAACCCGAGAACGACACACTCGGCATCTCAGCAGTTCTCGTGGGAACGTTCACGGTCGCGCTGGTTGCACTCGCCATCGCATTCCCGCTCGCGCTGACCACCGCGGTCTACATCAGCGAGTACGCCCAGCCCAGAGCCAAGTCGATGCTGATCTCGCTCATCGACCTGATGGCCGCCGTGCCCAGCATCATCTGGGGCCTGTGGGGCTTCTTTCTGTTGCAGCCCAAAGCATTGCACTTCTCGCACTGGCTCCACACGCATTTGGGTTGGGTGCCCTTCTTTCACGTCGACACCGATCCGGAAGCAGCGTCGTGGGCACAGTCGCGCTACACCGCGTCGGCATTCATCGCCGGTATCGCGGTATCGATGATGGTGCTTCCGATGGCAGCGGCCGTGATGATTCACGTGTTCGGCCAGGCTCCGATCGGTGAGCGCGAAGCGGCACTCGGCCTCGGCTCCACCAAGTGGGGCATGGTGCGCACGGTCGTTCTTCCCTTTGGTCGCGGCGGCATCATCGGTGGCAGCATGCTTAGCCTGGGCCGCGCGCTCGGCGAAACGATCGCCGTGGTGCTCATCATTTCGCCTGCCTTCGACATCAAGTTCCGGCCACTCGAGGTGGGCACCAACACGGTGTCTGCTCTCATCGCCGGTCGTTTCGGTGAAGCGACGTCGGCACAGCTGTCGGCCTTGCTGTGCGCGGGTTTCGTGCTCTTCATCATCACTCTCATCATCAATACGTTCGCCGCAATGATTGTGTCGCGCAGCCGTAGCGGAGCTCAGGAGTGATGCGCCCATGACCGCCACGATTGATCGACCCAACGACACGGCGGCCCCTTCGCCCTTTGCGCCGCCGGTCGACACTGTGACCGACACTCCCCGTGTTCTCAATTCGCGCACACCAGATGACGCGCTGTCGTTCTGGGGATCACTCGTAGGCTCAGGCGCCTTGGTGTGGTTGCTCTATACCCAAATCCTGCCGTTCTCAGGGCGCATCGGCTTTGTGGTCTGCTGGTTTATCGCCTTCCTCGTGATGTATGCGGGTGTTACCGCGATGGGCAACCCGCGCAACGTGGTGGTCGATCGACTGATGAGTGCGATCGTGCGATCCGGTGCGCTCATCGTCTTCGGAACTCTTGCGACTGCCGTAGTTTTCACCTTCATGCGCGGCGTCGAAGCGTTGACCAACGTCAACTTCTTCACCGACGACATGGCGGGAGTTCGCCCCACCAGCACGCTCGACAATGGTGGCATTCTGCACGCCATTGTGGGCTCGCTGATCGAAGTGGGGCTCGCCGTCATCGTCACGCTGCCCCTTGGAATCGGGTGCGCCGTCTACATGAACGAAGTGGGCGGCAAGTTCTCTAAGGTGGTGCGCACCATTGTTGAGGCAATGACAGCGCTGCCGTCAATCGTCGCTGGCCTGTTCATCTACACCACGCTCATCGTGACGCTCGGTATCTCGCGCACCGGAATTGCGGCGGCCGCAGCGATCGGCGTGATGATGCTGCCCATCATCGCCCGCTCGGCCGACGTGGTGTTGCGCGTTATGCCTGGTGGTTTGCGCGAAGCGAGCCTTGCGCTAGGTGCGTCAAAGTGGCAGACGGTCAAGCAGGTAGTGCTCCCGACCGTGCGGCCTGGTTTGGCAACGGCCCTGATTCTCGGAATCGCGCGTGGGGTCGGTGAGACATCGCCGGTGTTGCTCACCTCCGGTGCGTCGACGTACTTCAACGCCAATCCGACCAACGAGCCGATGAACTCGTTGCCACTGTTCGTGTTCTCCGCTGTTCGAAGTGGTGAGCCGCTGTTCATCGCGCGTGGTTTCGGTGCAGCGATCGTGCTGTTGCTCCTTGTTCTGATCCTGTTCATCATCACGCGATTCCTCGCGCGGCAGAAGGTAGGTCGACGGTGAAGCGTCCGTCCGAACGGTCACGCAGGCTCCGCAGTCTCTTAGGAGCGACTGCGGTGATGGCTGTCGTGCTGCTGCCCACGTCGCAGGTCAATGCCGCGGGCGCGCACGCCCAGATCACCGGCTCAGGGTCGAGTTGGAGCTCGAACGCGGTTAACCAGTGGGTGGCCGACGTCACTCAGAGTGGCTTGCAGGTGGTGTTCACCTCCACTGGTTCGGCCCAGGGTCGTAAGGACTTCACCAACCGCACCACCGACTTCGCCGTGTCAGACATTGGTTTTCTCGGAACCGACAGCGTGACCGGTGACTCGGATACGCCGTGTCAGGACCCCCGTGACACTCCCCCTGCTGGCGCATCGTGCCGCGGGTACGCCTATCTCCCCATCGTCGCTGGTGGTACCGCGTTCCCTTACCAACTCAAGGTCGGCGGCAAGTTGGTGCGCAACCTGCGGCTATCTGGTGACACCCTGGCCAAGATCTTCACCGGCCAAATCACCAACTGGAATGACGCGGCGATCTCAGCCGATATGAATGGCCGCAAGTTCCCGTCGATTCCGATCATCGTCGTGGTGCACTCCGAGGGCTCAGGTTCAACAGCGCAGTTCACGCGGTACCTCAACAAGCAGTACCCCACCATTTGGCGTCCCTTCCTCGGCCGTGAAGGGTCGACTGAGTACTTCCCCCGCAAGGGACAAATGATCGCGCAGAATGGTTCCGATGGGGTCATCAACTTCATCACGTCGGCCGCCGCCAACGGAGCGATCGGATACGACGAGTACTCATACGCATTGGCCAAGAACTACCCCGTCATTAAGCTGAAGAACGCCTCGGGCTTCTACACGTTGCCGACTCAGTACAACGTTGCTGTGGCGCTCACTCAGGCGCAGATCAACACCGACAAGAACTCGCCCAACTACCTGCTTCAGAACCTCGACAAGGTGTATGCATTCGGGGATGCGCGCACCTATCCCATGTCGTCGTACTCGTACATGATCATTCCGACCTCGGCGAACGACCCTCGTATGACGACGGCCAAACGGCAGACTCTGGTCGACTACCTGTATTACTCGATTTGCCAGGGTCAGGCCGAGATGGGCCCGATCGGGTATTCGCCGTTGCCCGTGAACTTGGTGCAGGCGAGTTTTGAGCAGACGGCCAAGCTCAAGGCCGCCGACAAGGGCGTCGACCTCACCAAGCGTGACGTGACTACGTGCAACAACCCGACCTTTATCCCGGGTCAGCCCAAGCGCAATCACCTTGCCGAAATCGCACCGATGCCAGCCGCGTGTGACAAGGGTGGTGCAGGTCCGTGTAATGGTCCCGGTGACTCCGGAACGTCAACCACGCCACCGAAGCCTTCGCCCACACCGACGCCGGGTTCCACTGGCGGTTCAAGTGGTGGTGGCGGTTCGAGTAGTGGTGGGTCCAGCAGCGGAAGTTCGTCGAGTGGTGGTTCGACCTCCGGTGGTGGCTCGAGTGGTGGTGGTTCGACCTCTGGTGGTGGTGGTTCGACCTCTGGTGGTGGTTCGACCTCTGGTGGTGGTGGAACGGCTGCCGGTGGTGGTGGAACAGCTGACGGAAGCGGCGGCGCGGTGAATGCCGACACCGGTCAGGTCGACGGCAATGGCACGCAAAACGTTGCTGCGGGTGAGGTGATGGGAACCGTCACCGAGATCGCGCCTTACCGTGAGAACAGCGGAGCCGGCGCGCTTGCCCCGGTGGTGGCGCTGGAGATCATCGCACTCGTTGCCGTTCCTCCTGCGGTGTACTACTTCTGGGTTCGTCGGAAGAGTGTCTGATGTACGTCGGCACTCGAGGTAGGTCAGTGGCGAGTTTGCTTGTCGTCGCTGGACTGGCACTTGCCATGTCGATGATGGGTCTTGATTCCACCCCTGTCGCGGCCGCCCCTTTGCCTGCCGGCTGCACGGCGACGGGTAATGCGATCACCTGCGTGCGTGATGGACTCAACCGGGTGCACCTTGTCAACGGTCAAGACGTTTCTGTTGAGCCGACTGACCGCACCGTGTCGGTGTCGGTCGATCAAGTGGTGTCACTGCGCGATCGGCAGGCGTTGCGCATTAACTGGTCGGGTGCCCATCCGACAGGTGGCACTGTGAGCGATTCGACCTCAATCGTGGCGGCGGATCAGGAATATCCGATGGTGCTGATGCAATGCCGTGGTGTTGATTCGGCTGACGCTCCTGAAGATCAGAGGATTACTCCCGCCACCTGCTGGACGCAGAGTCCCGCCGAACGCACTGTCTCCTCCTCAACCTTCCTCTTCCCGCCATCGCGCAACGACCGCTTCTCCACTGCAACCGATCGCCAGCGGTTGGTGGGCCTTCCCGACGCGTCGGGCGCCGTCACCACCGATCCGAATGCGATTGTGTTGCCAGCGGACTGCGCCGGTGCGGATGCCGGTGCCCAGCGTTGGGTTCCGTTCAACGCAGCCAATGGGGTTACCTACCTCGGGGGGCCCAGTGGGTGCGCGGGTATGGCACCCGAAGCTGCAAACCTCAGTTCGTCGTTGCAACCGAGCAACACCACCTACGGCGTAACGAAAGTCGATGGCACCGGCGAGGCGAAATTCGTCATCAATACGGCAGAGAGCAACGCGTCACTTGGATGCAGCGATACGGTTCCCTGCTCTCTGATCGCTATCCCTATTCTCGGAATCGGTTGCGACATCTCCGGATTGCAACTGCCGCGAGCCGATCGGGTGCCGCGCATTGCACAGGAACAAGCAACGTCGGAATGCCAGGCGACCGGTCACTTCCTTCCTGGGCAAGACTCAGGGGGCGCTATTGGCATTGAAAATGCGAGTGTCAGCGGGCTGCTCTGGTGGAGTGAATCCAATTGGCGGAATCGAATCTCGGTGCCGTTGAATTTCGCTCCTCCCTCGAATGTGTGTGACCTCATTAGCAAGGCCAAGCCGAGCTATATCTATGGCGCCCAGGCGTTGGCGCAAGCAACCCTGCAGTGGGGGCCGCGATTCTGCACCGATCCCAGTCTCTTCAAGTTCCAACACGTGCAGTTCAGTGAGCCAGGTGCACGTAACTTGTTGAATGCCAGTGGTGTTGAGGCCGCAGTCGTCGGCGGGCCACCGCAGGTGCCGTGGTCTCGACCTACTGTGCAAGCCCCGATTGCGATCAGTGGCTTCGCCATAGCGTTCGCAATAGATGACGCCAAGGGACGTGAGGTAACGCAGGTCAAGTTGACACCACGCTTGCTTGCCAAGTTAATGACGATGTCCTATCCCGCACGTGTGGAAATTCGTGACGAGTTCAAGCAGGCCGGCGATACCTCAAGTGCCTACTACGACAAGAACTCGCTCTACTTCGACCCGAATTACGCCGAGTACCTCGCCATGGGAAACAACCCCCTCGACATCATTGCCGATCCGGAATTCCGGGCCTTGAACCCCAACATGATGACGTATACCGATGGTTACGACTCGATTTCGGCATCGACCTTGTATTCGGTGTCGAGTGATTCTGATGTGATGTACGGGCTCACCTCGTACATCAATGCTGACCCTGATGCGCGTGCGTGGCTTGACGGACATCCCGATCCATGGGGCATGCGCGTCAACCCCCGATACGAAAAGATTACGTTGCCAACGGTTTCGTGGCCTGTGAGCGATACCCACAAGTCGCAGACAATGACGACGAATAATCCGTGCCTTGATGGTGAGAAGAATGTGCCATTTCTTCCACTCGTGGCAGCTCCTGTCTCGAATCCGGCGGCCGTCACTCTCAACATGCAATTCGGCATCGCTAACTCGCAGGTGATCTGCAAGGACGCCGGCCAGCCGAACCAGAAGTTGGTGAGTCTTGGACGCCAATTCCCCGGCAGACGCGCCATCTTTGGGCTGGTACCGCTTGCTGATGCTGATCGCTACCTCTTGTCCACGGCAAGTCTGCAGTCCAACGTGGCTGCGAACGCACCGAAATTCTTTTCCGATTCAACCGGACGCACTTTCGTGCCGCCGAGCGACTCTGCGTTGAAGGCGGCGGTGAAATTGCTCGCTCCAGTAAAAGACACCGGTACCTGGCCAATCCCGTACCCCACCTTGCGCACTCCTGCAGGAGCGAAGGCCTACCCCGGAACCATGCTGCTCTCTCTGGCGGTGCCGACCGAGGGCTTACCGAAAGCAGACGCCGCTCGTTACGCACAGTTCCTGCGGTTCGTCACGACGAAGGGTCAAGCGCCGGGCGTCTCGAATGGCCAGTTGCCGCCCGGCTACCTTCCGATGACGGCGGCGAATGGGGCTACGGCCCTAGTGCACTTTGCCGCAGATGCTGCCCTCGCGATTGAAAAGCAGCAGGGGTACGTGCCCGCCGTCGATGGGTCAAGTTCCCCGCCGACTCCCACGCCGACTCCCACGCCGACTCCCACGCCCACGCCGAGCTATTCATCGGATTCGGGCGGCGGAACCGACTACGGATCAGGCGATTCCGGTGGTGGAACAACCCAGGCTCCCTCCACCACGGAACCCACCAGTGCCCCGACGAAGGTGTCGCCCAAGCCCACGCCGACCCCGACTCCTTCACCCACGCAGACTCTTGAGGCGTCGGCCGGCATCACCGCTCCGTTGCCGGGTGGTGGGGGATTGCGCTTCCTTCCGATCGCTCTCGGGGTAGCAACCGCAGCGGGTATGGGTGCTGCAGCCCTCGCCTTCTGGGGCCGATGGTGAGCGCTCCCGTGACCGACGCGTGGTTGCAACCCACTCGTCCGAAGCGGCCGCCGCTGAGCCCCGGACGCGGTGCGGCCGTGTGGGCGTTGGCGACCCTGAGTTTGCTGGCCGTCTGGCTGATTTTGTACGCCTTCGTCCTCACCTCCTTCGAGGCAGCGCGTTCGCAGACGGTGCTCTATTCCAAAGCACGCGAAACGCTCGCCCTGCAAACGGCGCCGCTCGGCGGACTCATTGAGCCGCGTACGCCGGTGGCCGTTATCTCGGCACCGGAATTAGGGATCAACGACCTTGTGATTGTTGAGGGCACGGCGTCGGGCGATTTGATGTCAGGCCCAGGACACCGACGCGACACGGTGCTGCCGGGCCAAGCCGGAGTTTCGGTGGTGTACGGCAGGTCAACGCTCTTCGGCGGCGCATTCGGCCAGCTCAGTGCCGCGCGCAAAGGCGACTCGATCATGGTGACGACGGGCCAGGGAGTGTTTGAGTTCAAGGTGGTCAACGTGAGGCGCGCTGGCGGCGCGTTGCCCCCTTTGCTCGGCGTGGGCAAGGGTCGTCTCACCCTCGTCAGTGGTAACGGCTCAGGTTTTGGCGCGTTGATGTCGCCCAGCGGGGCTGTGTACGTCGATGCGGCCCTCGTCGGAGATGCGCAGCCTTCGCCGGGGCACCCTTCGGCAGTTCCGTTTGCTGAAACCGCGATGCAGGGCGATGCAGGTTCGATGCTCTCGCTGGTGCTCGCGCTGCCGTTGCTGATGGGCGCGTTCGTCTTTGTGGTGTGGGCACGATCGAGGTGGGGCGGCTGGCAGGCGTGGCTAGTGGGCGCGCCGCTCATCCTGGCGGGGCTCTGGATTGTCAGTCAGGCCACGGTTCAGCTGCTTCCGAACCTGCTTTAAACAGTTCCAATCGGTTCTCACCACATTTCACCGACTGTTACCGGCTCTCCGTGCCGTAACTAGCCCGCCTGTGTTCATCAGGCGTTCAGATTGACTCCCTCTGCGCTTTCACTAGAGCCGAAACGCTCAGCGTGCACGCTCCTCCTCTCGAAGGGATTCACCCATGCAGATCAAGAAGCTCGCGGTGGTCGCCGGAACAGTGGGTGCCCTCGCACTCACCCTGCTCACGGCGGCTCCGGCTTCTGCCGACTACGCGCCAGGACCGGATGACGTAGTGGGCGTTGGCTCGGACACCGTTCAGTTCGCCATTGACTTCCTCGCCGACGGTGACTACACCGGTTCCACCGGTTACAACCTCGGCCAGCGCAACCGCATTATCAACTTCGACGCCACCCCCGACGCCAACGCGCGCCTTGCGTATGGAGTAAATGGACTCAACGGCACAACCACCTCCGACAGCAACTGTGCTCCTGGTACAGGTGGCACGGCGGGTACCGGTAACCAGACGTCGACTCACACTGGTGACCGTCCCTGCGGGCTCAACCCGACGATCGTGTTGCGTGCTGGGCTCAAGCCGGTGCAGCGCCCCAACGGTTCGGGTGCCGGTTACAACGCGCTCAAGGCCGACGATGTTGCCTCGACGCACAACATCGACTTCGCACGTGCTTCGTCTTCACGTGGCTCGAACGTGCTGTACGACAGCGTCAAGGTTGGCACCGATGGGCTTGCGATGCTGTCTGCAACCACGACCAACGCGGTTGCCCTTTCAGATACTCAGCTCAAGGCCATCTACGAATGCACCAAGACGACGTGGAACGCTGCCGGCATTGACGGTTCGTCATCCGCCACCATCGTTCCGATCCTGCCGCAGGTGGGGTCAGGTACCCGCAGTTCGTTCTTGGGCCTCATCGGGGTTACTACCCCCGGTGCCTGCGTCGTCAACGCTGAAGAGAACGACGCTGAAGCCGTGAACGGCAACCCGAACGCCATCGAACCCATGTCATCAGGTCGCCTGTTGATGTACCAAGGCAAGTTCGCCGACGGTACCGCGACCGGTCAGAACGGCTACTTCACCGACCCGTCGTGTGCCTACGCAGTCACAACGCCCACGGCTTGCACGACGACCAAGGTGCTCACGCCTGACGTCACGTACTGGACCACCGGTACCCCGTCCAGCGGAACGCTCTTCAACTCGACACGCACGCTGTACGTGTACTTCCGGCACTCTGACATCAACAGCACCAAGGCGTTCCAGCCGGGTAGCACGCGTAACTGGCTGCGCACGATGTTCTACAACCCCTGCAGTGGCACCAACCTTGCTGGTGACCCGATCACCAACAGCGGCGCCGGCGCCAACTGCACCGGCGGTGGCACCTACGGTCCGGGCGGTGCCCCGTACCTGAAGAACAACGGCGCCCTTCTCAGTGCCGCGGGTATCGACACCTCTAACAGCGCGATCTTCGGCGCCTTCACGGCCTCTGGCCCGTGATCGGCTAACACCCTGCAATTCAGCACGGACATGGGTGTGGGGGCGGCTACACACCGCCCCCACACCCGGGTAATCCCCCCAGTCAACTCAACTCTCCTGAAGAGGATTCCATGAACCGTATCGTGACCTCCGCGGTCGCAGGCGCCTCGGCGCTGGCCATCGTGGCGATGGGAGTCGCTGGAGCCAGCGGCGCCTCGGCCTACTCCGGCACCCCCCCTTGGGCAGCAGGCGACACAGCATCCAAGGGTTCCATCAACTTTTTCGACGCGAACGGCAACGTGATCACCGGCGGTGCCAACATCAACACCATCGCGTCGTACCTCAACGTGAGCAGCGCGGGTCGTGCCAGCGCCACGAAGGCGACTCTGCTTGTCGCTGCTCCTGACCCGGCCAACGCGCTTCCGTCGACCTGGGCATTCAGTGCAGCTCAGTCGAACTACGTGTGGAGCCCCACCCCGGGTAGCATCCCCACTCCGGTTTCGACGTCGGGTAACCCGTTCATGGCACTCAACTCGGCGGGTCAGGCAATTGCTGACGCGGCCAGTGGTGTCACGTTGTACTCGGGTGCCAATGCCTCCTACCTGAACGTTCTTGAACTGCGTGTTCAGGACTCGGGAGTCGGCGCAGTCTCCGATGGCGGTAAGTACTGGCGCACCGACATTGAGTTCAACCCGGCCGGCGCAGGAAGCGCCTACGACGGCCTTGCACCCGGTGCCTGGCGCGTGATTTACCCGGCCGTGAGCTTGCGCTCGACGTCGGTTGCCACGCCTACCGCGTCACCGGTCAGCCCGCAGTACCAGGGCACGAGCGTGACCTTCAGCACCACGGTGTCGGCCGGCAGCGGTTCGAACCCGGCCAACGGAACCGTCACGTTCTTCGACGGAGCCACGCAGATTGGTGCGGCCAAGACCATCACCTCGGCGGGTCAGACCGTCACTTCGGATGCAACGACGACGCTGTCGCGTACCGGTGCTTTCACCGATCACACGATCACGGCGCAGTTCATCCCCGCCGACTACACCGACCTCAGCGGCAGCACCTCGTCGGGGCTGACCTTCCGGGTTAACAAGTCGCCGGCAGCAACGACCACCACGTCTCTCGCCTTGGGTGCCGCTTCTGTGCAGCAGCCCGATGCAGTGACCGCCACAGCCGTGGTGACCAAGGATGCTGACTCCTCAACCGTCACCGCCGGAACCGTCGTGTTCAAGGACGGTTCCAACACCCTCGGCACCGACGCCAGCGCGCCGTACACCCTGTCGGTGTCGTCGTCGGGTCTGTCACTGGGATCGCACACGGTGACCGCAGAGTTCACCCCCACCGATGCAACTGACTTCGTGGCCTCGACCAGCGGTGGTGCAAGCCTGACCATCACGGCCCCGGCCTATGCCGCATCGGGTAACAACATCAGCACCTCAATTCCAGCTGGAACCATCGTGATCACCACGCCGTACACCGGCGCGAACACGCTGACCCTTCCGGAAATGACGCTTGACGCGAACGCGACCTTCTACTCAACGTCGGCCACGTTCAACGGTATCCAGGTCGCTGACACCCGCGCGGGTAACCTCGCGTGGACGCTGAGCGCTCTGGCCTCCAACCTGACGAAGTCAGGTGTGGGTTCACCCGGTGCCAACGAGACCATCAACGCTCAGAACGTGGGCTTGACCTCACTCACCAAGACCAGCTCGAACGTGACGCCCAACACCTACCTTGGTGGCGTTGCTTCTGGTGGGTCGACGTCGGGTCAGAACCTCACCGCCTTCGACAACGCAGGCGCGAGCTACCTGGCGTACAACGCAGCGGGTACGACAGGGCTTGGGGGAGCCTCACCGCACGCGATCGTTCACGCTAACAACGGTCTGGGAACCAGCGTCTTCTCTGGAACCCTCGGCATCAAGGCACCGACCAACACACTGGCCGGCACCTACACCGGAACCGTCACCCTTACGGTGATCGGCTCCTAAGACTGATGGGCAGTCGCAACTGATGCTCAGGCGAAGCGGGGCGAATCCGATGAGGATTCGCCCCGCTTTCGTCATCGCACGTTCACCCTCAGGTCGTCCACCGATCATCTGCAGAGGATCCAATCGAGTCATGACCATTCGTGCAGCGTTTGTGCGTGGAGCGGCGGCTCTCGGTGCGGCTACTTTGATTGCCGTCGGGCCGGTTTCGGCAGCGATTGCTGACGGCACCCCGAGCCCCTCGGCCGCCCCCGGCAAGGTCACCTTCGGTATTGGCCCTGCCTCGGCAAAGGATGTCGACACGCGGCCCGATTTCACCTTGTTGCAGGGTCGCGGCGGCACGACGACCGATCACGTCGCACTCGTCAATCTCAGCACCATCCCGCTTCCTGTTGATGTCTACGTCGTTGACGCAGTGACAGGTGCCGACGGATCGGTGAGCTTGAAGGCGCGTGCAGATAAGTCAACCGATGTGGCGCGATGGGTGAAACTGCAGACCCCGAACGGCAAGTCCACCGTGGTGGTACCTGCGCGCAGCAAGGTGATCATTGCCTTTACCGTGACCGTGCCCAAGGACGCACCGGTCGGTGACCACTTGGCCGGGATCGTCGCATCCATTACCGCTGGTGGGGCCGCCGCAGCTGGCTCGCAGGACGTCAAGCTCGAGCAGCGAGTGGGTGTGCGCCTCAATCTTCGAGTGGCCGGAGCGGTAACGCCCAGCCTCGCGATCGAAAATCTGAAGGCCAACTATGCGGGCACGCTCAACCCCTTCGGTAAGGGCAGCGTCGTGGTGTCGTACACGGTGCATAACACCGGCAATGTGAAACTCGGCGGACGCCAGCAGGTTGCGGTCGCTGGAATCATCGGCGGCGCTACTACTGCGAGCGAGTTGCGCGACATCCCGCTGCTGATGCCCGGTGCATCGGTTGACGTCACCACTGTGGTTCCTGACGTCGCACCCTTGATCTACCTGTCGACGGATGTCGTGGTGACGGCGGCGGCACCCGGAACCGACGCCAACCCGGACGTAGCACCCGCCTCAGCAAGCGTGCACCTCTGGGCGGTGCCGTGGACTCTCCTCGCGCTCATCATCCTGATCGTCCTGGCATCCTTGATCATCGCTTCTCGGCGTCGGCGTACACCGCCTCGTTCGGGCGGTCGCCACCGCGACGGAACTCCTGCATGGCAGCCGCCGAGCGGACCTGTTCTGGTGCCGAGTGATTCGGGACCGTCGGCATGATTCGCCCCCGCGTAGTGGCACTGGTTGTCGTAGCGACCACATTCCTCGTCGTCCCTGCAACGGTGGTGGCTGCCGACACGCAACTTCCGTTCAACGATCCCAATGTGTCGGGGCAAATCGGATTCTGCGACAAGGCGAATCACCCGATCACGTCGGGAAACATCGGCGATGTTCCGTTCGTATGGAAGGCCGTGTCGAACGTTGCAGCACCGAAGGCGTATGTGGGGCCTGAAGGAAAGGCAACGCTGTTCGCCTACTCGCCGATCAAGAACGTGAGTCCGGGGCAGTGGAGTCCTTACCAACTCACGTCGTCGGCGTACTACAGCAACTCTAAGCACCCGATGGTGCAGGCGACATATGCCGATGCACCACTGGAATTTCAGACCACCGGCTTCCCGCCCACTCTGGATGGGTTGGTGCAGATCCGCATGCTCTTCTCTGCCCCGAACCGTGTCCCTCTCACCTCGCCCTACCCCGCGGCAGTGCTTCGAGTGAATGGCGATCAGTGGACGCTGGTCTCAGGCGATCGCACCCCCGACTGTGGTGCAGGTAAGTCTGTGTCGGTTGCCACCGTGCGTATGCCCAACCAACAGCCCACAGCTCCTCCGAAGTGGGCAGCCAACTCTCCAGCGAAAGCAAAGCCGACACCGGTGCCGGGTTCGACTCCGGCCGCATCGGGGGGAGCAGCACCAAGTCCGGCAGTGACGTCCAGTGACGGATCTTCCAATGGCACCGCGTCGACCAGCGCGACTCAAGAGAGCGATTCGACGCCGGTTGCCGCCGGGGAGATGGGGTCAAGCGCCCCGCGTGAATCAGGGGGTGGCGTGTCTCCGATGCTCGCCGTTCTCCTTGTTGCCCTGGGCATCGTTGTCGCTGGGGTCGTTGGCGTTCTCGCCGGTCGTCGTTCCAAGCCAGAAGCAGGTCAGAAGTAGTGACGTCATCACCCACCAACGATCCCCGGAAGGGATAGTTATGCATCAGCGTCTCCGTGCCGTGATTGTGAGTGCGGCTGCCATGAGCGTCGCCGCTGCGTCACTTGTGTTTGCGACCGGTCCCGCGTCGTCGTACACGGGCACACCACCCTGGACGGCCGACGGCTATGACACCTCAGCCAAAGGCACCCTGTCGTTCTACGACGTGAGCGGTAACCAGATCACCTCAGGAAGCGATATCAACTACATCGCCGATTACGTGATGGCGTCAAGTGCTCCGCGCACAAACGCGACCAAGAGTTCGTTCATCGTCGCGGCGCCTGACCACGCCAACCTGATTCCCTCGACATGGGCATTCACTGCGGCCCAGCAGAACTACCTCTTTCCCACGGCCATCGGAGTCCCCGCAGCGATTACGGACACGGGCTTTCCGTTCATCAAGCTCAACGTTCTGGGTGCCACGGTGTACGACTACGCCACCGGCCTCACTCTCGACACCTCGTCGGCCTCCTACACCAACACAATCGAACTGCGCATGAAAGATGCGGGCGTAGGTGTGGCTGATGATGGTGGCAAGTACTGGCGCGCGGTGGTCGAGTACAACCCGTCGACGGCGCTCACCGCCTACGACGGTTTGCAGCCTGGCGAGTGGCGCCAGTTGTTCCCCGTTCCTCCGGTCAAGGTCGAGACGACGGTGACGGCACCGACCATGGTGCTGTCGTCGGCGCCCGGTACTCCCGTTACCTCGCCCGCGGCACACGGAACCTCAGTGCAATTGTCGGTAACGGTGGGCTCAGGCGACAGTAGCTCGCCTGCCGGCGCGGTTGAGTTCTTCGACGGTGGCATCGACCTCGGAGCAGGCACGTTCACGTTGGGCACCGGCGTTGCGACCTTCACCTTCGTTCCTGACGATGGAAACCACTCGTTCACCGCTCAGTTCACCCCGACCGATGGAGCCACCTACAACGGTTCGTCGTCGTCGGCTACCACGCTGCATGTGAACCAAGCCGCACCGGCGCGGACCGTGAGCCCGACCGTCACGGGTACCGCCAAGGTCGGGTCCACACTCACGTGTACCCGCGGCACCTGGACCGGCACTGGCCTCACCTACCGCTACAAGTGGTTCCTTGGAACCTCTGTTGTGGCATTCCGCGATTCGGGCGTGACGGTACTCACCACGTACACCAGCAGCACCCTGCCAGCGTCGTACGCGACCAAGTCGGTGAAGTGCACGGTGTACGCAACGAACGACGGTGGTACGTCGAGCTTCAGCCCGGTGGCCAAGGTGGTTGCCGTGGGTTCAGCGCCCACCATCAAGGCGCCCTCGACGACTAACCGGCCGAAGATCACCGGCATTCTCAAGGTCACCAAGGTGCTCACCGCGAAGTCCGGAACGTGGAGCCCCACGGCGACCTACACGTACTCCTACGTGTGGAAGCGCTACAAGGTGGGCAAGGCCGGAGCGACCGTGACCGTGTCGACGAAGTCGACCTACAAGGCCGTTGCGGCTGACAAGGGCAAGTACGTCTTCGTCACGGTGACTGCCAAGCGCACGGGTTACGCCAACGGCGTTGCCACCAGCTTGCCGGTCAAGATCGCCTGAGAGCCGATCCAGCGATGGCAACCGAGCAGGATGTCCGTCCCCGGGGTGCGCAAGCTCCCCGGGGCGGAGTGTTCACGCGCTGGTGGGTCTACGTGTTGGCCGGTGGGCTGTTGGTAACGGCATTCCTTGGGGTGAAGAGCGCGTCAACGCCGGTGCCCGCCGACCCCGCCATCGTGAAGTCGGCGGTTCAGCCGCAGCCTTAAGGCTTCTTCGCCAGCGTGGAAGCGTCGATGGTGTCGGACGATTTCGGCACCGTGATGACCACGGGCTTGCTCCATTCGGAGAAGAGCATCTTGGTCTGCGACGACACCTCGCTCATCTGCACCGGTAGCGGAGTTCCGACAGCGCTGACCCACAGGGTGATGTCAGGAGAGATGCTCACCAACTGAGCGGGCACACCGTGTACCGAAAGGCTCTTCTCCTTCACCGGAATGCCCGTGAAGGTGAGGTAGGCCGCCACCACTGACTGCAGGCTCCCCAATGCGGCTAGGCACGGGTTGCCTGAGGCGGGCACTGCTACCCACTTCGATCCAACCTTCGCTGCATCGGCATCGGTTGTCATCGTGGCCCAGAACGCTGGCTCTGCCTGGAGATAGAGGGTCTTGGGGGTCGACACCATCTTGAGCGTGTAGGGGGAGAACTTCACTTCGCCCTGGCCAAGGCCATCATTCGACAGCGCGAGGTCGGCGTGGAACTTGCCACTCGGGCATGTTCCGTCGCCCTGCAGGTGAACCGACGTGGCGGCGGTGGCATTGGTGCTGGCGGTCTTCACGATGTCGGGGGCGCTCTGTTCGCGGATTCCGTTTTCGCTGGCGCTGGCCGTGGCACTCGCTGACGGGCCCGAGGGGGTCGGCGAACCAGTGTTGGAATCGGTGCTCTGACTACTGCAGCCGGCGAGGGCGGCAGCAAGAGCGAGCGACACGATGAGGGGGGACTTCACCGACACGACACAGCACTCCTTCATGGATGGGTGAGTCTAGTTTGCCAGCGTTCGAGAGTGGTTCCGGCCGATGAAGCTCTCGCATACACACTGTTCGGTGTTCGTGCGCGTGATGGTCCCGCTTCGGACACCTGCCATTCACCAACGGGCCATTCGGCAGTCATCCGGCTGGGTTCGTATAGGGAAGTGACTATTCGCCGGGGTCTGGTAGCCATCGTGGCGGCCGCCCTCGTGGCGACGATCGCGCCACTGACTTTGTCGCCCGCCCAGGCTTACCCCGGAACTCCACCGTGGGTTGGTGCTGATGAGGTGGGTTCGAGCGGGCAAGCCAAGGGATCTCTTGGCCTGTTCGACGCGGCCGGCGACCAACTGTTCTCAGGTGATGACGTCTTGAGCATCGGCGCGTATCTTTCGGCGTCCACCACAGCCACCGTTGATTCCACGACGGCCACCTTCACCGTCGCCGTGCCGACGCCGACCGTTGCCCCTGCGTCGTGGTGCACACGAACGATTCAAAGCAATGTGGCGTTCAGTCCCACTCCGAGCGGACTTCCGGCGAGCGGTACCGAGTTCGGCACGTCGATTGCTGGCGGCCATCCGTTCCTTGCGATTGACCCTGCGCTCTCTGCGAATGTTGGGGCCGCAACGCTGCCTCCGTGTGCCGCCTACGCGTATTCGAGCGGAACCGACTACACCTCCACCTACGCCAACGTTCTGGAACTCCGACTCACCGATTCACTCGACGGCACCTACTGGCGCACGGTCATCGAGTACAACCCGACGCCCAACCTCGGTGTGATCGACGGACTCGATCCCGGTGCCTGGCGACAGTTGTATCCAGCGCCAACATTGGTCGGCACGTCACTCACGACGCCGATCGCATCGCCCACAACTAACCCGCTCGGCCACGGCGCCACGATCGTGTTGTCGACGACGGTGAGCGCGGTCAACTCAACGCACCAAGACGGTGCGGTCGAGTTCTACGACGACGACGACCCGCTGTTCTATTCGCCGTACACCTCGTGGAATTCGGCGACGGGGGTTGCGACTGCTGAGATCAGTCCGACCGACGGTGACCACCACTACTACGCGCGATTTACTCCAGCGAATCCGCGCTATCTCACCTCGATGTCTACTCGGCTGGCGCGCCATGTCAATCGACCCGCTCCCGTACTCACCGGATCAGCTCCCGCGATTTCCGGTGCGTCGACGATTGGCTCGACACTGACTTGCGGGGCTGGCGGCTGGGATTCACCCGGTGACTCGCCTTACACGTATACGTACCAGTGGCGGTACACCTTGGGTGCCACCACCGCGATGTTCAGCACCATCAGCGATGTTCTTGATCTCACCAATACGTCGCCCACCTTGCTGCAGGCCTACTACGGCGCCTCGGTTACCTGCCGCGTCGGTGCAACGAACGGCGATGGGGTAGCGACGACTGCCACCTCAAAGGGAGTAGTGGTCTACGGTGGCCCGAATCCCGTAGCACCCGTCAACTCAACACGTCCCTCCATCACCGGTGCGCGCGCCACTCAGCGTGCCACCTGTTCGGCGGGTGCGTGGTCGCAGGCCGGGTTGTCGTACCGGTATCGCTGGTACGTCTCCGGTAGCGGATCACCCTTCCGCACAGTGACCACCATGAACACCAGTGATATGTCGGCAGTGCTTCCGAGTAGTTACGTCGGGCGCACCGTCACCTGCAACGTCACCGGAACCAACCTTGACTCACTGTCGGCAACGGCGATTTCGCCGGCTCTCAAGGTGGGTGCGGCGCCAACGGCCGCGAAGGTGGTGGCCAAGCCCGTCATTAGTGGCTCGTCCAAGGTGGGCGGAACCGTGGGGTGTTCGGTGGGTACGTGGAATCAAAACGGCCTTCACTTCGCCTATGTCTGGAAGTACACCAGCGGAACGGCCGTGCGCACGATCGGCTACCGCGCACGTCGATTGCTGACCTCGAACACGTACAACGCGCGGCTCAGTTGCACTGTGGTTGCCACGAACCGCGATGGGCTCACCACGAAGGTGACTGTGAACGGATTGCGTGTGGGGCTAGGTCCCACACCCATCGTGCGAACCCCTCGCTCGACCTACGGCCCGCGCATCATCAGCGCGCCGCGCGTTCGAACCGCTGCTTCGGCGTCGCGTGGCACGTGGGTGTGGGTGCCCGCGGTGACCACGCGCATCTCGTACACCTATCAGTGGCTTCGCTACCCCGGGGCTTCCGGCGGAAAGCCGATCGGCAAGCCAACCGTGCTCGCAACCACTGCCCGCTATACGCCCAAGCCCGCCGATCGCGGTCGGTACCTCGTGGTGCGAGTGTCAGCACTCCACCGGGGGTATGCCACCGGACATGCTGATTCCCCGCCTCGGCGAGTGGGATGAGTCACGCCGCACCCGTGGGAGTGAGCCTGATTGGGGGCTTCGCCGTTGCTTGTTAACCTTCGGGCGTTACAGTCCATTTATGGCCAAGGAGATTGAGAAGGACCCGCTCGGACGCTGGCGTGGTGCCGAAAATGACTACGCCGAAACGATTGCCACCTTTATGCAGGGCGATTCAGCTCCCCTGAGCAAGGATGAATTGATCGCGCTGATCGACCTGCGCTCCGAGGCCGACAAGTGGCGTGAGCGCTATTTCAAGAAGAACTACAAGGGCTAGTTCGTCTCCCCACCTGCTCTACGGAATCGCCACGATCAACTGTGTTGTCGTCGCTGCGACCGTGGAGGATCCGCCGTAGGTAACGGTCAACGTGTGATTTCCGGACGTCAATGTCGGGGCAAGCCCGAGTGTGGCCACTCCGCTACTCAGTGGTGCTGAGGTCAGCGTTGTCGAAGCTTCCGACACCGTCACCGTTCCCGTCACCGTCGAGATGCCTGGAGCGCCGACCGCCACGGTGATGAGCACTCCGGTGAATCCCAGTTCGCTCGACGCGTCGATTGTCGCTTGCGCCTTGACCACGGTGACAGACGTGGTGGACGCTGTAACGCCGCTGACCCAACTATCGCCGTTGTATGTGGCCACGATCGAGTGGGTGCCGAGCGACAAGTTTGCAGGAAGCGCTACGGCCACTGATCCCGAAGCAAGGCGAGCAATCGGAAGCACTGTTGACCCGTCAACCGTGATCGTGACTGTGCCCGTCGGTGTGTACCCAGGCGCAGTGACATCGACAACGAGCGAACGGGGTGCACCGTACCCAACGGTGGCGGCCAACGGTGTGGCGGTGACGATGGCGGTCGCTCTACTTGCCGAGTCGACAGCGTGTCGCACGATGCGAGAACCGATGCCGTTAGCGCTGCCGCGCACTTGTGCACTGAGGGCGTTGGCGCGCACGGTGACAGTGCAGGTGACGTAGGTGACTCCGCCTGGAAGCAGCGGGTAGTTGCTGCACGCGGGATCGAGTACGAGACCGCGACCGATGATGCTGGCGCTTTGCATGACCGTCGGATCTGCACCGATGACGGGGAACGACACGGTGTAACTCTGCCCGCGCTGCAGGGTTGCGGGCAGGTCGTCGGTGGCTCCAAATGACACCGGCGGAATCGTGACTGAGACATTGTTGTCGCTGGTGTCGAGCGTCGTCGAGTCGGCGGGCGGAACGGGCACGACGGGCGCGACGGGCGCGACCGTGTGACGGGTGGGCGCTGACACATCGCCGACGTGGACAACGGTGAGGGGGTCAGACGCATCGGCGCTGGCTGCGAGCGAGCGAGTTCCGTACGCCAGTGCATCGGGCGTGATAGTGGGTGCCGGTGCAAGTGCGTCACCGTGGGCGTTAATGATGGCGCTGGTGCTGAGCAGACCTGCGATGCCTGGAGCCACCGCGGTATTGCTGCCGTAGGGAGCGCTCACGATGGAGTAGGCGCCAACAGAGTGAGCGGCATTGGCGAGCGCGGGCAGAACTCGAGGAGCCGCGGCAACGCCTGTGGCGGCCACGGCCACTGATAGCCCTATGCGAGCCAGCCCGTGCATGCATCCCCCTCTCAGCGCAGCGCTCAAACGAGGCGGAATAGACCTCAACTCCACCCTATGTAAATGCGTTAACGCGCGGCATCTTCTCGAGTGAAGAAGACATGAACGGCAGACGACCCTTGGCGCGTGCTCCGCTCGGGGAAGCTACGTCGGTGAATCGGTCGGGTTTGCTGACACTGAAGCCGTAGTGCTCGTCGAGGAATTTCCGCTGGGTGACGTCGATGCGGTGTCACTCGGTGACGTTGACGACGGATCGCCGGTGGGGGTGTCGCTCGGTGACGTTGACGACGGATCACCGGTGGGGGTGTCGCTCGGTGACGTTGACGTGTCGCTCGGTGAGGTTGTCGGGGCACCTGTCGGCGAGACTGACGGGGTGGGGGACGGTGTCGGCTTCGGAATTGGAGTCGGCACCGTCACCTTGGGATCGCCAGCACCAGGCTCGGGCTTGGCCTTCACGCCACCGCCGGTGGGAATGGGCTTGGGGTCAGGAATGCGGTAGCCACCGGGCGTGATCACGCGGCGCACCACGAGGAAGCCCGAGTGGCCGTTGCCCGTTCCCCAGAATGAACTGACGTGCGCGACATCGCCGCATGCGTTGGTGTGCAACATGTAGCCGTTGCCGATGTACATCACCACGTGGCGGTAAGCGGCGCCTCCGGTGTCGTAGAGCACGATGTCGCCAGGGCGAAGGAATTGCGGGTCAACGTATGAGGCCCACCACGCGAGCGATACGCCATCCCACGGAACCATGTCGCGAGTCGACGGCGCCCAGTCTTTACCAGCGGTGTCGATTCCGGCACCGAGGTAGTAGGCGCGGGACACGAGTGACGAGCAGTCGAAGCGGAAGGGATCCTGGCGCCCGATACCGCCGCATGCGTACGGGGCGCCGAGCATCTGGAACGCAGCCTGAATGGCCAGAGCCGCCTGCGGAGTCGCGGCTTGTGCGACCGCGTCTTGGCAGAGCTTGGAAGCGCCGAGCGAGTCGCTGCCGTCGCGCAGGGTGTTACTTGGCGCCGTGGTCGGGCAGGAACGTCCGTCGATCATCGTCTGAGGGCCGGACTTGCCGTACTCAGTGGCAGTGGGCGCAGTCAACGTCGGGGGCGGCTGAATCCAGGCGAGGAGGTCAACGAGGGCCTTGCGGGCACCTTCAACTGCTGCTGCGCGGTTAATGGCTCGCTCGCGTGCTTCCGAGGCGCGTGATGAGGCGGCCGTTGCTGCGAGTGCGGCGTCGTGGGCGTTCTGTACGTCGGCGACGAATGAGTCGGAAAATGCGTTGGCGTCGGAGGCACCGCGAATGAACTCGAGCGGGTCGGCATTCTTGTCATTGAAGATTGCTGCGAGCAATCCGTCACCGCCATTGACGCGGTACAGGTAACTCGCCCACAACGTCAGGCGATCGCGTGCGTCGGCCGCCTGCTGCTCGGCGAGAGCGGCGGACTTGGCGGCCTGAGAGGCGTCGCGGTTGGCCTCGGCAAGCGCGGCGTCGGCTTCCTTGCGCTGCTGTCCTGCAAGTGCGACCCGCTTGCGTACCTCAGCGCGGTAGGCAACGAGTTCAGCGGGCTTTTTCGGAATGGGGCCCAGGTCATCGGTCAGGGAATGGGGCTCAACCGTGGCGCTGGAGGAGGCACTGGTGCTGGCTGGCGACGTCGTGGCGTCAGTGGCGTGGGCGGGAAGCCAGACGGCCCCGGTGACCACGGCCGCCAAGGCAACCGAGCCGGAAATGGCCGCGGCTAGGCGCGCGCGCATCGGCTGCCGCCTCATGCGCTCCACCCCCTGCTGACTCTTGTGGTTTCATCGTGCCGGTGCACTGTGTCCGTACCTCTACTTTGACGTGAACAAACGGTGTCAGGTGCCACGTGAGCACCAAGTCACATCACAAATCAGGACATAACGGTCTGTGACGTGTCCCTCATATAGAGGATCGGTCGATTATGCGAGGAACTTAAGCGCCTTAGGGCGCCGTTTTGGCCTCTGTGACCGGTGACACGGTGGCCAGCGAAGCCGCGCCGGTCAGCGTCTTCTTGCCGACTCGATGCTGAATCGCACGACCCAAGGGGCCGGCGAGCTTCACGTACCAAATTGCGGGCCGCGAGAACGCGTGGATGGCCAGTTCGACCTGGTCGTCGTCGCGGTGCGTGAGGATGAACGATTCTTCACCGAGTGAGGGGTGGCCCGGCAGTGTTCCGTACGCAAATCCAATGGAACGGCCGGTGGCGATGACCTCGACGACGCGGCAGCAGCCGACAGCTGACAGGAACGGGGCGCTGTGCACGGCGACCGAGACGGCATCGCCTTCGCGCACCACGTTGACGTCGGGCTGAACGAACAAGCCCGCGGCGCGGTGCACGTCCCAGTGCATGAGGGCGTAGCCGATGTTGCGAAACGCTTCGTCGCCCGTTCCGACCACGCGCGAGGCCGTGTACTCACGGAACCCATCGGGCGCGGGCACTTGGCCCAGCGACATTCCGACGGCGTCGTAGGTGAGCGGCTTGTTCTTGGCGCGGCCGAGCAAACTACGGGCGGCACCGGCGTCGATCTTGTGGCGAGAGAGGGTCACGCGCCTATTGTTCCATGGCCCTCAAACACCTCAACTGCCTGCTGGGCAACTGCCTGAAACTGCTCGGGTGTGAGGCCGGCACCTTCGCGCCGCACGGCGTCGCCTGAGATCGCTAGCGGTCGGTCAACGCGCACCCATGATTGCCGATGCTCGCCATCCCACGCGCCGGCGCCGATTGCGATCCAGCCGGGATAGCCGGTGCGGTCTTTACTCGACAGCATGAACGCCACGAAGTCACCGTCGGCATCGAGGGCGTGTCCCACCAACACGATGGGTCGGTCTTTGCCGACGTTGGGATCTTCTTGGTACGGAACCCACGCCCACACGATTTCACCCGGATCAGGATCGCCATCGCGCTCGGGTGCGTACTCGGGGCGCACGCCGCCGCGGTAGTCGTAGGCGCCGCCGCGTTCGGGCTTCGGATCAGCTTCGGGGTCAACGGTCATGGCCGAAACGTTACGGGCTGAACGTCCCGAAAGCGCGAGATGCCGTCAGTTGAGGTGAGGAAAGGGTGGACACTGGCGGTATGAAGTGGTGGAAAGTACTCGGGCTGGTCGTGCTTGCTCTCGTGCTTGTGGGCCTGACGACCCAAGTGGCGCGATTCCTCGGATCACGCACGCAAGCCGATCAGCGGCAGGAAGCGCTCGATCCGTTCTACACGCCGCCCGATCCGCTTCCGTCAACGAAGCCCGGCACGCTGCTGCGTTCTGAACCGCTCGGTGCGACTCTGACAGGAGCCTCCACCTTCCGCATTCTCTACGTCTCGCAGAAGGCCGACGGATCACCAACTGTCAGTAGCGGCATGCTGCTCATTCCCGATAGCCCGGCGCCTGCCGGTGGACGGCCCGTGGTGGCGTGGGCGCACCCCACGGTAGGTCTCGGTGATGCGTGCGCGCCATCGCGTCGCGACGAGCCGATCAGCAGTCAGTTGACTGAACCGTGGATGCTGCAGATGATCAGCTTCGGCTACGTGATCGTCGCGACCGATTACGCAGGCCTTGGAACTCCGGGTATCTCGCAGTACCTCGTGGGTCAAGCCGAAGCGAACGACGTGGTGAATTCGGTGCGAGCCGCGCGCGAGTTCAAAGATTCAGGCGCAAGCACGACGTGGATGGTCTACGGACACTCACAAGGCGGGCAGTCAGCACTGTGGACGGGTGATCTGGCGAATAAACTGGCACCGGAGCTCAACCTCGTCGCCGTCGCGGCGGCGGCGCCGGCTGCCGAACTCGTGCCGCTCGTTGACGAGCAGTGGGACGAAACGGTTTCGTGGGTCATCGGCCCGGAGGTTGCGTACGGATGGCCGACGCAGTACCCGAATCTTCCGCTGTCGGCGGTGATTGCCCAGGAGCAGATCAATTCGACGGAGAGTCTTGCCACTGACTGCCTGAAGGCTGCAGCGCTCGGTGGACTGGTGCGTCAGAACATTGGTCGCACGTACTTCAGTAGTAACCCGATCGACAATCCGCAGTGGAAGGCTGCACTCACTGCGCAAACGCCCGCGCCGATCACTGACCTTCCGGTGTTGATCATTCAAGGCACTGCCGATCAGGTGGTGATTCCGAATACGACCTCGCTGCTCGAACAGAAGTGGTGCGCAGCGGGATCGAACCTGACGTCGGTGTGGCTCGGTGGGCAGGGCCACAATCACATGGGAGAAATGGGCGGTACGGTCGCGGGTAGTTGGTTCCAACGTATTCTCGCGGGGGAAAAGATCAGCAACACGTGTTCGCAACCCCCCACGGTGCTGCCGTACCCGACGCCGGTGAACCCCGGTTTCGGTTCCGCTCTCTGAAGTTCTGGAGTTCGTCGTGAGTGACCCGGTACGTATTGGTATCGCTGGTGCAGGTGGTTTCGCCACGTGGGTGATGGCACCGATCCTGCACGCGAATCCCAATGTGGTGTTGCAGGCCGTCGCGTCCAAGGACCCATTACGGTCGGCTGCGCTGATGCCCGAGGGGCGAGTTCATCCGAGTTACGAGTCGATGATGGACGACCCCGAGATCGATGCGGTGTATATCGCGTTGTCGAACGATCTGCATGCGCCGGTCACCGAGATGGCGTTGCGTGCGGGCAAACACGTGCTGTGCGAGAAGCCGTTGGGGTTGAATGTCGCCGAGGTCGAACGCATGCAGGCCGTGGCACTGGAAAGTGACCGATACTTGCTTGAGGGATTCTGGTATCGCTGGCATCCGCGTCACCGCGAGCTGATCGCGCGTGTGCGTGCCGGTGATTTCGGAACTGTGCAGTCCGTTGATTCCGGGTTCGTCTTTGATGGAGAACTCGAGGGCAACTACCGACTCGATGCGTCGCGCGGAGGTGGCGCCGCGTACGACGTGATGTGTTACGCGATCTCTTTTGCTGTGTCGCTGTATGACGACGCTGCGCCAGTGTCGGCTGTGGTGGAAGAGGCGCAGTTCAGCGATCAGGGTGCCGACATTTCATCGCGCGCCATTCTCACGTGGACCCACGGAGCGACCGCCTCGGTTTCCGGTGGTTTCACCGGGCCCGAACGGCGTTGGGGTTCGCTAATCGGAACCACGGGCAGTGGCCAGACCAGTGAGCCGTGCTTCAGCAATTCGCCGGAGTCTGAAGACGGAACGGTGTTGACGCTGCGTGCTGCCGATGGGTCGGTGCGCGAAGAGTTGCGGTTTGCGCCGAGTGATCCGCGGTCGGACATGGTGAGTGACTTCGCGTCCGTGGTAGCGGGGCGGATGGATGTCGCCGATCTTCCGATGAGTGCGCAGCATTCGCATTCAGTGGCGACGGCGCTCGACCTCGTACGCGCCGCCATGCCCGCGAGTTAGTCCCGCGAGTTAGTCCCGCGAGTTAGTCCCGCGCGATTCCTACGTCCAAGCAGGTAAAACCGCCCTTTTTACATGCGTGAACGTAGGAATCGCCGAGAAAAATTGAATGGCGAGTTAGCGGCCGGTAGTGGCGAGCAACTTCTCGGTATCGCCGTGCACTTCAAGTCCGGCCACGTAACCGATGTCGTCGAGCAACACCTTCCCGAGCGGATCGATCAAGCGAACACCTACCGACGCATCGAGCGTCTCCTCAACGCGGCGATGCATCTCAGTGCGAATCGGCGCGTGCAGCAGAGTGCCTTCGACACGTTCGGCCACGAGGTGCAGCGTGCTTCCGTTGCGTGCGCGCAGTGACCACCGCACTTGCTCGTCGTCGACTTCGAGCAGTGTGGTCTTAGCTCCGGTGTAGGTGGCGAAGGTGTGAAGTTGGCCGTCGTGTTTGATGCCGACAAGAAAGCCTCGGAACTCCGAACGCAGCCACGGAATCAGTGCGATCGATCCCATGAGGGAGGTGTCAGGTGAGGTGAAGTGGTTGCTGTGCATCCATACGTACCCGGCCGGAAACGCCTGGCCCCAGTCCTTCTCGATGTAGCCGCGTCCATCGTTGAGCGAATGCGAGACGCCATCGAGTTCGAGTTCGCCGCTCAGAGAATGTCCGAATGAGCACACCCCGTGGTAGCACTCCATGAATGGCATCCACGCGTACCAGCCCATAACTCCGGGTGAGCGCACGGTGACGGGCCACGGATCGAGTGGGGTAGCGACATCGATGCGACCGGTGAGATTGGGAAGGTCGAGCGTGAAGCCGCTGCTGTCGAAGTGGTTGCCGCCGATGGTGACATCAAATCGATCGGCGTCGGCGTGAAATTCCGAGGCGTCGTAGCGGTGGTACCAGCTGCGGCCGGTGGCGCCATCGAGCACCTGAACGAAGGCCTCGTCGATTGCGCCGTATTCACCCGATTGACCCATGAACACGCCGGGAATCACGGCGAGGCGAGTGGAACGGTCGGCGGAAACAAGTTTGACGTACCACCCCTCGAAGTACGGGGGCGTGGCGTGCTGCCCATGGAATCCGTCGGGATGGAGGGTGCTGCGTACTCGGCGGTTTCCGGGCAGAACGATCATCCGCCCACCCTAAGCCCACGCCTTCCCTTCCGCCTTCCCTTCCGCCCGCCCTTCCGCCTGCCCTTCTGCCTGCCCATCCGCATGGGGGGACACTCAGCACGCATAGAGGCAGTTTTCTTACCCCAGCAACGTGAGTCTTCAGTACCCAGCAGAGCCGAAGAGTCGATCGCCTGCGTCGCCGAGTCCGGGGTAGATGTATCCGCGATCGGTGAGCTTCTCGTCGAGTCCGGCGGTGACGATGGTGACGTCAACGCGGTCGCCAAACGACTCCTGCACGCGCCGGATACCCTCGGGCGCCGCCAGTAGGCAGATCGCCGTGACATCAGTGGCCCCGCGCGCGAACAGCAACTCAATCGCCGCAACCAGCGTTCCGCCGGTCGCCAGCATGGGGTCGAGCACGAAGCACTGGCGGCCCGACAAGTCATTGGGAAGCCGCTCGGCGTACGTGGTCGCGACAAGCGATTCGTGGTTGCGCACCATACCCAGGAATCCGACCTCAGCGTTCGGAAGCAGCCGCATCATGCCCGGCAACATTCCCAGACCGGCCCTCAGAATTGGAACCACGAGGGGCATCGGCGAGGCGAGATCGACACCGGAAGCCGGCGCCACGGGCGTGACTACCTCGCACGGAACCGTTCTGAGTCCGCGTGTGGCCTCGTAGCTGAGCAGAATCACGAGCTCATCGGTGAGCGCCCGGAAGGCGATGCTGTCGGTGCGCTCATCGCGCAGTGCGGTCAGCTTTTGGGAAATCAGGGGGTGTTCGGCGACATGAATGTGCATGGGAAGAACCTACCGGGGTGGCCGATCGCACACGCCCGGATGGCCGAACTCTGGTCACGAGCCCTCACAACGTGACACGATCGGTACGTGGAAGACAACGCGGTCGACTCAGCCATCATCGCCTGGCGCGAAGAAGGCATGTGGCAAGTCGAGTCGCTGACGCCGCGATCGTCGGAATCGCTCGACTCGATCATCAACGCATTGCGCAGCCAGCCTGGCGAAGGCGGCTCGCTGGCGCTCGTCTCGGTCGCCGAAGAGTTCTTCCTCATTGTGCGCGTTTTCGGAGCCGAGCCACGCGTGCTCGTTTCCGATGAACTTGCCTCGCTTGACTGGCCGCTTGCTGCGCAGGCGCTCGTGTTGCTCGAGATGGACTTGCCCGACGAGGACGATGACGACGACGAGGAAGGCGTTCCGGCTGGCGATCTGGCAATCCTTGCCGACCTCGGCGTAAGCGCCGACGAGATCGATTTGCTGTGCGGCGACCTTGAGCTCTATCCGGAAGAAGCACTCTCAACCATCGCAAGCCGCATCGGCTTCGGCGATCAGTACAGCGCAGCGACCTCATCGCTCGGCTGACACTTTCGACATGAAACCCTCAGCGCTCGACAGCGCCGCCATGCACCTCGCCCTTGACGAAGCGCGCGCTGCTTTGCTCACCGACGATGTTCCGATCGGCGCTGTGGTGATCGATACGGACGGAACGGTCATTGGCCGTGGTCGCAATCGGCGTGAAGCCGACGGCGATCCCACGGCGCATGCAGAAGTTGTGGCACTACGCGACGCCGCACGAGCCCGAGGTCGGTGGCGGCTTGATGGATGCAGCCTCGTGGTCACGCTTGAACCGTGCACGATGTGCGCGGGTGCCGCCGTGCTTGCGCGCGTCGATCGTGTGGTGTTCGGAGCGTTCGACCCCAAGGCTGGCGCGGTCGGATCGCTCTGGGATGTCGTGCGCGATCGTCGACTCAACCATCGTCCGGAAGTGGTTGCGGGCGTGCTCGATGACGAGTGCGGCGCGCTACTCGCCGACTTCTTTGCCAAGCACCGCGCCGACTAACGACAGCAGGGTCGCACTGCCGGCGTTCGCGCCGATCGGGTAGCCTCGTGCGCGGTGGCGTGTCCGAGCGGCCGAAGGAGCACGCCTCGAAAGCGTGTGAGGTGCAAGCCTCCGTGGGTTCAAATCCCACCGCCACCGCCAGAGCTCCCAGAGTCCAGCCACGAGGTTGGGCGCTGGGAGCTTTTTGCTGCGTGGAAGTCGCATTCTCTGGGCAATTCCGCACGTTTAACGTGGCTATTTGCCCAGAGAATGGAGCGATCTGGCACTCAGCCTGCAGAGGTATGGCGGATCGTCAGCCCCCCGACAATGAGGTCAGCTACCTGCTCAATGTGGCCTTCTGCGTGGAATGGGCCATCGACGTTGTCGAACGCGGATGAGAGCCCCACCATCGTGAACGGCGCAGCCCCAGCCTGTGCGAGAAAGAAGATCTCGCGCGCGGTGGTCCTGCGGATGCGCCCCTCCTCTGCAAGTCGGCTGAGGAGGTCAGCCAGAGGCCGCACACCCGGCTCAACTGCCCGCGACACGATGAAGTCGAGCCGCGCGGACGGAGTCAGGCTCTCTTGGTTGATGATGCGCCCGAGTTCGGGGTGGGTCGCCGCGCCGATCATGAAGTTGCGTAGGGAAGCGCGAAGCAAGGCGAGATCGTCGGCTGGAAGTGACGGCTCACTCTCAGCGACCTCTAGCGACGCGTACAACTGCGTCATTCCGAAGTCGATCGTTGCGTGGAACAGGTGGAGTTTTGAGCCGAAGCGCTGACCCACAGCTTCGTGGCTCAGACCCAGACTCGCTGAAAGCGCACGCACCGACATGGCCTGGAACCCCGCCTCAGCGAAGGCCGTCAGTGCGGCCGCAAGAATCACCTCATCCGAGCGCAGCCGGGGGCGACCGCGACGATTCTGCGGGTCGGGTTCGTTCACAACGTCCACGCTAGCGACCCGGCGCCCAATGGACAGGCGCTGCATTACTCACAGCAATCTCTCAGGTGATTACTAGGCATATGCCAAAGTTTATGCCGTAGTTTGTGGTGGCGAACAGTCGGAGCCAACCATCAGGAGTACCAGTGAGCGAAGCGCGCAATGTAATCGAGAGTCTGGGCTCTGCTGCGGTGAGTCGCCGCGGTTTCCTCCTGGCCCTCACTGCACTGGGCCTTGCCGCCTGCTCGACTGGAACCGGTACTGGCACCACCTCGTCAGCGACGAACTCTGCAACAACCAGCTCCTCGACCGCGGGCACTCGTAATCCGCTGGTGATTCCACCACTGCTCACCGGGACAACCTTCGACTTGTCGCTGGCTGCGAACAGCGTTCAGTACCAGTCGGGTGCGAAGACCCCGACGTACGGCTATAACGGTGCTGACTTCTGGGGGCCCACGCTTCTGATGAAGAAGGGCGAGCAGGTCACACTCAACGTGAAGAACGACCTGTCCGAGGAGACCACCACGCACTGGCACGGAATGCACATCCCCGCCGAGATGGATGGTGGTCCGCATCAGGTGATTGCGGCAGGTGAAACCTGGTCGCCGCAGTTCGAAGTGAAGAACAACGCGGCCACCTACTGGTACCACCCGCACATGCACGAAACGACGCTGAAGCAGCTGACTCTCGGGGCGGGCGGATTCATCATCGTCGAAGATGACGAAGAGTTGGCCCTCGCACTTCCGCGTACCTATGGAGTCGACGACATTCCGCTGGTGCTCACCAGCCGTCGCTTCACATCGACAAATGAGTTCGATATGACCACCGCGTACGGCGACTACCTGCTCGCCAACGGTGTCATGAACGCTGGGGTAAGTCTGCCGGCGCAAATGGTGCGACTGCGCATTCTCAACGCCGAGACCGAGCGCTACTACAACGTCGCGCTCGACGGCCGCACGTTTTACGTGATCGGAACTGACGGCGGCTTGTTGAATGCACCACTGCCGGTCACCCAAGTTCGAATGTCGCCGGGTGAACGGTACGAAATCGTCATCGATCTGTCGAAGGACCCTGTCGGTACTCAACTCTCTCTGCAGGCGCTCAACTCGGGTATGCCCTTTGGCGCCGGTGGTTCCGAGCCGGCAACGACAGGGGAGTTCGGTAGCCTGCTGAACAACACGACCTTCGAATTGCTGAGCATCACCGTCGCCGCCGCGACGGACAAGGCCGTGACGTCACTGCCTGCAGCACTCGCTTCCCATACTCTCTGGACCGAAGCGGACGCCACCAACAGTCGCACCATCGCGATCACTGATGAAGGTCCTGGAACCCCATTCACATTCGACAACAAGGGCTACTCGATGGCCACGATCAATCAGACCGTGAAACTCGACACGGTCGAGAAGTGGACCATCACGAACGACTTCGTCTTTGGTCACTCATTCCACATTCACGATGTGCAGTTCGCGATCGTTTCGCGTTCAACCGGTGACGTGGCCGACTACGAGAAGGGGTGGAAGGACACCTTTGCGATCCTTCCTAATGAGTCGGTCACGTTCGTGGCGAAGTTCGACGACTTCGCCAGTGACATGCACCCCTTCATGTACCACTGCCACATGGCCAACCACGAAGACGGCGGACTCATGGGCCAGTTCTTGGTGGTGGCGTGATGACGAACTCAGAAACTGCAATGAGACATCCGGCCGTTCGCGTCGCGGCACTGTGTGGGGTCGTCCTACTGGCGGCGTGCGGTTCGACCACTGCGTCGACCAGTGCGTCCACCGCCACACGTAGTGCGGAAGCGACTACGGCCTCACCCAGTGCCACTGCGACCGCATCGGCAGCCGCTGCGATCGTCAATACGTGGTCTGGAGTAACAGTTGATCCCAAGGCACTTCCCTTGGGCGACTCAAGGGTGTCGACGACGGCAGCAGCTGTCGGCAGTATCTTCGCGTGCCAACCAGGTGACCCCAATGGAGGTGGCGCATTCAAAGATGGACCGTGGATCAATGCGGCCGCTGGCACGTGGGATTCCACTACCAAAGTGTCGGTCAGCGGGACGGTGTCATGGCCGACTGCTGACTACACCGAGACCGTCAACGGTGCATCGCGCTACATCACCTCTCACGGTGTTCCCGTGAAGCAGGTCTCGGGAACCTTCCCGATTCCTTCGACCGATGACGCGTACAACTACGACCGAAACCCCAACCACATCGCCGAACGCAAGATCGCGATCGCACTGCCATCGGCCCCCAGGGCGGCGACCACAACCTCATGTCTGCCCGCGGGAGCGGTCGGGATACTGCGCAATGGTGTCGTGCTGTTCGCCTCACTTGACCAGCTCAATCGTGATGCGGTGGCGCACGAAACCCAGGACGTCTGCGAAGGCCACCCTGAACAGACAAGCACGTATCACTACCACAACGTCCCCAACTGCATTGTCAACGCGGCGATGGGTTCATCAACCGTCGTCGGATTCGCCACTGACGGTTTTCCGATCGTGGTGGAGCGCGACGCGAAGGGGAACCTTCCCACCAACGCTGACCTCGATAAGTGCCACGGGCGTACCTCGCCGATCACTCTCGACGGCGCGGTGGTGTCGATGTATCACTACTCCGCGACCCTCGAGTTCCCTTACATGATGGGCTGCCTGACAGGCACATCCGCATTGAAGTAGATGAGTCGATTTCCATGACCGCTGGTGGAGTGCCTACTCCGCACCAAAAGAGCTGATCGGAATCGCCAATCTCTGGGCAATCCCGCACGTTAAACATGCCTATTTGCCCAGAGAACTAACTAATCGACCGCAACGAACGCCGACTCACCCTCGTCCTCACCCACAGCGCCCGGACCGGCAGGTGGAGCCTGTGAACCTGCACCGTGCACTGAGTGCCAGATGATCTCGTCGAGTGTCGCTTGACCGACCTGATCTGGAACGCCTAGCGACAGCGACATCGACCACTCGGCATCGGGTGACGACGCGGTGTTTCGTTCGAGCAGGTTGACGTTGACCGGAACCACATCGATCGGATCAGAATTCACCGGCGTCGATGCGAACACGTCGTACATCGGAACTGCGAGCGCATCACCGAGTCCGAGCGGCTTGAGTCCGGCGAGCAACTCCACCGATCGCACCACCGACAGCAAGTCGTAGCGTGTGTGCAGCACTACGCCCTTCTTGGCGTACGGGCTCACGACTGCAACAGGAATGCGGTGCGCGTTCACATGATCAGCGCCATCTTGTGAATCATCCTCGACGATGAAGACCGCCGACGAGGACCAGATCGGCGAATGCGAAATCGTGTCGAGAATCTGCCCGATCGCTAGATCGCTGTCAGCAACCATCACCGTCGGAGTCGGGTAGGTCGGTTGGGTTCCGCGTGTGTGGTCACTGGTGAGCGTGAGGTAGTTCAGCGTGGGCACGGAGTTCGACGCCAACTGCGTGGCAAAGCGTTGCCGGAAGCAGTCAACGCGAGAGAACGATCCGGTCGGTGCGCCGGTGGGCATACTCGAATCGAATACTTCGCTGCCCTGCGGGTTCGCGGTGGTCATGTTCTGTGCGTTGCCGATCAGCATGTCTGACGGATAGCACCCTCCGAAAGGCGGACCGAGATCGGAGTTCGCTTCCACGGCAGCGATTTGCGCCGCAATGGCGGGGGTGCGGTCACGGTCGGGAATCGACGTGTATCCGCCGATGAAGCCTTCGCCGTAGTTAAAGTAATCGACCGACTGCTTGTCGGCCTGGGTAAAGAGGAGTCCGTTACCCGGCCACGACACCGCGAAAGTTCCGAAATCATTGGGTCGCCCGCGGCCGGCGTATTGCTGCACCCAGTTACGCGACACGTAGTCCGGAACGTTGGCCGCTGCGGTCAAATAGTGACCCTGAACAGAGGCCTCGGAGTTCGCGTACACGTTGTCGAGCAACGGGAATCGAGCCACGAGCGAGTGCAGATTCGGTGTCACTGCCGAACCGAAAACGGTGAGCTTCGGATCGCCGTTGCCGGCCGCGACATCTCCGAGCAGTTGGTCGTAACTGCGGTTCTCGCGCACGATGAAGAACACGTGCTTGATCGGCCCACCCGCGCGCAGCACGGTGTCAGCGGGGGCGGGAGTCGAGTTCGACGGAATCATCTGGGTTGACGCAGCAGGCGACATCACGGCCAATTCGGCGTCGGTCGGAACGGGAAGAATGCCGGCTTGACCGGTCACCATCTTGCCGCCGTATTGAAAACCGTTGAAGACGTCGGTCGTGGGCGCTACCGACGTGAAGGCCCAGAAAATCGGGTCGTTGGGAAGCGTGGGATTGGTGCCCTGAGGATTCGCGCCGATACCCATACCTTCAGCCGCGACGTAGAAGACGCGAGCCGGTGTTGAGCCGGTGGCCGCCGACGTCACAACCGCCTGTGGTTGCGCAGCGGTTGGAATGTGGCCGATGACGGTCCAGTCGGTGGGCTTGGCCGTCGAACCCTCGATGGCGATGACCGACAACTCGTCGGCCCCGGACTCGGCAACCAGCAGGCGTGACTCATCGGGTGTGAGAGCAACAGACACTGGCTTGGTTCCAAGGCCTTCAGGACGCCCCACTGAGATGGTGCGCTCGACCTTGAGTTCTTTCAGATCGACGACCACTACTTGGTCACTCGCCGACAACGCGACGTACGCAGTTGTTCCCGCGCGGTCGATCACGACGCCCTGCGGATGGCTCAAGGGTGGCCCAACAGCGATGTCGGTGGTCTTCGTTCCCTTCATGAGATCAAGAACCGACAGAGTTCCCGCGGCTTCATTGGTGACGACAGCGACTGTGTTTCCAGCGGCGATCGCGGCACCGAACGGATAACTTCCGGTCGCGATGTAGCTCACTGCCGACGAGTTGTTGAGGTCAACGATTGCCGCACTGTCGGCGAGATTGAGCGGAACAACGAGGCGCGATCCATCGGGAGACACCGCCAGTTTCTGCGGCCATGCCAGTGAGCCGGCCGTTGTTCCGGCCCGCGGCGGCGGATATGCCTGAATTGTTGGCGCGTTCGGTTGCGGCGGCACTGCGATCATTCGATCGAGCGTCGCCTGACCGCAGGTGTCAGTCCACTTGTAGACAAACACCACATCGCCCTTGACTCCCGGAAGACCATTCTTCGACGGCTGCCAGCGTGAATTTGGAAGGCCCGATACGTACGCGAGGTGGTGGGCCGAGTCGAGTGCTACCCCGCCGCTCGCCCCAGGAATGTCGATGGTCTGGCACACCGTGCCGCTGGTCGTGTCGACGATGCGGATGTCGTTCGAGCTCAGGCCAGCGGAAATAGTCCACAACCAGCGCCCGTCCTCACTGACGGCTCCGCCGGTGGGGTAGTTACCAAGCGTCACCTGGGTTCCGGCTGGTGTCAGTTGGCGACCGTTGGGTTGCAGTGCGGTGGTCGCATTCGGTGAAGGCGCCCCCGTGGGTGTTGGGTACGTGACGGTCGCGCTGTTCGAGCAGCCGGCCAATGCCACGAGAACGATCACTGCAAGTCCTGACGTCGCTACGCCACGTGCGTTCGCATTCATGGAATGCAACTCCTCGCTTTGCGGTCTCTGAATAGAGCCGCCACAGTGAATCTACGCTTGGATTGCGCCCTTCGAACCGGCCGTTGGTCACACATCGATGCCGAATTAGTCCATCGAGTGCTGCCCGCCGTAGGGTTTTAACGACCCCGCGTTTGCGCAGCCCGTTGACACAGGGCACTGTGGAGCACCAACTAGGAAGGGCCACCATGACCGGAGTTCGTGCACTCGTGGTGGAAAACGACTCCTTCACTCTGGCTAGCCTCGTCAACGCGTTGGAATACCAGCGCGTTGAGGTAGTAGGTCGTGCCACGACGGCACGCGAGGCTCTCGAACTGCAGCGAGACACGACTCCCAATGTCGCGCTGCTCGACCTTGACCTTGGAGTCGGACCCACCGGCGTCGACCTCGCTCATGCCCTGCGCATTCGCCAGCCCGAAATTGGCCTTGTCATGTTGTCGACCTACCGCGACCCTCGGCTGATCGCACCGGGCATGGTCGCCCCTCCGCGGGGCACCACCTACCTCAACAAGGCAGATATCCGTGACTTCTCGGAGATCGTCGTGCAGGTCCTTGTTGCAGCACGCACGCCCCTGGCGTTTCGCTCGGCTGTGCCTTCCTCGCTTCGACCCCTGACTGAGGGTCAGATCGACGTGCTTCGTCTGGTAGCTGACGGCATGAGCACCCAAGCGATCGCCGAAGAGCGGCAGGTGAGTGTCAAGGCGGTCGAGCAGACGATCAGCCGGCTCAGCGAGGTACTCGACGTGCCGCGCGATAGTTCCACCAATCAGCGAGTGCAACTGGCTCGCGCCTATCTGGAATTGGCAGGCAAGATTCCCGAGTCGGAGCGCTAATGCGCGACTCTCGCTTTGTCTCGCTCTTGGGAAATCCTCGCTCCATCGGACTTGACGCATTCCTGCTGAGCATTCCCATCGGAATCATCGCCACGTTCACTGCTACCCACAATCCGTTCGGCTCGGTTCCCGACGTCATGGCGTGGCTGGCCATTGGTGTGCTCGCCCAACTTGCTCTTGGTGTGGTGTTGGTGATCGGCAACTTCGTGCTCGTGCGACGCGACTTCACCGCGCTGAGCACTCGACTCACGGTGATTGTTGTCGCCGTCATCGCGGGCGCAATGCGCGGTGTCGCTGTCGCATTCCTGCCAGGGGTGTGGGGGCTGTCTACCACCGCATCCATCCCTGTACGCATCCTCTCGTCGGCGATCATCTTCGCAATCTGGCTGGTGATCCTCGGTGCCGCGTTGGGCGCGAATGACCGGTACCGAGAATCGGTCAACGACCTTGTTGAGGAACTCGCGACGCACGAGCTGCAATTGCGTTTGGTCGATTCCGCGCAGATGACGCACCAGACAACCCAGACGACCGCACGCATCGCCGAGTCGACCGCCACGATCGCCACGGCGCTCGCGACAGGCACCGGCGTTGCCGACCATGCGCGTCTGGCGCTGCTGGTGCAGGACGCGATCGAAGAGCGTCTACGTCCGCTGAGTCACGAGTTTTGGTTTGAGCGTTCACCGGTGATGGAGGCGCCGAGGAGTTTTGGCACATTCGTGCGACGAGTCGTGAGTACACCGATTCCATGGCGCCGCGCCTTGCCCCTCATGACGCTGTTGCTGATCGGAAACTCCGTTGTCCGTTGGGGCTGGCCCACGGGCTTCTATAGCGGTGCGATCGCAAGTGTGTTGGTGGCGTTCATCGTGGTGCTGTTCACCAGCGCGGGATCCAGGCATCGCCTGACCTGGAACAGCGCGATGTACGTGTTGTTATTGCTCATTCCGGCACCGGCCGCAGTCGCCACGGTCGAGTGGGCAACCGGTCAGACGCAACGAGCGTCGGTGAACTTCCTGATGGCGCTGGGTGTTCCGCTTGCATTCTTGCTCGGAGCTGCTGCGAACGCAGTCGTCACCGACCGCCGGGCAACTTTGCAAGACCTGCGCGCGGGCATCGCTCAACCCACGTGGGATGCGCATCTCGGTGAACTGCACCGCCGTCAAGTCGAGTCGGATGCCGCTGCCTTCTTGCACAACACCGTGCAGGCGCGACTGCTGGCAGCCTCGTTGCAGTTGGAACAGGCGGCTGCTCGCGGTGATCAGGAGCGTGCTGACGAGGCCCTGCAGCAGGCACGCGATGCGTTGGAGATGGCATCCACGACGAAAACGTTTCCACTCGGTCCACCTCCCCGCGAGCGATTCGAGCAGATCTCCCTCGCCTGGCAAGGGATTGCGGAGGTCACGATCGAGGCACCGGACATTCTTGAACCCGATGTGGCCTGGCGAACGGCGGCGGAAGCTGTCGAAGAATGCGTGACCAACGCGGTGCGGCATGGCCACGCCAGCCGAGTCACCGTGCGGTGTCGACAGAATGCCGAGGCAATCGAGATCGCTGTTGATGATGACGGCGGTGGCGCATCGGGATCGGAAGGCCAGGGACTCGGCAGCAGCTGGATGAGCCGCATCACCGGTGGAAAGTGGAGCCTGACCTCGTCTCAGACCGGTGCCAAGGTGGCCTTGCGCATCCCGACCTAGGGATTTCCCTAGGTGGGGCTTGGTGATTCGGCATTGTGGTGTGAACCTGAGAATCCCGTAGTTACGGATTGAGTAAGGAGCCCCATGCCAGCCAACGGCCACTTCGGCTCCACTCGCTCTGTGGTCACGGCCGCGAGCGTGGCGGTGGTGGCTGGAGTACTTGCGGTTGGTGTCTTGATGGCGACGTCGCAAACGGGTTCAAGAGCGGCCACGAGTGTGTCGGCATGCACGCCCACTGTGATGATGATGAGTGATGCCGAGAACGGTGGCGGCTCACTTGCGATGCAGAACGAACTCTCGCCTTCTGGAAAGCAGCACGCGCAGCTCTACCCCTCGATGATCAGCCACTACCTCGCGGAACCCCATGAACTGGTGTCTTCAGATAGCGCCGTCACCGTCTGCCCTGTCGGCAAGATCATCGCTGTTGACCCTGCGTCGGGAAGCGGGTCGAACGCCGCGCCTATTCCGAACCCTTACAACACCGTCCGTCCACTCGCCGAGTCTCTGCACCTCTCAATTGAAGTAAAAGATCCGCAGGGGGTGTCCTACAACTCCGAGTATGAGTGGACTCTCGAGCGGCGTCTCACTCTGTTGGTGGGTGGTCAGTCGGCAACCATGTCAACGGTGGTCGCGTGGGACCGTGCCGGGCTGAACGTGTCGTTGTTGCGAGTGCTACCGGCGGTTGTCACCTTCGATTCGAAGGGGGAGGTGTACTCCCCGCAGCGCACGCACTTCTTTGTGATGACTGGGCAAGATGCGACTACCGGAAAGTTCGCGGCCTTCGCGGCGTATCACCAGGAGTTCACGACCGACGGATCAACGTGGTACACCAAGGACGCGCTTGACTTGGCGGATTCGCCCGTCGGTATTCGGGTGGGGTCCGAACTCTAAAGGCGCCTGCCACTCGTTCGGCTCCGCTAGGGCTCATGGCACTGGGCGGGCACTCTCACTCGGCATAGCGTTGAGGCGAGGGCAACGAGCCCGGAAGCGAGGCTGACATGAGTACGGGACTTGAAGGCGCGAGCATCATCGTGACTGGTGCTGGGTCGGGAATTGGCCGCGCGACCGCCCTGCAATTCGTTGCTGCTGGCGCCAAGGTTGTGGTGGCCGACATCAGTGCCGAACGCGCCGATGAGGTGGTGGCCGAGATCGTTGCGGCGGGCGGTTTAGCTGTTGCTGTTGCGGGCGATCTCGCCGACCAAGCGGTCGTCGACCGCGTCGTTGCCACGGCAGTCGACTCGTTTGGCGGAGTCGATGTACTGGTCAATAACGCCGGCATCATGGACTCGATGAGCGGCCCCGATGAGACGACCGATGCCGAGTGGGATCGCGTCATTCGAGTGAACCTCACTGCTCCCTTCATGTTGACCCGTGCCGTGCTGCCGATCATGGAAGCCAAGGGCAAAGGCGCCATCGTCAACACCGCATCAGAAGCAGCGCTGCGCGGTAGTTGCGCCGGCACGGCCTACACAGCATCGAAGCATGGGGTCGTGGGTCTGACTCGTTCGACGGCCATCATGTTTCGAAATAGGGGCGTGCGAGTGAATGCTGTCGCGCCGGGCGCTGTCGCGACCAACATTGAGGTCACGCTCGACCCCGAACACACCGGTCCGGCCACGATTGGCCCCTACATGGCGAACTTGGGGCGCGTCGCCCAATCTGACGAATTGGCCTCCGCCATCGTGTTCCTCGCCTCTGATGCGGCCAGCAATATCACCGGTGTGGTGCTGCCGGTCGACAATGGGTGGTCCGCAGTCTGAGGTTCAGTTGTAATCTGACGTCAGGCGCCCAGTACGTGGGCGCGACCACACGGAGGATCCACATGGCCGACCTGACACCCACGCCCGCCGACAAGTTCACCTTTGGCCTATGGACCGTTGGCTGGCAGGCGCGTGATCCCTTCGGCGACGCTACGCGCGACCCCATCGATCCGGTTGAGTCAGTTCATCGTTTGGCCGAGCTCGGCGCGTATGGCGTCACGTTCCACGATGACGACCTCATCCCGTTCGGCTCGTCACCGTCCGAGCGCGAGAAGGTCATCGCGCGATTCAAGGCGGCCCTCGACGAAACCGGCATGAAGGTGCCAATGGCCACCACCAACACGTTCACCCACCCGGTGTTCAAGGACGGTGCGTTTACGTCGAGCGTTCCGGAAATTCGTCGCTACGCACTCGCCAAGATCATGCGCAACATCGATCTTGCGGCTGAACTCGGCGCCCACACGTACGTGTTCTGGGGCGGCCGTGAAGGAACTGAAATCGACGGCGGCAAGGACATTCGCGTTGCTCTTGATCGCTACAAGGATGGGTTCGACCTGCTGTGCCAGTACGTCATCGATAAGGGCTACGGAATTCGCTTCGCCATTGAGCCCAAGCCCAATGAGCCACGCGGCGATATTCTGCTTCCGACGATCGGTCACGCACTCGCGTTCATCAACGCCCTCGAGCACTCTGAGATGGTGGGGCTGAACCCTGAAACCGGTCATGAGCAGATGGCCGGCATGAACTTCGTGCAAGGAATTGCGCAGGCGCTCTGGCACGGCAAGCTCTTCCACATCGATCTCAACGGCCAGCACGGTGCGAAGTACGACCAGGATCTCGTCTTCGGACACGGCGATCTACTCAGCGCGTTCCACCTAGTCGACCTGCTCGAAAGTTCGGGTTACGACGGACCGCGTCACTTCGACTACAAGCCGATGCGCACCGAGGACCTTGCGGGTGTGTGGGCCAGCGCCGCGTCGAACATGCGCACGTACCTCTTACTCAAGGAGCGGGCGGCTGCGTTCCGTGCCGATCCTGAGGTGCAGGCGGCCTGGATGGCCAGTGGTGCAGAAGGACTGGCGGCACCGACTCTTGCCGCAGGTGAGACCTACCTCGATCTACCTGACCCCGACTCGGTCGACGTCGAGGCCTTGGCTGCCCGCGGCTATGGATACGTCACCACAGATCAGCTTGCGATCGAGCACCTGCTAGGCGCACGTTGACCGCCCGTGGCTGACAGCGCACAACCCCCGACCGGTGCCGACACTGACGTCACCGTCTCGACGCTGACCATTCCCACGTGGCGTCATGTGATGCGCTACCTGCCTGGGTTCGCTCTACGAGTGGTGATTCCGATTGCCATCTTGCTGGTCTTTCTCGACATTCCGATCGCCGAGCAATACACGGCCAAGGGCGTGGTCGTTCTCGACATGATGTTCATCCTGCTGTGGGCGGTGATCTTCTTCTTCTACCTGCGGTGGCAGATCAAGAGCATCCATTCCTCGTGGTTGCCAGAAGCTCGGTGGATCGAGAGTCTGGTTGTGATGAGCGTGCTGTTCATCGCGATTTTCGCGCGCGCGTATCGCATTCTCGACACAGGATCTGGCAAGTCGTTCACCGAAGTCATGGACACACTCAATTCGTACTACTACGCGATGACGGTGCTGTCGACCGTCGGCTTCGGTGATATTGCACCCGTAATACCGGGGGCGAAGATCATCACGATGGTTCAGATGGTGGCCAACTTCGTGTTGCTGGGCTTGTTGGTGCGAGTGTTGGCGTCGGCAGCGCGCAAGGCCAAGGCCATGAAGGCGAAAAACAGCGACTAACTCACGGTGCGGCAAGGCGTGCGTCACGCCAACTGATCAGTTGAGCGCCAGTTTCCCATGGGCGGCGCGATCGCTTCACCCGAGTGCATGTCCCAGCCTGACCGTCGGAGACAGTTCGCGCAGCATACGAACCTTGGTAAAGCCTGCGCCGAAGTCGTCGATCCAGACACCGGAGTGTTGCGTCTTGATGCTTGGGGCACCCGGATGGCTTAAGCGGCGCCTGCCCTCACATCGCTGGGACGACGACGCATCCACGTTGCCCAAGCGCTCTCCGTTGCCTCGCCAACGATGTTGATGATGCGGTCGAGAACCTGCTCATCGGCAACGAGTGGCGGTGAGATTTGAATGACCGGTTCGCCTCGGTCGTCGAGGCGACAGAGCAACCCGAGTCGATCCATGTGACCTGAGAGTTCATCGCGCAGCAGCCACGCGGCCTCTTCTTCGGTGAAGGTGTCGCGGGTGTCGGGGTCGCGCACCATTTCAAGCGCCCAGAGGAATCCTGCGCCCCGCACATCTCCCACCATTGGGATACTGCGCAGTTGCTCGAGACCCGCCTGGAGGCGCGGCTCGAGTGCGCGCACATTGTCGAAGACACCTTCGCGCTCGTAGATGTCAAGGGTGGTGAGCGCGGCGACCGCGGTCAGTGGGTGTCCGCTGAATGTGAGGCCGTGCATGTACAGGGCATCGCCGCTGATGAAGGGTGCGGCAACGCGGTCGCTGACGATGACACCACCCAACGGAGCGTGAGCACCCGTGGCTCCCTTGGCGAACGTGATCATGTCGGGCTCGGCACCGAGACGCATTGAGCCGAACCATTCGCCTAGACGACCGAAGCCGGTGATGGTCTCGTCTGCGACTAGGAGAATTCCGTAGCGCGTGCAGAGATCGCGCAGACCTTGCCAATAGCCGGCCGGGGGAGTCAGCGATCCACCGGAGTTTTGAATTGGTTCGGCGATGAGCATTGCCACCTGGTCGGTGCCGGCGGCGATGATCGCATCGTGTACTTCAGCTAACAGCGCGGCAGTGAACGCGGCCTCGTTGTGCTCAAGGGGATGGCGGTAGGGGTTGGTGTTGCTGACGAACGTGACAGGAACGGGCAGCGGCATAAACGGATCGCGGCAGTCGTCGAGCCCGGTGAAACTCAGTGCTCCAAGCGACGTGCCGTGATACGCGAGATCACGTGCGATGGCCTTGGTACGTTGCGGCTGGCCGTTCGCGATGTGCCACTGGCGCGCGATCTTCCACGCTGCTTCAACCGATTCGCCTCCACCCAGGGTCAGGTAGGTGCGCGTCAAACCGAGGGGCGCGGCGATCTGTGCGAGCCGATCACCGAGAGCTTCGGCCGCTGGATGGGATTGCGACCAGGTGGGCGTGAACACGAGTTGCGAAAGTTGCCGAGAGATCGCTTCGCCGATTTCACCCCCGAAGTCGTGGCCGAGGTTCGTGCAGAACAGTCCCGAGAGTCCGTCGATGAATCGACGTCCGTCGGAGTCGATGACCTCGCAGCCCTCGCCGCGAGTGATCATCTTCGGCGACCGGTCGTGGAAAGCCCCCGCGTCGGTGAAGTTGAGCAGCAAGTGACTCTCGGCGATGCCGGGTCGATGGTTCGGGAGCACTGGTGCGCCCATGGATCTCACATCCCTGATACTGAACGGGCGTTCAGAATATGTGCAGTTTAACAGTCTGAACAGCCACTCAGCAACAGTGTGGGGTTAGCCGCTGAGCGTGTCGAGCGGGACTCCCAGTTCGAGGGACGCGGCCTCAAGCCAGAGTTGGCCGAATCGTGCGGGGCTCATCCCCGGATCGTCGAGAGCCAACTGGATGGCGAGGCCATCCATAAGCGATGCGAGTCGAACCACCGAATCGGCGGCATCGGCGGGCGCAAACAGATGCAGTGCCACGCCCTCAGAAATGACGTCGCTCAATGACGCGCGCCAGCGGCGGTCGAGCGATTCCCGTGCGGTACGCGCGTCGTCATCGTGAAGAGCCCGTACCCACAATTCAAGCCACAGTCGCCAGTCACCCACGGCCGGACCTTGACCTGAGCCGAGTTCGCCCATGAGCCGTAGCCGTTCGATCGGCCCCGACGCGCTCTCAAGTTGTTGGTCGACATCAACGTAGAAATCATCTTCAAGTGAGGTGAGTGCTGCGGTGAGGGCGCCAGCCAGGGAGCCGAAGTGATAGAGCACGAGCCCCTGAGAGGTGCCCGCTGACTCGGCGATATCCGACACGCGGGTTCCGGCGAAGCCTCTTTCGCGGATTACGGCGACGGTGGCTTCCAAGATGCGCTGCCGGCGC
>Ga0194055_10000219_pt1 | contig 44522 bp, 41 predicted proteins | sample SepL449m_MetaG_FD_155482 | JGI IMG/M metagenome (GOLD analysis project Ga0194055, IMG submission 155482) | Anoxic zone freshwater microbial communities from boreal shield lake in IISD Experimental Lakes Area, Ontario, Canada - Sep2016-L442-9m | ecosystem: Environmental > Aquatic > Freshwater >... | reverse complement strand
CTATACTACTACACAAATAACACCCGATATGCTTATGGTTCCGATTTCTGTATATGACGAAAACCGCAAACAAAAAAATTGATTTATTTAGATTATATGTACATATATCCCACTACAAAATATTATACATTCATGATGAACGAAATTCCTGCTTGGGTTCGGTATATTACATATACACCAATCAAAAACTTTGGTGCGATTCAAGAAGGTTCGTATTATTTTATCAATGTGATTGGTGATACTTGTGGAGTAGCCAAAATAACTCAAATCAACTTGACGGAAGGAACATTCAAATACGAATTTGCGAGTGATGGAAAACAAAAAATAATGGGGATGCATAGTATTGAAAATGGTGTAATTAAAATATACGATATTGTCGACTAAAACTATAAAAACTACAAAACCCTTTTTTGTTTTATCGTAGTCATTATTATTGTGATAAGAATTATACATATCACAATAATTTATTTCAATTTTTCAGGAAACCTTGGTTCCATATAATTATGCCGAAATTCGCTTGGTAGGAATGCCCTTATCGACCAAATAAATAGAGTTCTCGGTAATGATAATGTATTCTTTGCCCGCGCCGTAAATTTTGGAAATAGGGCTCGTATACTCTTCCTCGCTTTTCACAAGCAATTTTTCAGGACTCTCACCCTCTTTCACGCCAATCAACACTGTTTTATCTAAAGATGGGGTCCAATAATCTAAAAGAATGGGTTTATCTTCCATGATCGCTAATTTAGAAGCGTGGATCAATGTCGCCGTGTCTGGGAGTCGGTAGCCGTCCTGAGTATTCGCATCTGTTGGAGCAGGTGCCGAACCACCTACAGGATTTACCGTCGTTTTTTGCGCACTTTGTTCAACCATTTTACTCATTTTATGATAATGATATATAAGAATTTATATAATATATGTTTGTGGTTTTTTCCATTAAAAATACGCATATAAACTTCCTAAACTTCTCCTGAATTTGTTCAAAGAATCATCGACAATTGTTGTATTTGACCTTCGTCTAAAACATCCGGAAAAGAAACCTCGAATTCAATAATCAAGTTACCTATTTTCCCATTTTTATTCATGCCTAAATTTGGAATCACTTTCTTGTAATTGGGTTTAATCACATTCATATTTGTTAGATTGTTGAATGCCAGCTTCTTTCCATTCAAATGCTTCAATTCAAATTTAAATCCACACAAAGCCTCCTTCAACGTTAGTGTGTGCTTACATGTTAAATCGACACCATTACGTTGAAATTCTGTGTTATTTTCAATCTGAATACAAATCTTCACATCGCCCCTGATTTGATTCTCAATTGAATTACCCATGTCGCGCAGAACAATGACTTCGGATTCATCAATACCTGGTGGTATAGTTACATTGATCGTATTTATCTCCGAAATCTTGATATTATTCGTCACATTCCACTTCTCGAATTCAATATTGAAATTTCCTCCAAAAAAGACCTGTTCTAATGTCAATTTCAAATTCTTTATGATGGGTGGGGGTTTGGACATTTGTTGGAAAAAAGGATGTCCACCCATCGGGCCACCAAACCCCGGAGGACCACCCATAGGACCACCCATAGGACCACCAAAAAAGATATTAAAATCTGATGCTCCGGGAATGCCGCCAAAACTTACACCACCAGGTGGTCCACCACCACCTCCAAACATTTGCCTCAAAAGGTCATTCATATCATGAAATTCAGCCCCAGGAGGTCCTCCTCCTCCACCAAAAAAAGGATGACCACTCGACTCCATATCATACTGTTCTCGCTTGTTGCTATCACTCAAAATCTCATGTGCTTCATTGATTTCCTTGAACCGGTTTTCTGCTTCTGGGTCGCTGTTTCTATCAGGATGGTATTGTAAAGACAATCTACGATAAGCTTTTTTAATATCCGATTCGGGGGCATCTTTGGGTACATCTAACACATCATACAATGATTGGGTCATGTCTAAGATATACAAACACCATTACAAAAACTTTATATCATTTTTGTTTTATTCTTCACCAAATTCGTAAACCGCTTGCAACAGTTCCACCAATTCTTTGATATTGTTTTTTAGTTCTCTCATTTCGGTTTTCATGGTTTGTACTTCAGTATGAATTTGTTGTAGGGTTGGTTCGTTTACATTAGTGGTTTCGGAATCACCGTTTGTAGAGGGTGGCGGTGATTTATTGACTACTTTCTTTTTTTCAACATTCGTTTTCTTACGTTCTACCATATCCAATATATCCGAGTAAGAAATACCCGTTTTTTGGGTTATTTCTTCCATGGGGATTTCCTTACAATACATATCATATGCTATTGTACGCAATCGGGAACGAATACCGCCTTCGGTACGTTTATGATGATACGCAATTTCTGTCATATTTGTTCCATTCTTAAAATACAATAATAACTGTTCATCCTCTTCATGAAGCCACCTTTTCCCTTTTGCATCTGGTGTTTCAGAGTTTGGTTGAGCAGTTGTATTCATTTTCAATATAATATCTATTTTTGCATAATATCCTTGTTTTATTTTTACAATTCAATTTTCACATAAAAATATGTATTTTGAGGTTTTTATTCATGTAATTCCTAGAATCCATAAAAATTCTTGTAAAAAGTAATTTGAAATTTTGAAAACTGGACATTTTAAAATGTCCATTTTTCAAAAAAGCTGGCGGACTTTTAAAAATCACTTTTTCAGATTTTTGTAAAAATGGATTTGTAAGCATAATGGTAACAATACAGATTTTGTAAATTACTATTATGCTGTGGAAGAATATGGACGTAGCTATTCTTTTACTTACGAAAAAAATATTTTTTCTATACTAAAAATATATAAAAAACAAACTTTAGTAAATAATATTATGACTATAAAATACAATCAAAATTTTTATTGCGAATATTGTGAACATTCATGGAGCAGGAAGTATGATATAGACCAACATATGAAAACGAAAAAACATATGAAAAACGAAACAAAAAGTATAGAAACAGCCAAAAAAGGTATAGAAAACGAAAAAATAAGTATAGAACAACGGGAAATGGCTGCTAAAACAGATAATTATAATAATGAAATTGTTTTAGAAAACGTTATAACAAGAGAAAAAAAAATAAAAACACATTATTCATGTGATTACTGTCATTTTTCTACAACAATTAAAAAGGAATCGGAAAAACATCGCAAATCCAAACAGCATATTCGTAATGAAATCAAAGAAGAAGATTTTTTAGAAATTTCACAAAAATTTGTGTGTTTGTCTTGTGATAAATCTTATGATAAGTATGTTTCGTGCTGGAAACACTCCAAATCTTGTAAAGGAAAAAATAGTAAGCCGAATACAATAGAAATGGGGTCGCAACCATTGGACACTCTTGACGCTTTGGACGATTGTAATTCATCTAATTCCGTCACACGTTTTCGAGTGGATGACATTGAAGCCATTAAAAAAGAGGTCTACGAGAACATTGTCATTAAAATGCTGGAAAATAATACCAATGTGATGGAAAAGATTGCGGAGAACAACGCCAACATGATGGAAAAAGTTACGGAAAACAACATAAATGTCATGGAAAAGGTCATTGAAAAAGTGAGTGAAAGTACGGGACAAATGTTGGACATTGCGAATACAATGAAGAACAGCGTCGAATTGGTCACACAACACAATGCTGTGTCAAATATCCACAATAACATTATTCAGAACAACATTCAAAATAATACAGATAACCGTGTAACCAACAATCATTGTACTGTGAATGTGTTTCTCAACGAAAAATGCAAAGATGCCATGAATATTTTCGATTTCATCAGTAACATGAATATTACATTTGACCACTTGTATCACCAGGCTGACAACGGATTTCAGAAGGGAGTGACAAAAATTCTGTTGGACAATTTAAAACTCCTTAGCATTTACAACCGTCCCATCCATTTCACCGACTTAAAACGTGAAATCATGTATATTAAAGATAACGATGAATGGACCAAGCATGAAGACAAAGAAAAATTAATCGAGGCTCTTGAATGGGCAGCCAAACAAGGCGTGAATTGTTTTGTGGATTGGCGAGAAGCAACGTCGGCTGAGAATGAGGATTTAGACAGTCCTACAGGGAAAATGTGGATGAAATTGATGCAGACTGTGGTACATCCCCATGATGACCGTATGAAAGCTTACCCAAAAATTATGAAAGAAATCGCGCGTAATACACACTTAAAAAAGGAAGACCAAACATAATTATGATAAAAACCACATACACGGTTTGTATCATATATTCATACACAAATGTTCAACAAAAAACTTTCCGCACCGACCTTTATTTCCAAGTATAAACCGTACTATATCGATGATTTTCGGTTAGATCCAGATTTTAAGGCAGTTCTCCAAACACTGTTTGACATGGATGAATTGAATTTATTGTTGATTGGTGCACCAAATTCTGGAAAAACAAGTTTTCTTTACGCAATGATTCGTGAATATTACGGATTAAAACGTGACGACCCTATTTCAGAGTCTAACATCCTCTTTATCAACAATTTAAAGGAACAAGGTATACAATTTTTCCGATCAGAAATGAAAACATTTTGTCGTTCCCACTGCGGTATTTATGGCAAAAAAAAACTCATCATTATTGACGACATGGACACGATTAATGAGCAAAGTCAACAAGTCTTCCGTAATTACATTGACAAATACAAACATAATGTAAATTTCATTGCGGTATGTTCTAATATTCAAAAAATAATTGAGAGTATCCAGTCACGTGTGAATATTTTACAAATACCTTCACTCACAGAACCGCAAATACGCGATATCATGGAAAACATTGTTCAAAAGGAGAATATTGTTATTGATGAAGACTCTAAAAATTATTTGTTGAAAATATCGGGTAGATCCATAAGAAACGTCATCAACAATTTGGAAAAGATTTATATTATCGCGGCCCCCAAACAACTCCACAAGGGTGGAGACCCCTTTGGGGTCTCTAACCGGTCTCCGACCTTCGTTGTTAGTAATTTTTCCGACACCAAAGGTGTGCTGAAAATCTACAATCCTGATGCGGTTTTTTCCGCTGGAAAGCCAGTTGAGTTTGATATTTGTAAGAAAATATGCTCGAATATTTCCTTTATTCAATTTGAGCGATATTTAGAAGCCTTGTTCCAAGGTAATCTACAAGGAGCTATCCTTATTCTACTGGAGATTTACGAATATGGATATTCTGTCATAGATATTTTGGACTATTTTTTTACCTTTATGAAGAGTACTCCCATGCTGAGCGAAGAACAAAAATATCAGATGATACCTATTATTTGTAAATATATCACGATTTTTCACAACATTCATGAAGAATCGATAGAATTGGCCCTGTTTACAAACGAAGTTCTACAGGTTACGGGGAACCAAGGTGCCCCTCAAGGTTGAGACCCCTCCTTCCTGTATAACAGCAATAATCTACCTGAAGGAGGGGGCGTGCGGGGGGACCAAGGTCCCCCGCAGAAAATTGATTTAAAGAATTAACATAAAAATAATAGAGCATATTTATCATCAGGAAATATGAGCATTTTTACACCCGTCATGTATAACGATATCGCACGATTGTATGATTCCGATGCGTCGGACAATTCAGATTCGGAAATCAGCGATGAATCGAGCGCTAGTGGCGAATGGGAATATGAAAACGTAAAATTGGATAGTGTGGTGTCATCCGTATTGGGAAAATTTATCAATCGTGCCAGATTTGGTAAAGAAAAATATGGTACGGACCTAGACCGTGAAGACCTGACCCTTTTAGAATGGATCAATCATGCCCAAGAAGAACACATGGACGCCATTCTCTATCTCGAAAAAATACGTAAAGTGGAGACCCGTCGTCAGTTAGAAACATCATCACAAACAGATACTTGGAAAATTGTAGGACAATTTGTAGCAATATTTGCCGCAGTTGTATTATCTAATATTGTTTTAACCTACAATTATAGATTACACTAACCGTCGCATATATATAATAATTTTGGTATATTAGTGTATATATGAGTCAATTATTTTGTCAACCTGTAGATATTGATATATTATTTGAATTATTAGATAAAATTTGCCTCAAAAAAGAAAAATATTATGTGGTTGATAACAATGCTTTCCGAAAACTGGTATTTCACGAATACCACAAGGATTTTTTTGATAAAATTATCGATTGTTATCATTTATCCAAACAATTTTATGTAACGCGTAAATTGAACTATAAGTCGTTTACAAATATTGTCCGGCAAATATGTAAATTGAATAGCATTATGTTTACATCGGATATCAAATACAGTGAATCCAATTATACTATCGAATATTACGTTTTTTTTGAGAACCAAAATTCCCCTTAGAAAACAGGAATTGGACCTCCAAAATGTATATTATCAGGTAGTGTGGTTAAATCCATGTATTGTACGACATCGTCAGCCAAATACAATGTAAGTTGACTATCACGATTCTCATGTTGACATTGTTGAGTCCATTTCTCCAATTTCACGATATCATTCATCGCAACAATACGGCCATCCACTCCGCAATGTTGCGGTGGGCGTTTTCCCGGTTTACCTAATGTATGTTTGATACGCCATTCACAGGATAATGCGTTACGGTGGTCGGGAAACCCAGACAACAAACAATACATTTCCCAGCCACCACCGCGCCCATGAGTATACCTAGCACCACCGCTGATTTCTTCATTGTGTTGACGAAGACGGCGTTTTGGATTGTTGGTAGAACCATTGTAGGTCAAATGCGCGTATTTAGGTTGACGATTACGTAAAATATAACAGTACCATATAGGTTGAGACTCCGGAATCGACTTACTGTAGATTTTCCGCACACCTTTGGTGTCGGAAAAATTACTAACAACGAAGGTCGAAGATCGGTTGGAGACCCCTTTGGTAAGAGACCCCAAAGGGGTCTCCCACCTTACATCCCGAAGGGATGTTGAGGGGTCTCCACCCTTGTGGAGTTGTGTAATGGAGGAGTTGTTTGTTTCCAAGGACATCTTATTATACGCAGATATATTAAGATGAAAAAAAAGAATACTCGTATAAGCATTGTAGTAATGATTACACTGATATTTATTTTATTAGGAGCGATTCTATTGACCAATTATTATTACGGAAAAGTCTTCAAAACATGTAAAGATTGTCAACCTAACGAAATTTTTTATGTAGATATGCCACTTTTACCGCAATCTGACATTGCGAAATTGGAATCCGCAATGAAAGGAGATGGAATCCATTTAGACCCAAACAAGAATTTCAACAGTGCTCAGGGGAAAAAACTGAACTATAACCAATTGCCACCAGAAATCCAACAATTTTATGTGAATGAATCCTTACGTTCGGCGGTAAGTAACGCAATAGGAGAACAAGTTGTGTATGCTGACGAAAAAGAACGGTATCGCGTATTTGCCATCATGTACGAAGATGAGAACGATTTCAAAGATTGGCATTATGACAATAATTTTACGGACGGAAACCGCTATACTTTGGTAATTCCTGTCATCTTGGACCAAGGAAATACGTCCGAATTTGTCATACAGGAACGCACGACGTCGGAAATAAAAACGGTACCAATACCATTAGGGAAAGGTGTTGTATATAATGGTTCGATTACTTATCATATGGTCACTAAACAAACCCTCGGTAAGCGCCGATTAGTGATTGTAGTCCCGATGTATTCACACTATACAAAAAACATTTGGGGAGAACTTCGCCAAACAATACGCAATGTTACCAACGATGTATTGACATTATAATATACAACAATAAAAATAATACAATAGTGTATAGTTAATAATCATGTATGACATGTTCAAAGGTAGAAATATTGTATATTTAATTTTCGCCGTTGCATTGGTTTTAATTGCTAATTATGTGGGAACTCATTTTAAACAACATTTTATTGATGGTAAAGACGATTCGGCGGAATTGATACAAAAATATTTGTTGAATGATTCACCACTCTACGGACACAACAAACCCAAGATTTGGATACATACCAAATACGAAATTAATGCGCGTGAATGGAAAGACTTTGGTTCACGTAACACGTATAATTTGAATCAACCCTACATTCATTACACCATTCAGTCCATCATTGACCACAACCAAAAAGATTTCTACATCTGTTTAATCGACGATGAATCCTTTAGTAAGCTTATTCCGGGATGGGATGCGAATGTGCCCACAATGGCTGAACCTTTGAAAACCTATTTTAGAGAACTTGCCCTGATGAATCTCCTACACATTTACGGCGGCATGGTCGTTCCGGATTCCTTTTTGTGTACCAAACCCATGTGGAATTTCTACAAAGACGGTATCTCGGCAAAACGCCCTTTCGTCTGCGAAAAAACCAACCGCACGTGTAATTTGGTTCAACAAAACAAAAAATTGTTATTTATTCCCGACCCCTATTTTTCTGGGTGTGCGAAGAAGGACGAAACCATGGGAGAACTCGTAGAGTACATGAAAAACCGATTATTGAAACACGATTTTACGGAAGAACGACACTTTTTAGGGGACGTGTCGCAGTGGTGTATCGAAGCCATCGAAAATGGTCACATGAATTTGATGTTGGGGCAGCGTATTGGTATCAAAACACAGAAACGTAAGACGATTTTAGTCGAAGAATTGTTTGAGGAAAAACCCTTGGATTTGGACGCGTCATGTGTGGGTATTTATATTCCCGAGGACGAAATTCTTCACCGTCATAAATACGAGTGGTTTGCCTATATATCCAAGGAGGACATTTTCAAGGTGAATGCCATCATTGTGAAATATATGCGTCTCAATTTAGAGCGCGTGAATGACATGTATTACAAGGAAACGACTACACAAGACTTGGGGCCTGGACTAGCCGATACACGTTATGTGATTACTCTATAAACAACTTCGTCCTTCGTTGTCCGTAGGACATCAATTGTAGAATATTATTTGATAATATATCACAAATATATCATAAAATATTTTTTACTAAGTCCGGAGAAGCAACACAATTTATGGTGCCACTTGGACACTTGGTACAGCATTACCACCTCGTCTCTTGGCCGTCTTACGACGAACAAACCCGAACTTGCCCTTCTTGGCGAAATAACCGAATTTCTGAAGCCGTTTTTCCTTCTTTGCGGTGAAATGCTTTTTTTTGGAAACAATGCGTCCCCACTTATTCATGACTAAATCTTTCTTGCTGAGTTCACCTGGGGTTTTGAACGCGGTGCCGTTCATGACCTGGGTACGAGAACCGAACAATTCAGGAAAGGCCTTGCCTTGGATATGATATTTACCGTCTTGAGCGCGATGAGGTCTCTTCATTATACTATATACATATTCTAATATTTTTTATTTGGGAAAACAGGGGGTATTGTTTTGCCCCAAAATCTTGACACCAGCGCCTATATAAGATTGATTTTGTGGTCCTAATCCAACTCCGAATGTGTTTGAGTTACTCGGGTTAAATATAACTGTAGTTCCCCCACCATTGCGTACCAATTGTGAATAACGCATGGATCTAGAAATAGAGGTATCGTTGTAAGAAGTATTGAATTGAGTATTGACATTGTTTATCTTTTTGTTGGTGAGGGTATTTATTTTTGATTGGGCTTTACAATAATTCACAATGTTAAATTTCATCCCTCCAATATTTTGTGGTGACAATTTCGCCGCACAGAAATTCGCCAACGACATGTTAACATTTGAGGCTTGACTCATATTGTATTTTTACTTACAATATGAATGTATTTTCCTATTCAAAAAAAGCGGTCCAAAATAATCGGTTCTTCCATCTTTGCCTCAAAAATATCGACTAAATACCTATAAATGTTTTCATAAATTTGATTGTCAGGATATTCACGGCAAGTATACAGATCCAATGCCAAGTAATTGCGTTCTGGAAAAGTATGAATCGTTATATGTGACTCAGATAATAAATATAAGACGCTAATACCGTTTGGCGTAAATTGATGATGAACTGTATTCAAACATACAAAATTATGTTTTTTACAAATAATATCTAGCACGTTCTTGATGCCGTCTAAACTATGTAATAATACAGTATTTTTGATATGTTTAATGTCACATATCATATGTTTTCCGGATGATATTTTGGATTCATCCGCATACATTTCGGGTATATTATCTACACATTTATTTTTATGTTGTTTTTAGATTAGTAATTCTAATAATCATTGTAGACATTGACCAAAACATTCAAAAACAATTCAATATCAGGCATAGGTTTTTGTGAAGAATTGTAGTCAAATCCCACAATTTCATTTGAGCGTATATCCCCCCCCTTAAGCATGTCGTAGGAAATATTGTCAGAATCTGAAGGCAAACATTCATACTTTACCAAACACATGGATATTTTTACATAACGATTCGTCAACAGTTTTATCATGGCTATGACACCTTCGCAAGTATCGGTATAATACGAATAATTGTGTGTCATATACACACCCATTTTGCGCGTATCATATCCACCCCGAAGACCAAATGTATCTAGATTATGGTCATAAAACACATATAAACGATTGATCTCTCTATTATTTTCGTCTTTTTCAAATATTTTTAGTACTAATGAATCTGATGACATGATATTAGCGTGTTATATTATAACACGTCTATCTTTTAAGTATATTTATAAAACATTATACACCGAACGAAGTTAGGTTCGTGTTCAAGGGTGTATTCGTAATTCACGTACAAAACACATGGCATATTGTGCGACCAAATAGATGTGTCTTCGATACTCATTGTCACTCGTCAAATCAATACATTCATCCCCGCCGTACAAACACACAATTTCATCGCGTGAATATCTCGGAAAAACGTGCTCCCATAATGGAAATCCGGACAAACTACCTTCGTGTCCTTCATCAGGTCCGACTTTTCCATAAACAATCAAATCAAAAAACTTGTCTTTGATTTTTTCGGTGATTTCATCTTCATTGTAATCGTAATCCTGATCCACTAATCTACCAGAATACGTAAACCCATTTCCATGTAGTTCACTTTTTTGTTCCGTAGAATAACCTTCATATAAATAGTCTATTTTGGGATATTCCACAGCAATACCTCCTATCGATTGTAGATACCGTTTCATCCCAATCCAGAAGAATTCACGTGAATAGTTCACACCTTTGTTCCCGACAATTAAGAGAACGTTTTTCGGCGTTTTGATGTTTATTTTACTCAAAAAATACCGAATATTGGCGCTCGTAGTACAATGTTCTCGTGTATGTTCCATCAATTGCTTTATTAAATTCATCTTTTCAGAATCTACAGAATCCATACAAGCATCCAAGAGTAATTGTTTGGGAAACGTGGTCAGTGTATGTTCTGGACAATCTTCCAGGTTCTCAAATATCGGAATACAACCGTTGGCCAAAATTTCGTAATGCCGCAAACAATCCCACCCCCCTTTCTTTTTCGTATGCGCAAACCACGATTGTTGAAACATCTGATAATATTCGGATTCTTGACCCGCCACAAACAAGTGTTCAGAACGTTCTCCAGGAATCAGGGGAGAAATACCATATTTTTTGTTGTAATATAAATCATGGTTCTCCAACATGACACATTCATCCGGAATACAATAAGACAATGGAAAAATGAAACTATTCAAATATGGTCGAATATCCAGCGCATACACTTCTGCGTGATGAAGCGGTGTTACATCATAAATCATATCGTCATCTGCTATTTCATTCAGTGATTGACCCACATAAAAATGCGTGTTGGGAATATGGCGCCGTTTGTCTGTTCTCAGCGAAAAGAAACTGGCCAACCAACAAAAGGTACTGTTGCTATGTAAAAGAGTAGGACAATCCCGCATAAGCGCGAAATCCGAGAACAAATCTTCTTGATAAAATATGGGGTTCCATTTTTGGAAGAACTCCACATATTTATGTTCCCAATCCCATCGCAATTTGTCGGACACAATGATCAAACGTCCACCTTTTTGCATGACATTTTCAAGGATGTTCAAATAATATTGTGGTGGAAGAATATCACTGGTGGGACAAGGATGCTGAATAAAATCATCCAGTCGAAGTGAAAGTACCACATCATTTTCAGCAAGGTTCTCCTTGTGTGTTTTTTGAAAGAAATCACGTATCATAACCTTATTACCATTGTCGTCGTACCAAAAATCATCACAATCTTTTATTGCGTCAATGAGTTTTTGGCGATAATAAGGCAGAAAAAACTCGCTTTTTTGAAAATACCCTTTACAAATAATATTACTATTCTGATAAAAACTCAAATCCTTGACGTAATCTGTGTCGGTAATGGTGACACCTTCAGGAAGGTCCTTAAAAGGAACATAGATATGCCCGTATTTGATTTGTATGAGTTTTGCGGCCAAATATTGAAATATATTGTTTCCGGTTCTCCCGCCGTTATTCACAAAAGATACGTAGGGCATGTATTGTAATACAATAAACATAAACTTTTATGTTTATTGTTGAAATATTTTGTGTTACACCTCTATTCTGTTTTATGGTGTCGTTTATCTAAAACTTCTTGCATGGTAGTATTTCTATTGGCCTCTGTTTCTGCGCATAAATGAACAAACAATGCATTATCAACAAACTGAGGATACGCGCTCCTGATACAATTCAACACATAAGGATCATGAATGATGTATTTGCCAGTTATTTGCGGAAAAATACATTCATATAAGGTTTTTTGTTCATACGGAAATTGGTTCCATGGGTCGGTATTTCTTAAACTCCAAATCAAAGCTTCGTATGGAATAGCATCACGATGAATAAATTTAACACCAGTGTTAATCGGATAAGAACCCCAATTATTTTCATGAAATGTGTGATACAAAATACTATCGTCCGTTAAATCAATACAAGATTCTATACGTACATCCGGTTTATTTACATATACATCTGAATCCAACCATAAAAACCACTGTGTATCCGGAAAAATAGATGCCGCTTTATGAATGATTTCGCTTCTTCTGAAATGGAGCGAATGCATTTCCTTTTCCTCGGGTTCAGAATCATCATAATAAAATTGATAGTTGTGTCTTTGACAATAATCTTCTAACATAATTTTGGAAATGGACGCATAAATAGTATTTGATGGATAATGTCCAGATATGATTGTGATATTGACCATATACACCCTTGAACATGTAACATGTAACGTTTTTATATTATTTTTGTATACAAAGATAAAAATTGATATGAAAAATAATCTAAACAGAATAGCACAACTACTCATACACCATGTCAGCAACAGAACTTTCTCAACAATACCAACAAAAGACCGACAAGCAACACATTCTCGACAATCCCGACACCTACATTGGTTCGGTCGAGAATGTGGATGCGAATCTGTGGGTTTTTGAGGATGCTTCGATACCGGAGAACTTTGGCAAAATCGCATTGAAAACCATCGAATATATTCCCGGACTCTACAAACTTTTTGACGAGGGTATTGTGAATTGCCGCGATCACGTGATCCGCATGATTCAATCCAACAAAATCGATAAAAAATTGGTCACCGCCATCGACATTTCCGTCTCCGAAGATGGTACGATTACCATGACCAATGACGGAAATGGCATTGACGTTGCGAAGCACCCCGAATACGATGTGTGGATTCCCGAGATGATTTTCGGGCAATTACGCACGTCCACCAATTACAACAAAGATGAAAAACGCATTGTCGGTGGTAAGAACGGGTTCGGATTCAAACTCGTACTTATTTGGTCAACTTATGGATATGTGGAGACGGTGGATCACACTCGTGGCTTAAAATATACCCAAGAATTCAAAGACAACCTGTCCGTAATCTGCCCTCCGAAAATTACCAAAGTGGCCAAGACCACCAAACCCTATACCAAAGTCGTCTTCAAACCTGATTACACACGTTTTGGTATGCCCGATGGCTTAACTTCCGACATGATGGCTCTTTTGAAGAAACGCACCTACGACATTGCGGCAGTGACGGATCACAGTGTCAAGAAAATCAAGGTAAGTTACAATGGCATCACGGTTCCCGTAAAAAATTTCCAACAGTATGTAGATTTGTATATTGGTTCCAAAGACACCGCAGTCCTGACGTCTCAACGTGTATACGAAGCCCCTGACGATGGCGAACGCTGGGAATACGCGGTGGCATTGTCACCCACCCACGAATTCCTCCAAATATCCTTTGTGAATGGCATTTGTACCCACAAAGGCGGCAAGCACGTGGATTATATTATGGGTCAAATTACACGCAAATTGTGTGCTTATATTGAAAAAAAGAAGAAAATTACAGTCAATGCCAATACGATCAAAGAACAATTAATGTTGTTCTTGCGGTGTGACATTGAAAATCCGGCGTTTGACAGTCAGACCAAGGATTTCATGAACACGCCTTCCAACAAATTCGGATCGACCTGTACGGTAAGCGACAATTTCATCGAGAAACTGGCCAAGATGGGAGTGATGGACATGGCCTGCTCTTTGACGGAAGCCAAAGAGAATCGCCTGGCCAAGAAGAGTGACGGCAGCAAGACCAAGACCATACGAGGCATCGCCAACTTTATCGACGCCAACTGGAGCGGTACTGCCGAACATTCCAAAGACTGTTGTTTGATATTGTGCGAGGGGTTGAGTGCTCTGTCGGGTATTGTTTCGGGGCTCAGTAGTGAGGACCGCAATACCATAGGCATTTATCCTCTGAAGGGCAAGCTTCTCAACATTCGCGGGGAAGCGGCCAAGAAAATCTCCGAAAACAAGGAAATCGGTGATCTCAAAAAAATATTGGGCTTGGAAACGGGCAAAGAATACAAAACCATGGCCGATGTTCACCGCCATCTCAGGTACGGCAAGGTCATGTTTTTGACAGATGCGGATTTGGATGGTAGTCATATCAAGGGTTTATGTATCAATGTGTTTCATTCTGCCTGGGAGTCGCTTGTGAAAATTCCCGGGTTTCTCTCATTCATGAATACGCCCATTTTGCGTGCGAAGAAGGGACAACAAACCTTGTTGTTTTACAACGAAGGAGAATACAGTACGTGGAAACAGAGTCTTCCGAATGGAACCACACAGGGATGGACCATCAAATATTTCAAAGGGTTGGGTACGTCGACAGCGGTCGAGTTCAAAGAATATTTCGCCAACAAAAAAATAGTGGATTTTGTTCATAACGGTAGTCCGAGTGATGACAGTATCGACAAGGTATTCAACAAAAAACGCCCTGATGACCGCAAGACGTGGCTAGAGAACTACAATAAACACGCATTTTTGAACACGAGTTTGCCGTCGGCCAAATACGAAGAGTTCATCGACCAAGAAATGATACATTTCAGTACGTACGATTGTGCGCGCTCGATTCCTAATATGGTGGACGGTCTCAAAACTTCGTTACGTAAAATCCTGTATTCCGCCTTTAAGAGAAAACTCACGAGTGAAATCAAGGTGGCACAGTTTTCAGGGTACGTGAGTGAGACGAGCTCGTATCATCACGGTGAAGCGTCGCTCAATGGTGCCATCGTAAACATGGCACAGAATTTTGTAGGATCCAACAACATCAATGTACTGGAACCATGTGGACAATTTGGCACGAGATTAGCCGGTGGCGACGATTCGGCATCGGAAAGATACATCTTTACCTATTTGAATCCACTTACCCGAGCGCTATTCCCGGAATTGGATGACACCATTTTGGATTATTTGAACGACGACGGTACGATGGTGGAACCCGAGTTCTACGTGCCAGTATTGCCATTTTGTCTGGTGAATGGTATCTCGGGGATTGGCACAGGTTTCTCATCCAGTATACCCGCGTTCAATCCCAGAACAATCTTACAATATATTTCAGATAAACTAGAACATCGTGAATATATGGGATGCGATTTTGTACCCTATTATGAAGGGTTTCAAGGCACCATTAATGCGATTACGGATAACGCATCCAAATTCCTGATCAAGGGTGTGTATCAAAAGTTGTCCGATGACAAAGTCCGAATCACGGAATTGCCTGTAGGGGCATGGACGATGTCCTACATTACATTCTTGGAATCTCTCGTGGATGGTGGTGTAGACAAAGCGGGAAAGAAAATCCCTCCTGTAATCAAAGACTTCACGTCGGTCAGTACTGATACCTTGGTCGACATCACTGTTCAATTTCCCAAAGGAAAAGTCGCCGAATTGGAACAAAAAGTCGATGACCAAGGCATCAACGGTCTGGAGAAACTGTTGAAATTGACGACTACGGTGAGTACGACCAACATGCATTTGTTTGATGCCAATTGCCGTCTTCATAAATATGCGGATGTGTATGAAATTATGGAAGCCTTCATACCGATTCGGCTACGCACCTACCAGAAGCGCAAGGATTATTTAGTCGAAGCACTTCAACGCAAAATGATACGTCTATCAAACCGTGTCCGATACATTCAAGAGACGTTGGATGATGTGGTCGATTTACGTAAGAAGACCGCGCAACAAGTCAACGAATTGATGATGGCGCGAAAATTCGATACGATAGATGGGGACTATGGGTATCTGATTAAAATGCCGATGAATTCCGTCACGAAAGAACATGTAGAAAACCTACAAAAAGAACATGCGGATACGCAAGAGGAATTGCGTGTGCTCCAACAAACAACCTTGGAACAGATGTGGTTGAAGGAACTCCAAGTATTCAAAATGGAGTATGAAACATATCGAGGCAAACGCGAGATGATTCAAAAATGCGGGGGACCAAAGTCCCCCCCTTCAGGTAAGAAAATTAGAATACAACATAAATAACTTATAGTAAAATGGAACAATATACAGTAACATATCGATAAAATCCATGTAAAGAAATAGTAGAATATCACATTAAATGAGTATTCATTGTGATGGAATTGTGTATGGTATTGGATGGGAATTATACAATACAGATTGTACCAAGAGGATTATAGAATATGAGAAACGATACGAGGGAAAAATGACGACGGAACAGATCCAAGAAATCAAATCCGACTACGATAAACTAAGTGATACCGAAAAAGTTCATTGTATGTATTATGTATTGACCACTTGTACAACCACCTATGAGGAATTAAAAATTATTGTCTTGGAATTGAAAATGAAAATCTTCCGGAATTTATTATAGACGGTCGGTGTGTAGATTTTTCGCACACCAAAGGTGTCGAAAAAGTTACTAACTTCGTAGGACAAAGTCCCAAGGACGGTCTCCGACCGTCCAGGGTGGATGCGCCTATGGCGCATTTACCGGAGAAGTTTAATTTAGCAAGACCCATTGTAATTGCTTACACCGTCCCACAAAATCCCATATTGTTTTGCCCATGTTTTTTTAGCACATGTTGCGCTCTTGCCCGCGGTTGCCCATCCCTTGTCATTATAATTGATATATGTTTTACTAGCATCTAAGCCGTAAGTATATTTATCAAGTGGTGCTGATGGGTTATATGTTCCCATGTTGATACCATTTATACCATTTTTTTTTTGAGGAATATAACAATTGCCGCTGGCATCGGCCATCCAGTAATTGGGACAAGTATTTGTATAAGGAGGATACGTGGTATCGACATTGTTTTTAGAAATGAATACCCCCATGATAATAAACATAATAATTAAAGCCATTGTGGCAACACCTACTACTATGTAATAAAACGAATCCATTTGTATTAAATGTATATAATATATAATATAATATATTAAATGTTTTCGAATTATTCAACTGATTTACCAGGTAAAAATACGACATCCACATATACATCAAACTCCTCAGGAGTTAGGTTGGGACCAAACAACTCCACAAGGGTGGAGACCCCAGAGGGGTCTCTAACCGGACTTCGTCCTTCGTTGTTAGTAACTTCTTCGACACCTTCGATGTACGAAGAATCTACAAACTCCTCAGGAGTTAGGTTGGGACCAAACTCCTCCGGAGGCTTTTCCGCCGCTTATTCAGATAAAATTCTTGATTTAGAGAGTTATAATGGTCGAGTGAACATTATCGAACCACCAGCTAAACACTTGTTGTTTCAAATGGCAGAAAAAATCGATTTGAAAAACAAACCCACCGATTATCGTGACGCACTCACGGGAACGTGGGAACACAACATGTTGGAGCAAATATTTTTTTCAGCTGAGAACATACAAATCATTCAAAATGCCATGAAAGCGGCCGTTTATCAAATGTCCAACAATCGCTATATCTTGCCGAACCAAAATATCCAGCAACTCAAAGTGGTTATGCGCGGCATGTATCTTCAGTACGCGGAACATTATGCGGATAACATCAAGGGACAAATCGAACGTCTAAATAAGATTGTCCTCGATTATACAATTCCGAGTGTTTACAACGAGGCGGTCAGTTACGAGAAGTATTGTAGGGATGCTAGTACGCTGGTAACTCCAATGGCACGTCCATTACAGCATAACCGTGATTACAAACAATTGGAATTGAAACCATGGACGTAGGTGTAGGTACGAATAATCAACAAACTTCTCCTCGCTGCGCAGTAGCGCAGCTACCTCTGGAGTTAGGTTGGGACCAAAATCATTCTTTATCGAGAATTGTTTTCCAAAACATCATACGTTCAAAAGATTCTTCATGCAATAATACCGATTTTTCTTTGGCATATTTGGTGGTGAAAAGACCATTGTCATTGTGTTTGAACGCACGAGTTGTAAAAAAATCTTCAGCTGAAAGGTATGCGTCGGTTAAATTTGTTGTATGCGAGCTTCGTCCTTTACCATGTAGATGATACAGCATCGACCTGTCAAAATCATAGGCTGTTAGTAAGTCGGCTTCACGTACGATATGATAAGCGTCTTGATATTCACATAATTCGGGAAAACCATGTTCTGTTATATATGAATAAGGCATTGTGGCAATAATTTGTTGAACCGTTTTTATTTCATTTGGTGGCAAAGATTCACCTAAAAATTGTTCAATATGTTGTAGTTGTTTATCTTTGTCAACATATTTTTTATCACACATATCGTGTAATATGGCCGAAACATATATAATACGCTCATGGGGTTGTATATAGGGTTTTATTCGAATTTCTGTATTGAATATTTGATTCGCATAATACAAGGTTTTCATGCTGTGTTGAAGACCATGTGATTCATCAATTCGGTATTTTGATGAAACTGTCAATACGTAATTGAATAGTTTTGTAAATAACATTTTCATACACTATTACATATTTTTATTGACATTTTTTGACACCTTCGGTGTACGAAAAATCTTCACATTTTCATCCCAAACTAGTGTATATGAAAATTTTTTCATATATACTCTTAACTCCCGTATTCGGACGTTTATTTACCAAAGTGGTCCATACACCCATTTATGAATCCGGTCATGTGTGTAACGCTCATCACGTAGTTTTATTGAAACAAACATCATTCAACGAATATGAATCCGAAATGGAGAACGTTTATTTGTTGGATTTTTCACCTTGCGACGATATTAATGTTCCCAGTATTATATGTAAAATGGCAATGGGACAAAAAATAAATGGTAAAATACGTCTTTTGTATCTAAATAATTGTGATTTATCCGAAATAATACGACCATCAATGTTAGAGAACCAACAAACCAAACGCTCCTTGGACGAAATCAAAAGATTGGACCGCGAATTGTACAACAAAATACATGAGTGGGACCCATCCTTTCAATTATACAACCATAATTGTCAACATTTTGGTCGTTATATCAATAGGTGATTATAGTGGAACCCCCGATGAATTGTAATTCTCCGTCCGATAACAGTTAGCATACAAGAAACGATTGGATTCGTGCCTCGACAGATTGTGATGTGTATGCCCATACGTCCATCCCAGTAAATTCGGATGATTCAACAGTTCATCAAGATGCGACGCAAAACAACAATTCAATTTGTTTCCCAAATATTCCTCCGAAATACAGGTATAAGAGGGTGCGTGATGAGTAATAACAATACAAGGTTGTTTCGATAATTGTTCCTGAATGAAATCCACATTTTGTTGGTGTAATTTACTACATTTTTGGTGATTGAAATCATGGATTTGAACAAAATCTTGGTAAGATAACAAATCATACGTCGATATATTGTCGGGGATTGCGGTCCACAGTGTGCTTCCGACAAACATTATACCATCGTATTCAAATGCTCTGTTATTCAAATAAATAACATTGGTATAATAACCGAACAAGGATTCTATACATCGATCGACGGAAGGAATATCATGGCAATAATATTCGTGATTCCCTGATACGAATAATACGTATTTGAAATATTTAGCACAATAAGCAATAAATTTTTCGAAAATGTCTGAAAAAGGATCGCCAATGTCTCCGGCCAAAGCCAAAAACTCGGCACAAGGCTGTATGATTTTCGGAAAATCGGATTCCGTAATATCTCCGCGCTCCAAATGAACATCAGAACATACTTGAATCATTTTTTGTATAATATAATATTATCATTATTATCATATTATATCAATTTTGTAGTATTTTTACTTACGCGCGGTACGTCTGTGTTTGGAGCCCATGTGATAACGGTGGGTCTTCGAATAACATTTCTTGTTGGGACATTTGCGTGTACCTTTGGCGCATTTTTTTCTTGATGCGGTGTTTTTCTTAACACACTGACCACTGAAGCATTTTCGAGAACCTTTGGGGCAACGAGACATAATATATATTTATACCAATATATTTCTATACGCCTCTGAATCTCTCTACACTGGGCATATCACCATAAGTATATTCCAAATCTTGTAATCCCCATTTGCTTTGATACAATACATTTGCTTCCATTTCAATCGTCGCGTATTTTAATCTACGCAAGTTGTCAATTTCGGGCAATAAATCACGTACATACAATTCCATGGCGGTATGTAATATACCGGTAACACCACCGTACGAAATGTGTTGTGAATCCGTACTTGTCGGATTGTTCTTATATTCCTGTACCATCCCCTGAATTTGCGCTAAAATTTTGAAGATTTGTTCTCGTTTTTTGGTAACCAATTCATTTTTATGTTCATTGTGATACAATTCATTGTTACGCTTGGTAAAGTCCCCGTACAATGCGCTGGTATCATTGAAACTTTCCAATACTTTTTTAAACCCCTTCACAGCGGTCTCTTCACTGACATAACTGAACAACGAATCCAATTTTTGACGGATAATTTCCACTTTTTCTTTCTCAAGCTGTTCTCGAAACAAATACAAAAAATGTTCATTTGAAGAAAAATTTCCACGCAACAATTTGATATGGAAATCGCAGGGTTTGCTTCTGTCACCACAATGAGCTAGATACCCATTCGTATCCGCACGAAATACCATACCAACCATCCGTTTACATTTCAAACACTTGCCTTTGACCATTTCGGATTTCTTCATGCCCTGTTTTTTCGTGGAAGATTTTTTAAAAGCTACCCGTCGGCGTTTCAACAAGTCTTCTTCGTAGGTGTGCTTTAATTTGAAATACATGTTCAAAGCATCAAGATATTTGATTTTACGGTCTTTCACGTGTTTTTTTTCAATATAATCCGTATTTTTTCGTAAATCGTCCTCGTATTCCCATTCCACATAATCATAATTGGTTTTTTCCATAGTAAGGGGATTGTTTTCGGCGACATATTCGTGTATGTTCTGTGGGACATTTTCAACGACCAAAAGAGGATTGTTGGATACGTGGAGAACTTTGAGATGTGATAACCCCGTAAAATCGAGGCGTTGAAGTTTGTTATGGTCGCAGTATAATTGTGTCAAACTTTGTGGCAAATTCAACAGGTTCTCCAATCGATTGTTACTACAATGTAATTCTTCCAGATAGGATGTTTTGGCCAGGTCGAGGGTTTTCAAATAATTTTGTCGAATGTCTAAATAAAGCAGAGAACCTGGTAATCTTTCTAGTCCAATAAGCAGGTTATTACTACAAATCAATTTAGAAATACCAGAAGGAATGTTGCGTATCGCAATAATCTTGCCAGGTCCGAAAGCCAAGGTTCTCAAACGTGGGAATTTGGTCGACAAAATACTTAGGTCGAGTTCTCCGGAGAACGACGCCTGTAAATTGAGTTCCACAATTTCTGGTTTTAAATTCTGTATTATGTTCTCCAATTGTGTTTGAGCCGTATTGGCATCGCGAATAATCGATTCACGTTCTTCTTGAATAATATCAGGAGTATAACTGTTTGATTTAGAAATTGACATCACGAATATCACCTATATACAAAGTCGTTTATAATATTTTTCAAAAGCCTGTACCCAGTGTTCGTGGCAAGCATAGCTTGCCGCGGACACAGTAACCCAAGACCGTCCATCTTGGTCTACAGTCCCAAACAACTTCGGTCTTCGACCTTCGTTGTTAGTAATTTTTCCGACACCAAAGGTGTACGGAAAATCTACAACCCGGCGTTAGGGTCGTAGGTAAAAGGTAGGTCGGTAATCATGGTCGATTCTTGTCGTTTACGTTTTTCATAATTTTGATAATCACGTATTTTAGATAATATGTAATTTTGTTCTCGCAACATTTTTTCTTCTTTAACGTATTCGGGAACATCCATGGAACGCCGTTTGAAATACAATACTAATCCCAATATGGTACAAAATGCCAGAAAATACCGATATTGAATGTCCATACATAGAGTGTTGCTTTATTTTGATGACAAAGATACAATTTTTCCTGCAAATAACCACGCAAATTGGATTCGATTAATCGGGGATATTCCATATAGGTATTGTATGTATTTTTTACGCTAAAAAAACATATCTATATTTCATAGGATGAGTGTATATTATGATATGCCAAACCCCTTTGATTTATTCACTAAAAAAGAAAAAGAATCGGATAAAAAAGAAGGAATGAAAACGATTATCGAAGGTAACGCTAACAGAACCGATTTTGGTGCGATAACGAATGCGCCTTTACCAGGACAACCTGAAAAAAATGTAGAATTAATTGCTGTATTGATCGGCGTGTTTTTCTTGTTAAGTCTATTGATGGGAATGATGTATTATTTTAATTCGATTTTCGTTCTCTTGGATAGCTTTATGGAAACAATTTATGGAAGTAGTAACAACGATTTCTATAGTGAAGGTGTATTTCAAAAAACGTTTGGAGGAAAATTAACTTCCAACTTTTTTTTTATTTTTATCATCTTATGGCTCATAGTATTTTGTTTAAATATTCTCATTTTTCAAGTGGTATTAAATATTGGTGACTACGGAATGATATTTTATATGACAACCATATATTTTTTCAGTATTGTTGGAGGGACAATGGTCATCATTAACAATGTGCCAAGTTTGGTGGAGGTATTTGAAAATACCATAGGTGTTGCCATTTTGCCAATAATTTCAAACATGAAAGAAGTCATAAAGGTTTTCAAACACAAGGGTTTTGACGATTCAGAAAATAAGCAATTAAAGGATTTGGGTATTTCCATGAAATTGGATTTTTTGTTAACAACATTTTCCATGTCAAATTACCACGATCACTTTAACAAATTGTTTGGCGCGAATCCCAAGAGTGGAAACATGACCGAACAAGCAGATACCACTTTTTACATTGATGTAACCATGTTTGATGAACAAAATCTATTAGATAAACAATTTTTGAAAGACAAAAATAGTGATGTTGCGAATCGAGCCAGATACAATTTGTTGCGATTGGTGTTACAAAAATACACTATTGGACATTTTACTTGGATATTATTGGCGTCGTATGTCAGTATTTTACTGGCTGTAAATACCATGCCATACGCATAAAATATCCAAAAAAAAACATAAAGTAAAATTATTATTATAACTATAACAATAATTTTATGTGGGGTAAAAAATAGTCCTAATAATAAGCAATCACAAATAACACGGCTAAATAGGCCAATATAGCCAAAATAATGGCAATTACCCACATGGGTATGACGGTTTTATGCGCATAGCCTACACCAAATGGGCGGAAACCTCCATCCGAATTGTAAATCAGTGACGGTTTATACCAATGAATCACGCCAAATAGAAGAATAAAAACGACAATGGCAATATTCACTTTGTGTATTTGTAAAAATCGTTTGGTCAACATACTACTATATAAGAATAAAAATACGGGGAACCATACAGGAACCCTGCGGGTTCCTCGTACGCTCCTCCGCCAAGAAATGCCCCCGTTGGGGGCATAACAACACGTCAACTCCCACTGTTATACCGGAAGGAGGGGGCGTACGGGGGAACCTTGGTTCCCTGTATTATTGATCATCCGGGTCGCGGTCCTCCGTATAATACACTCCATCCCCGTATTCTTCACCGTAATCACCGATATCACCCCCCTCACCGTCGTATTCCTCCTCAATTGCGCGTTGTTCCTCTGCTTCTAAAGCATCCGCATCCATGGCAATATTCGCGCCCATGTCGCCTCCAAATACATTCGCCTCCATTTCCGCATGTTCACGTTCATATGTCGACTTGTCGTAGTGAACCAGGCCACGTTGTAACCCCGCATTCCAGCGTCCCATCTTGTATTTTTTGAATTCATTTTCAATCTTGCGTTCATCATCATTGAGTGCGCCCAAGTAATCCGTAATACGTTTTTTTTCCTGTTTCTTGGACAATCCAATCTTTTTGGAAATTTCCCCATAATTCAAAAACACATTTTGATTCTTCTGTTCAATGGTGACAAAGGCTAACAAGAGTTGTGCCACGCGTGATTTAAATTCGCTGGGTTGTATGATATTTAAATTAATTTCTTCGAGTTCTTGTTGTGCTTCCTCCATATTTTCATCCAATGTGTTGAGATCGCCCTCAGCACGATTGGTGACATCACCATTCTCCCGAATATTTTTTCTACGGGTATTTTTTACAGCAACCATATCCGTACGTATTGTCTCGGGGTTCTCGGATGACACAATAAATTCGTACAAGGTGGAATAAAGCAAATATATAAACATCAAATAGGTGGCTTCGGCATCAAATAAGGAATGGAATGCTTTGTTTCCCTTATGAATTGGCGAATATACGGGTAGGGCCTGTGTAAGTTGATACAAATCCACCAGTCGAATCATGACGTCATGTAGCATGGTGGTTACTACCGCATCTCCAAAGAAAGGACGTACGGGGTCCCAATGCTTCTGTAACACAATGTCCAGCTCGCGCACATGGACGGCAGCCAATTCCCAGTGTTCGGGAATGCGGTCATATATTTTTTGTTGTAAAATCATCTCCGGAAACAGACGTGACATATCATACACCATGTTCTTCACATTTTGTGTAGTTTTATACAAGAAATCCTTGTTATTTCCTGTGTCGGAGTCCGACTGTTGAATATTACCGGGACTCATGAGCCAATCCTGAAATGCGTGAAATTTGGCGTCCTCTAAATTCCCATGTTTGTCCATAAAATCCACGATGGCATAGTACATACGCTCGTTGGCTTTGGCCATGTAATTTTTCAGAGCGTCCAATTCCGGTCGCGCTTCTTCCACCATTTTCATGGGATTGAAACGGTCAATGACAGCCAACAGACGTTTACGAAACACATCCTCGATGACGGGAGAATCAGTATTGATGTAATGTTCCAACAAATCTCTCACTACATCTACCTGTGTAAAATTTTCGGGTAAATCCAAATGGATGCGGTTGCGGTTACGGACAATGGTCATCAATTGTTCCAGGTTCTCCGGACGATACTGTTTCCCATTCATTTTCATAAATTCGATTTTGTCTGTCATCGACATGTCACGCTTGTAACCTGGCAAGGACGACGGTTTTTCCGCACAAACAAGCAACAATGTTTCGGGAATGGGGACGTCTGAATCGAAATGACAATAATGGAAAAAGGCCCCGTAAATGTTCTCCACGAGTGTGACATTGGTAATGGTCGGATATTTTATCCCTGTAAACCCTGGGTGAAAAAGAATGGGAGGACGACCAAGCAACGACTCCGTTTCTGTGACCATTTCCGACAAATATCGGACAATATCCATGTATTTTGTGATAGCCGGATTCTCCTTGGCAAAATAGGCCATAGGTTCTGTCATGTCCCCGTCATGACAACAAGCGTTCTCCAAAAAGGGAATTTTGCTAGAAGTTTTGAGAAGTGTTTCTTTCTTTTGAACAATGTCATTGATAGCTTCGATAATGGCATAACTGTACTGAACCGCACGCGATTTCATCATGGCCAAATGGGAGCGTTGATCACGGTGACCATCGCGAATCAAGTCCATCATTTCTCGTTCAAAATCCTTGGAGATAGGGCGTAATTTGACAATGACCGAAAACGGTACCACGGGCGGCAAGAAATGGGGCCAACGTTCCAAACTATGTGCCTGTGGAACAACGTCATCCGGATGTAGCAATACATATTCACGTTTTTTCACATACATTTGTTCAATGTCGGCGCGGTCGGGCAAAATAATTTTCTCCAAGGTTTCGCGGATTTTATTGGTGTATGTTTCCAGGTCGAGGCGTTCAATCGCGTTCCAAGGCTCCGTACTGCTTTTAATCTTAAACATAACACAGGCAATGTATTGAATACCAGAAAGGTCTTCTACTCCACCGGAAAGGGGGTATCCGTCCAAAGAACGCACGCATCCGGGGAATGTTTTCTGAACACGAAACGACGGCACCGCCGTTTGAATGGCTATCAAAATGGTCGACGCCAATATCCAAAACATGTATCGGTTCTTGTAAATTTCGTAGGGAATGGGTCGGACACCTTTCTTTTTCTCTACGGCTAGCGCTTTTTTTTCATAAACCGCTTCACTCTGGACGTGTTTTTCCATGAGTTCATTGGTAGTAAGCATCACAAAATCTTGTATGGTTTCTATTGGAATACCAATTTGTTGGCAAATAGATTTACTGATGTTGTATATCCGTTGATTTTGTTCATTCTCGAACACGGCGGATGCGGCGGCACTCGTCTTCCCCGATGCGGAATTTACGGCCAAAATTTTGCCGAGACGGGTTTCGAGTTCGTCTTCCAAAATATCGTGGCTGGTGATGCGCATACCTTCCTCGTTGAATTCGTCTTCGGTGACAAAATCGATTTTACGCAACACGTATCCGGTGTGTTTATCGACGATGGAATCACCGTCGTCACTCATAATGCCCACTGCGCGGCATACTTCGGCCAATTTGGCGGCATAATTACCGCCCGTACAAAACACGGTGGCCAATTTATACAGACTTTGTGGGAAAAGGGGGAGATTGGTATCACGGCAATACCACCATGCGGGTTTTTCTCCGAGAGTATCAATCATGGGTTCGCGACAAAACAATTCCACAAAACGGACTATGTCGGACTGTTTCTTTTGGAAATCGTCTTGACCGAGAACCTGATCGCGCAGGCCTCGATGGGGGCTTTCGAGAGTTTCTTCGTGGATGGTGGTTTTTCCCAAATCATACGCATAATCATTGTATTTTTCCTCTTTGACCTGACGTAATCGGCGTTCACGAATGATTTGTTTGTAATCCGATTCTAGACGCCGTTTTATTCCCTGCGTCATTTCTTCGATGGAACCGGTAATACGCTGTGTAAATTCGGATTTCATACGTAATTGATTGAGTGCCATCATGCGGCGTTTGGAAACGGTGTCAGATTCACAGGTGCCCGATTTCTGGTTTTCGAAACATTTGGAACTGATGTTACAGAACAAGGTAGCGGTATCCAAAAAGGCCTCTTCACTAATATTGGTGTCGTGTACCCACTGGTTTTTGACGCGACGAAAATATTTGGTTTTGTCTCCACCACCGGTAGACATGGGTGAAAACAGCGGTGAATCCGGGTTAAACATTTCTGGTGATTCATATCTGGGCGATTCACCTTCACGAGGAGTGAACCCTAAGGAACCAGTCATAGTGACCACCGCATAAGCGCCATCTTCGACGCGTTTCTTGCCTTCCACAACAGCACTTGCTACAACATCTGCCTCGGCTTCCGCAACCTCGTGTTTGTGAATCAAATTCATTTTCAAAAATTCGAGGAATTCGGGGGGTGCCATGGATTTTCGCTCTTTTTCGTAGGTTTTCGCAAAATATTCATAGGAGGGTGCCGACGTATCCAATTCTTTGTCGTAAAATACGTCGTCCTTCCCGTTGTCCTGACGAAGTTCGGCCATATTCTTGTAGCGTTTGGCCAAATAGCGGCGTACACAGTCATTGGCCTTGATTTTTTCCGTTTCAGAGAGGTCGTCCAATTTGGCGGGTTCAAAAGCTTCCAAAATGTTTTCGGGGGTAGACAGAGTTTTCATCATCATGGTGGCAATGAGATCGGAAAAAAGCACCGAACTGTCTAACGAGTTTAATTTATTCAGGATTTCCGCCGGGGATGCGCTTTCCCACGCATTTTCCGGATGGTTGGCGTCGGTCGAATCCTTGGTTCCCTGAATCTCACCAAAGGAGGGAACCTTGGTTCCCCGCATATGATATCCGTCCATGAACATATTGAGGAGATCCCGGTTATCAAACAAAATACGTTGTATACGATTCATGCGTGGATTGGTACGGAAGGTCAATTTACGCATTTTTTTGTATTCATCGGCTTTTTTGGCGTATTTTTCCTTGATCTCCGTAATTTGATGTTTCACAAAATAGCGTATTTCGTCGTATTGTTTGTACGTAATGTCTTGAGGATAAATCAAAAAAGGCTCCAGTTCCTTGACAATGTCCACCAACGACAATTTATCTTTGATGTATTTGCGAATCAGACGGAAAAGAATGCGGGTTTTGGGAATGACCGAATTCAGAAATTTTTCGAATTTGTCGGGAACATTGGCCAGGGTTTCGTCGTTCTCCAACATGAATTCTTTGAGATTGGCCAAGAATTGTGGGTTACTTTCCTCGTTTTCACCTGATTTGTCTTCGTCTTCCGCATAAGGAACTTCCTTTTCCAAATTATCGATGATATAAGAACCCACATCGGTTTTACTACGCAACAAACGAAATACGGACATGTAATGTTGATGTAAATTGGTTTTATGAAAAAGACTAGTAGCGGGTAAGTAGATGTGAGAAAATCGTACGGCGGGTTCGGGCAACATGACCACAGAATCCACAGTCATTTTGTCGTTGGGTGTCATGTTCTCACGTACATTGACGGATTTTCCCGAACGTAGGAGAACCTTGTTTGTTTTGGTGGCGCCCAATTGATAGCGTTGAATGACAAAACGTCGGCGTTCTAATGCGTCATTGCCATTCTTTTTGTTGGTGGCTACATTCACCGTACTGTAAAAATCTTCGTAATTTTTCACGATGACATCCATGTTCTCCATGACGTCTTGGGCACGGGTCAATTGAGATACGTTGTTGTTTTCTGTTTCGGGAACGAAAGATTCATTGATTTCATCCAATTTGGAGAACAGATATTCGTATTTGTTGACGCCATTGGGGAGGGTATTTTTCTGATAAGCCTTGAATAATTCGCGTTGATTGTCCGTTTCACGGTTTAATTGGGAGAACACGACATCCGGAGTAGCAGCGGCTTCTTCGTCATTGTCCATCATGGTAGAAGCCCCTCCTTCCGAACGATAAATTATTTTTCGTTGAACCACGGCAGGAATCAACCAGGGCAAGGTAACTTCCAATTTGCGGAGATGTTCCACTAAAGGTTTATGTAGTGGACCCAATTGGGAGAACCCTGACACATTACCATTGGGATCAAATTGGGAGAACATGGACCGTAATTGTTTGTAACGTTCAATCAATTGATGAATACGGTCCATGATTTCTTTGGTACGACGGCTGTTGGGAACGGTGGAGAGCATTTCGTCCATAATGTCGTTAGCCTGGACCTCAACACCATATCTGCGTTGGTTCTCGGGTAATTCCACCAATTGTTCGATTTCTTCCAATTCTTCGCCGAAAACAATGTCGTCTGCGGCCAAATAGAGGGAATTCAGGGCGTCGAACATATTCTTGTCGGGGAGATTGGCATCGTCGGGGTCAATGGTTGTCGCGACATTGGCAGCGAAATCCTCCGAATTGGCATTTTCGTCTAGGGGAGGTTCCGTGCTTTTAGATTCATCCGATGCTTCTTCCTCGTCTAGAGAGGAGGTTTTGGATAAAGTTTTGCCTAACAAACCCGCCGGTTTTTCGCGTATTTCGAAGCGTTCAAACGGGACGTTGCGTGGAATACCTTTGTATTCAAAATCAATGTAAATCACATCCATTTCCGGGTAAGTAGTGACTTCAATCATATCTTCGTCCAAGTTGGTGATTTTTCCGGTGATGATGACGGGGGTTTCACCGCCAATGTAAATATCAATCCATGTTTTAGGTAAGAGATCGTTTTGGCGCGCGTAACCTTCCTCCTCACTACGGCTTAATATGTATATTTTATGAACAGATTCATCGGTTAAATATCCTTCAGCATCTAAATTCAATTGAATGGTGGTTAAATTGGCAACATCCAACAACGTAATTTGTGATTCATCCAGGTATTCAATGAAAAAGGTTTGTTCATGGATTTTTTCATGTGTGGGTGCGATGAGTTGGATGATGTCTCCGAGGTTTAATTTTACTTGGCTTCCTCCTACGAGATTGATAGTGTTTTTATCAGGTCCAGATGTGCCAGGACCAGATATAGGTTCACCAATTACACCCGTATCCATATTTTCATTATCATTTTCATCATGTAATTTCATTGTTTCTTCCATATATCAAATATCTACAATATCAATATATATGTGGTTCCGATTATATTTCCCCGTAAAAATTGATTTTAATATATGAAAATGAAATGAATGTATCAAATAACACATTCAATCCTTAAATCCTTGAATCCTTGAATCCTTGAATCCTTGAATCATTGAATCCTTGAATCCTTGAATCCTTGAATCATTGAATCCTTGAATCATGACGACCATTATCGATATCTCCGCTGCGAGTAAGAATACAAAACTTCAAGAAAAAAAGTCCATGGACTACAAAATCATCAATTATGACAAAAAATATGTGTGTCATGATGACGAAGAAACAGGTAAGTATCGTTCTGTAGTGGTATCCAATACTAGTAATAGCGTTGTGGCATATGGTCCTAAAAAATCCATTTCCATGGAAACTTTTGTGGAACGTTATCCCGAAATGGATGGACATATTCCGATAGATGTTTATGTATGTGAAATCGTGGAAGGCACCATGATCAATCTGTTTTTCGATAAAGAGAGAAATACATGGGAAATCGCTACTAAGAGCGCAATGGGTGGGCATTATTGGTTCTACCGACAGTATTTTGAGCATATGGGCACACAACAATCTGAACAATATACCTTCCGTCAAATGTTCATGGAGGCCATTGGTGAATCCGCGTTTTGCGACCTCAACAACAGTTATTTGGTACAAAATCTCGATAAAAATATGTCCTATAGTTTTGTGTTACAACACCCCGCCAATCATATCGTATTGGATATCACGGTTCCCAAAGCATATTTGGTAGCCATTTTCGAAATTTGTGATTCGAACATCAGCTATGTTCCTTTGGATAATTATTACCAGGATCATCCTGAAATGTTTCACATGTCTCAACATGGTGTATTTTATCTACCGAACCGTCACATATTATGGAGTGAATTGTGTTATGCGCACGTTAATAGACCAAACTTCTTGGCTTATTTTCCGGTAGGTTATATGATGGTCAATTCAATTACCGGAGACCGTGTGACCGTGAAATCGGAAAATTACGAGCGATTGAAAGCCATTCGTGGAAATCATCCGAACCTACAATATCAATACTTGGCCATCATGCGCACGGGGAAAATCACAGAATTTCTCCATTATTTCCCTATCTACAAAAAATTATTTCATCAGTTTTATGAACAGATGTCGGAGTACGTGAAATCGGTTCATAAGTTGTATTTGGAGATTTATGTGAAGAAAAACAAACAACTCTTGGAAAATGTCTCCAAAAGTGTGCGGTATCATTTACATAACATTCATTATCAGAAACATATTTTGGATGGACAGGTGGTTACACGTACATTGATGTTTGAATGGTTGTTATATACCTTGGAACCAGGGCAATTGTTGGCGCTTTTGCGGGATACGGGGAACCAAGGTTCCCCTCAGAGCACCTTCGGTGCTCAAGGTGGAGGCCCTTTGGGCCTCAGACCCGTACGCCCCCTCCTTCCTGTATAACAATGAGAATTTACATGTCGTTATGCCCACCCTTCGGGTGGGCATTTCCTGGCGGAGGGGCGTACGGGTCTGAGGCCCAAAGGGCCTCCACCTTGAGCACCGAAGGTGCTCTGAGGGGAACCCGCAGGGTTCCCGTAAATTATTTGGTTACATCATTGTACACTTCAGATAACCTGCTTAATACCTGTATATATTGCATAGAATGGGCCTTGTTTTCATCGCTCATCGACCGAATCGGTTCACGCAAGGAATCAATGATTTCTAAAATGGCCTTGGAACTACCTAGATGACCTACATCCTCTCCATAATCTTTCTCATAAATAAATGTAATGTCTCCCGCATCGATAATCGAATGATATCGTGAATAAATAAATTTGAACCATACTTTAATTAGTATGGTGGGATTTGCTTTCTTAGCCATTTCGAAAGCATTTTTTCCTGTCATGATACCGGGATTGTTGGGATAAATAGTCAAAATCTCATTGAAAAAATCGAAGAAATTCGTGTTAAAGGTTCTCAAAATAGTAGATTTATCGGCCATGATTTATGACAAATTACAAGACAATATTATTCTATACTAGCATACATTTTTTATGTTATTTTTCTTTATTGATTTACAAAGATGGAATGAACAAGGGTGACTGTTGGATGTCCGCATTACGATTCTTCTGTATGGTATCCATGTCCACATTCGCACTCACTTTATCGGGTCGATACATGTCGGGAGGGGTTGGAATGATACTCATATCGGAATCGGCCTGTACATAATTGTACATTTGCCGACTATTTCCATTACCTTTCGCACCTAGTTCTTCGGGTGGCGCATTGAAAAAAGTATATTGTTCTGACACGATGTTGGAACCGCCCGAACCGCTCATATTGGCCACGGCAAATCCTAAAGGTTCTCCGTTGCCGAAATTCGCACTGGCCAATTTTTCCTTGATCTTGGGTTCGTAATGTTTGACAACGTCATCGCCGAGAACCAATTGATAATTTTTGTTGACTAGTAAAAGGGCGGGAACACTATGAATGTTGGGGGGCAATACCACCATTTTACCGTCTTCCAACGATATTTTGGTTTGGTTGGTTTTTTTGTCGAAAGACCGTTTGTCAATACAGATAAAACTGATTTTGTCCACTAACCCCCCTTTGACTAAAAATTGGAGAACTCGTTGAGAATGTTTGCAATAATTGCTGTAATAAAAAATATCCATGAGGATTTGTATATTTTTTATTGGATAATAATATACGGGAACCTACGGTTCCCCGTACGCCCCTCCCTTGGAAATGCCCCCTATGGGGGCATAACGACACGTAAATTATCGATGTTTTACCGGAAGGAGGGGGCGTACGGGGGAACCTTGGTTCCCCGTATCCTGTAATTATTTCATGGTATTCAAGCACATGGAGTGTAACAATCGGTTCTGGAAATAGAACACGAAATAACCTAACATGACTAAAAACATTTGGAAGTAGAATTTACCACTGCGACTCTTGGTCAAAGCCAAGAACAAGAATGTGATGAAGGCGATGGCAAAGAGAACAAAGCCGAAAATAGAGAGGTACAAGAACCACAAACAGTAGAACTTGTCCATGGGACCGAACAACTGATCAAACAAATCATTTTTCATTTTTTTGTGATGTATATATTCACTAAATATAATTAACGACGAAGAAATGGATTTAAATCTTCACCTACAAATAATTCACCAAGAATTTCAATAGTACTATTCCCGACTTGTTGTATAATAGTTCTATCATCATTAAAAGTATATGTGGCTATGTCTTCGTAGTATTTCCAAACAGGGTCGGCGGAAGGGCCTTCGGTACGAAAATGCGCAACATGTATTACTTTACCTTTTATATAACAAAAATTTTGGTTAAACCCATCTAGTAATGATTCAGCTTCTTTTGATGAAGCTTTGGATGAAATGAAATAAATTTTGTATGAATTATCAACCCGATCTTTATTATCGTATATTGTGTAATTTGAACCGTCTATATTGACTTTGTCGGCGAATATATCTAACTCTCTGTTTAAATCTTTTATATTTATTATTTGGCTAATTATTCGAATATTCACACCCCCCCGAACACGTTTCCTCAGCATAGTTTTCCTAGACAATTTCCGTTGTCGTCGTGTCTTTCTCATATTTCCCCGTTTTTTCAGTGTACGTCTTTTTACGCGTGCCATGAACTATATATTTTGATGATATAATATAATTTATTATGTATTTACGTTATTGGATTGAAAAAATTTTGAATTCTAGTGAACCTTGGAACAACTAGTTTACCTACAACTAATTGACCAATCGTTTCTACTCCGCTTTCTTTTTCTTTTTTTATAACTTTATCTTCTTTAAAAAAAATTGTGATAACTTTATCATCACTATTCTTAAATACTGCTTCACCATACTTATCAAATTCAATTTTGATTTTTTCACCATTAGGATATTTAATAAATCTTGTAAATTCACTTACAGATTCAGAATCAGGGATAAAATATAAAACATCAACACCATTCACTTTTCTCAGCATTAATTGTTCATTTAAATAATCATTTTTATATAAAATCTTTTCTACTTTAACTTTCTCCCCCCCCCGAACACGTTTTCTCAGCATAGTTTTCCTAGACAATTTCCGTTGTCGTCGTGTCTTTCTCATATTTCCACGTTTTTTCAGTGTACGTCTTTTTACGCGTGCCATGAACTATATATATTTTGATGATATTTTCCCATAACGAATACGTTATTCACTAAATATAATTTATTTTGTATTTACGTTATTGGAGACTTTATACCGGTTCACCTACAACTAATTTACCATCAAATATATGCTTATCTGGCTCCCGATCATCATCTGGTATTGTTTTTAAAACACTATCCCTACTATCAAGATATGAATATGTAACAGGTAATTTTGTTTCATCATACCTATTAATTAACGTTCCTTTTTCTGATACTTCTATATTTCCATTAATTTTTTCACCATCACTGCGTGTTTGATCCTGACTGATATCTCTTGTTAAAAAACGTGTTAACCTACTTGGTGGGGGGAAAAAATATAGTGCCTCATTTTCTTTACTATATTTCATATATTCAGATACATCATCTATATTTTGTAAAATTTTAACAATTCTAATTTTTTCTCCCCCCCCCCGAACACGTTTCCTCAGCATAGTTTTTCTTGACAATTTCCGTTGTCGTCGTGTCTTTCTCATATTTCCACGTTTTTTTAATGTACGTCTTTTTACGCGTGCCATGAACTATATATTTTGATGATATAATATATATAGTTCTCCTACTAAATATATACATCCTATGGATACAGCCAATCAATGGAAAATCATACATGCGTATTTCGAAGACAATCCCCAAGCTTTAGTTGCCCACCACCTCGAATCCTACAATGATTTCTTCAAAAACGGCATTTTCCAAATCTTCAAAGAAAAGAATCCTGTCTCCATTTCCTCCGTCTACGATGAGAACCTGGGTGATTTCAAACACCAATGTCACATGTATTTGGGCGGAAAAGACGGTTCGCGCATTTATTTCGGTAAACCCGTCATTTACGACGACAAACACTCCCATTATATGTTTCCCAACGAGGCACGTCTGCGCAACATGACCTACGGTATGACTGTCCATTACGACATTGAAATCGAATTTTTGGATCTTTTAGAACCAGGAGAATCCCCCGGGATTGTTACCGAAGGAGTCGCCGAATTTCGTGGCGGGGCCGGGTTCTCCGAAGAAAAAGAGGTCCAGTCCGATTACCCCATGCCCACAGCCTTTCACAATTTCAAAACAGAAGGAGAATCGGAACCTGTACAGGAAGTCCAGGGCGGGGCTCCTAAAAAACCCCGCCAAGAAACACGCCGCAAGGTGACCCGTGACAAACGCCAAGTAAAACCCTTCCAAATGACCCCCGCACTGGCCGCCGCTATTCGCGAAGCCACCGAAAAATCCCTCAGCACCTCCGACAAAGGACGTTCTCAAAAACGCACCATCATTCTCCCCAAAGTCTATCTCGGTAAATTCCCCATCATGTTGCATTCCGATTATTGTGTGTTGAAAGGGTTGCCTCCAGAAATACGTCACACCATGGGTGAATGCCGCAGCGACTTGGGCGGGTATTTCCTCATCCAAGGTTTAGAAAAAACCGTCGTCACACAGGAGAAATTCGCCGACAACATGTTATGGGTACGCAAAGGAAAAGAAACGTTGGATGAAGACGGTAACACGATATTCGCCACGGATTATCTCTATTCCGCCGACATCCGTTCCGTCTCCGAAAATGTCTCCAAACCCATCCGTAATCTGACGGTACAACTGGTGGCTCCTACCGCCTCCTATACCAACCAACAAATCGTGGTCAATGTCCCCAACGTACGCAAACCAGTGCCACTCTTCGTCTTGTTCCGCGCACTCGGCATCGTGACCGACAAAGCCATTATTGAGATGTGTCTGTTGGACCTCGACAAGTATGAACACATGATTGATACCTTCATCCCCTCGGTACACGACGCGGGATCCATGATGACCCAGTCCCTTGCCGTTGAATATATTGCGTCATTGACCAAAGGAAAACGCACCGAACATGCCCTCGAAATTTTGTCGGATTACTTCCTCCCCCACATCGGTGAAACCAATTACATAGAAAAAGCACATTTTTTGGGTCACATGGTATTTCGTCTCTTGTCCGTCAGTACTGGACTGGAAACCCCCACTGACCGCGACAATTTCAAGTACAAGCGTTTGGAACTCGTGGGGACGCTGATGTACGATCTTTTCCGTGAATACTACAACCTCCAATTGAAGCATATTCAGGTGAAATTCGAGGAACGTCTGCTCTACAGCAAAATATTGTATGAGAAAGACTTGCCCCTCCTCGTACAGACGTTTCATGACGAGGTTTTCAAGACCCGGGTTGTGGAAGCCGGGTTCAAAAAAGCCTTCAAAGGCAACTGGGGCGCCACTGCCCACACCAAAAGAGTGGGTATTATCCAGGACATCAATCGCCTCTCCTACAATACGTATTTGTCGCACTTGCGCAAAACGAATTTGCCAATGAACGCTGGTTCAAATTTGGTGGAACCCCGCAAACTCCATTGCTCGCAATGGGGCTACATTGATCCGATTGACACGCCCGATGGTGGCAACATTGGTCTCCACAAATCATTGGCTATTTTGACCCATGTGACTCGTGGTGGTCAGAACATGCGTGAACCGGTCGTCCAGTGGTTGCGGGAAAAAATATCGATGAAATATGTGGAAGAATGTTCTCCGAAAATGCTCGCCAACATGACCAAAATTATGTTGAACGGATACTGGGCGGGGGTCATCCTCGATCCCTTTGATTGTGTGAAAAAAATCAAATTGTTCCGTCGCAATGCGTTGTTGCCCATTTTCATGAGTGTAACCTTTGCCATCCAACAAAACACGATTTATATGTATACCGATGCGGGACGATTGTCGCGTCCTATCTTTTACCGCGATGAAGAAATGAATACCATGTCGTTTGAAGTCAAAGAGGCGGAGAAATATTTGGGGGGTAAGGACGGCGATATCCACTGGGAAGACTTGACCACGGGATTCAATACAAAACGTGAGGATGCCCGATTTGACCCTTATGCCTCGCGCATCTACGAACTCCACGAATTGTACGCGGGGGTCAATCAAGAGACCAACCCCCATAAAATCGAGCGGTTCATGACGAAAAAAGCGCCCATTGATTATTTGGACTGCAGTGAGAGTGAGAACGCGTTGATTTGTCTCAATGCCGAACAATATACGGAGAACCCGACCAAAAAATATACCCACATGGAAATCCACGAATCCCTCATCTTTGGTAACATGTGCAATTTGATTGTGTTTCCGGAGAGTAATCCTCCTACCCGTAATTCGTTTTCGTGTGGTCAGAGTAAACAGGCTGTCTCCATGTACCACACGAATTATCAGGTACGCATGGACAAGACGGCGGTCATCTTGAATACGGGACAGACACCAGTCGTCAAAACCCGGTATTTGGATTACATCAATCACGAGGAAAACCCTTACGGAGTGAATGCGATCGTGGCCATCATGTGTTATACTGGATACAATGTGGAAGATGCGGTGCTGATCAATGAGGCGTCCTTGAAACGCGGTTTGTTTCGTACCACGTATTATACGACGTACCAAGCTCACGAGGAAACCACAAAAAACATAGATACCACGACCGACCTCAAATTTGCGAACATTGAGTCGGAAACGGGGGTAGTAGGTACCAAACCGGGGTACGATTACAGTCAATTGGACCAGTACGGTGTGATTAAAGAGGGGACCGAGGTCAACGACAAAACTGTATTGATTGGACTGACCTCATCGTCATCGGGTGATGTCCGAAAGGTGGACGGATCCAAGACGACGAAGAAGGGGCAATTGGGCACCGTGGATAAGACGTTTATTACGGAGGGGGAGGAGGGAGAACGAATTGCCAAAGTCCGCATTCGGGAAGAGCGTATACCCAATTTGGGGGATAAATTTGCTTCGAGAAGTGGTCAGAAAGGAACCGTAGGTCTCATTATTCCTGAAGCAGATATGCCGTTCACCAAAGACGGAATTCGTCCCGACATGATTGTGAATCCTCACGCTCTACCATCGCGAATGACCGTCGGACATTTGGTCGAGACCCTTATGGGCAAAGCATGTTTGAGTGTGGGCGGATTTGGCGACGGAACCGCGTTTTTAAACAAGGGTTCCAAAATCGGTGTGTTTGGCGAAATGCTGCCACAATTAGGCTACCATTCCAGTGGTAATGACATTTTGTACAACGGTATGACGGGAGAACAAATTGAAGCCGAAGTGTTTTTCGGACCCACCTATTACATGCGTCTCAAACACATGGTGAAAGACAAAATTAATTATCGTGCTTTGGGACCACGTACGGCATTGACCCGACAACCCGTTCATGGTCGTGCGAACGACGGTGGACTCCGCATTGGAGAAATGGAGCGTGATTCCGTCATGGCGCACGGAATTACCGGGTTCTTGACGGAATCGATGATGGAACGTGGTGACAAATATCACATGGCGGTATGCAACAATACGGGAATGTTGGCCATATGCAATCCGGCAAAGAATTTGTTCATGAGTCCGATGGCGGACGGTCCTATACAATTTGTAGGTTCTCTGGACGGAAAAGAAATGTATATTGAGAACGTCACCAAATACGGACGTGATTTCAGCGTGATTTCGATTCCGTATACCATGAAATTGCTCATACAGGAATTACAGTGTGCCAACATACAGATGCGTATCATTACGGAGGATAGCATGCCGCAATTAGAGAACATGATGTTCTCCAAAAACATTGAGAAATTGATGGGCTTAGAGGGAGGCGCCAATGTAGATGCCGAAGTAAAAAAACAAATTCAAAAGAAAATACAAGAACCTGTGGAGAACCCGGAACTTCGCGATATCATGGCGAATGCGCGTCCCGACATGTCTCCCCAAACTCCCGCAGACAGTCCCGAATGGTACGTTACTGGAGGTGCTGAGAAGCGTCGACACAAACACGACGGTGATAAATCTCATATCACATCGGTAACCATAGGCGCGCCTCTGGCAGAAGAAGGATTTGAGCATTTTTCCGCAGCGATAGCGGAGAAAAATCTCCTAACAACGAAGGACAACGTCCGGAGTTGTTTGGAAGAAACCTGTTCTGAGGATTTTCAATGTGGAGATTTGGTCTATTGTCGTGGTGATACGACACAACCACCGAGACCATGGAAGATTTTGGAGATTAGCCCCACTTTTTCGACAATCCAACAGTCTGAGGACCCTATGACTCCAGACTTGCCTCAGGAAATCAAAGTGGTACGTCACAGTGATTTGTATCGTCCCTCGGATACTGATCTTATACAGCAACAACAAGGTATGTATTATCCCATGGAGAGTAACATGCCCACTGGTCATTTTTCACAAGAATTACCGATGTATTATGGACCTCCCCAGCAGGCGGAACCAGACACATCAAAAATAAATTTCAATCCGATTATTAATGTGGTTGCTGGTGACAACAAAGGTAAAATTGATTTCACTGCTGCTGCATCGACCCCTACGGCTCAAGAAAATCCGCAAAATGAAGTTATGGCGACAGAAGCACAGGATATGATGGTAGTTGGACAAGAAAAAAAATTGGAGAACCTTATGCCGAGTAGCGGTGCTCCCGTAGATTTTAGTAAATTGGTGGTTGTCAAACGCGACTAAATACAGGAACCCTGCGGGTTCCTCGTACGCTCCTCCGCTAGGAAATGCCCCCATTGAGCACCTTTGGTGCTCAGAGGGGGCATAACGACATGTAGATTCTCACTGTTAAACCGGAAGGAGGGGGCGTGCGGGTCTGAGGCCCAAAGGGCCTCCACCTTGAGCACCTTCGGTGCCCTGAGGGGGACCTTGGTCACCCGCATTCCTGTAGAAAATTGAATCAAAAAATATATAAACTTTATGTGTTAGTTTATATATCAAGTATCACAACAATGACTTCCAGCAACAAAATTCTCAAAATCTATACTTCTCGAAAAATCATCCTCGATATTTTGGATTCTGACCAAGATTATGATGTATCGGATTATGGGAACTTTAGTATCAATGAAATCGATGCCATGTTTACCAACGACCAACTGGATATGTTGTTGACCCGTAAATCGGACGGACAAAAGACTTACATTAAATATTACTTATCCGCAAAACAAATCCGGCCTCAAAATCTAGACAATGTCATTGAAGACCTGTTTTATGTGGATAATATCTTGAAAAAAACAGACACACTCATTATTATTACGGAAGACGAACCCAATGATACAATTCAGGCGAAAATGGAATATTTATACAACCACGACGGGATTTTTGTGGTGATTCATAATATTCAGCGTTTGCAGTTTAATATGTTAGAACACTCGCTGGTACCTATGATGGAAATTTTGTCGGAAACTGCCATGAAAGAGGTGATGGCAAAATTCAACATTAAATCGCTTCAACAGTTTCCCGAGATTAGCCGTTTTGACCCCCAAGCATTGGCCCTTTCCATGCGTCCTGGTCAAGTCGCCAAAATCACCCGAAAAAGCATTACAGCTTTAGAAACAGAATATTACCGTGTTTGTGTGTAGTAATCAACCAAGATCGAATACCGGAATATCAAGGATAAAAATATAATAATATTATAATTATGTCATTACAAAATATAGGTAGTCAAATACAAAGTGGTGTACAAAATATAGGTAGTCAAATACAAAGTGGTACACAAGACGTAGGTAATCAAATACAAAGTGGTGCACAAGACGTGATAAACCAAATCCAAAAATTATTCAATCAAATCAAAGAATTCACCAACAATTTTTCGAATACAATACAAAAAACTTACAACGATAATATTGTAAAAATGTCACAGACGGGACAACAACTCACGGATGATTCGTTCAGGGAAATACTAAAGTCCTATCGTCCGACTATTCTCGGTATACGCGACATTTTTAAAAGCACCATAAATTCGGTAATTACCATGTACAATCAAGTGGTATTGGCCATCGCATTTATACCCGACAAAGACCAACATGGATTTAAAGTGACATTGGACAAAAGTTATCAAACATACAAGGATACATTAAAGAAAACCTATGATTCATATATTTCTTTTGTAAATTCGTCACAAGCCGGTCAACAGCAAAGTAACATTAACTACGATGGTATCACACAGTATTTCACCGACACTTATAATAGTGTGCTTTCTGATTCCGACACATTTTATCAAGAGGCCATTTCTACCATAAAAATCAATAAAAACAACACTATACAAAAGGTGGCCACAGATTTTGGTAATGCAATCCACATTGATAAAAACAATTTTTCACTGGAACAAATCCAACAATTGGGCAGAACCAAACAAACGTGGGAATCGACCATTATTCCCAGCGGTCAATTCGACAATGTCATGTCATTTAATTCGCAAAGTCCGAACCTTTTTTATTCTATGATTGATGTAGCGAATATACCGAGTGATTACAATACTAATCCTGCTTGGGTTCTCCCTTTGGGAAAATGGAATGTGTATGATGTCAGTTGTAATTCCGATTTATCAAACAATACATTGACAGATGTCCAAATTAATAGTGTTGACCCCGTGTTTTACAATATCATACAGGGCATTTTACCAACTCATAACATGTCTATCCGCGAATTTTGCTCGAATAGAAATCAAATTAAGAATCAAATTGTGAATCAATACGATTTGAGTTGCAATGCCACTTTATTAGATAATACATTGTCGAACGATCAAATAAACAATTCAGATCCACTTTTTTATAAAACTGTAACAGACATAAACAATCATTTTGCCACACCGCCAACAGGTATCTATGATTTTTGTTATAAACGTGAATTGGCCAAAAATAAAATGAATGCGGATGCAATTCAAGGGCATGGTCAGTCACATGAAAAAGCTACTAGTGGATATTTAGAGAGAAAAACAGATTATAATGTACAGATAATCAACATATTTAATTTCAGCTTGGGTATCGCTCTCATAATGGGGGCAATGTACAGTTTTCGTTCTTAACCTCTATTCTGGCCGGATTATGCTAACAACCTGTAGAATAAATTGTAGATTTTCCGCACAACTTTGGTCTCGGAAAAATTACTAACAACGAAGGTCGAATACCGGTTAGAGACCACTTTGGTAAGAGACACCTTTGGTGTCTCCCACCTTACATCCCTTCGGGATGTTGAGGGGTCTCCACCCTTGTGGAGTTGTTTGGAAAGTAGAATAAATTATTATATTATAAGCAAGTAATATAACAATGAATTTAATCGATTTCACCATAAATAATCCCCAAAAACAAGGGTTGAATGATATCATGGGCTATAACGATTCTGATATTTTGTTTTTTAAATTTGCGTCGGATTTATCCAATAATGTTGTGGAGGATTGTAGTAACAATTATTACTTTGATATTTCCAATGGTAAGGATCTTTCCAACAATATAACTACTGATTGCAACAACAATCCAAACTTGGACTACAATTTTTGGTATTTTCCAACAAGCATAACGAATAATGGTAGTAATTTTTGTCAAAAACGCGAGCTATGTAAAAACGTATTAAATTACAAAAATTATATGAAAAGCACTGGTAAATTACACGGAGGTGAGGGTGGTTATCGTGGTAATGATGTGAATTTTGTTGATCACAGTCAATTGTATAATTTTACCATATTAACCACAACCAATTTGAGTTTAGGTATTTTGTTGTTAGGTGCGGCGATATATTCATACATGTAATTGGAGGAGTTTACTCAGGGGACCTTGATCCCCGCAAAATTCTGGTAGTATAGTATAGGGTTGTTTTTTTACATAATGAATAAATATCCGAAACATATTATCATTTTAACGGCGATTCTTTTGTTCGTGATTTCCGTGATGATATTTTACAAATCAACGATCAAAGAAGGGGCTTGTGTTTGGAATTGGAATTGGCCTCCAAAGTTTGTTTGTAGTTCACCACCTCCGCCTCCACCACCACCGCCTCCACCACCACCCATGAATAACAATTGTTCCCCCCCCGTGCGTATTCAAATTGCGGATGGGAAATTATTGTCAGGAGGTGCTTGGTCCACGGTAGACCATGATTGTCAAACGTGCAACCGTAATGGTAATTATTGTAGCAACCTGACAAAACAACAACAAACACAAGCGAATATTGATGCTCAACGCCAAGCAGATGCTCAACGCCAAGCAGATGCTCAACGTCAAGCGGATGCTCAACGCCAAGCTCAAGCTCAACGTGTAGCGGATGCCCAACGTCAAGCAGAGGCCCAACGTCAAGCTCAGGCAGCAGAAGCTCAACGTCAAGCAGAGGCGCAACGTCAAAATGCGGAGGCCCAACGTCAAGCTCAGGCAGCAGAAGCTCAACGTCAAGAGGAAGCACGTCGTCAAGAGGAAGCTCGTCGTCAAGAGGAAGCTCGTCGTCAAGAGGAGGAACGTCGTCAAGAGGAAGCTCGTCGTCAAGAGGAAGCTCGACGTCAAGCTGAGGCTGCGGCTGCGGCAGCCGCAGCAGCGGCAGAGGCTCGACGTCAAGCAATCCTGACTGGTAAACGCAACAGCATTAACATCCAAAAAGATTACAATGTTTATTTTGTTCAAACCGTTAGCGGAAGTTATCAACCGTTATTGGGAGGCAGATCTATTCCACCCGGTGCGAACAATGTCGTATCATTCACCATAAATTTTAGAGGAGTCAACGGTGGCAACTCACAAACCAACAATTGGAATCAAGTCATTGGATTAACAACGAATTCGAATGGCAGTGACCAACGTTACTTGGGGGTCTGGATTTGTCCGGGAACAAATACACTTCATATCCGTACCGAAACAGA
>Ga0194055_10000217_pt1 | contig 44724 bp, 43 predicted proteins | sample SepL449m_MetaG_FD_155482 | JGI IMG/M metagenome (GOLD analysis project Ga0194055, IMG submission 155482) | Anoxic zone freshwater microbial communities from boreal shield lake in IISD Experimental Lakes Area, Ontario, Canada - Sep2016-L442-9m | ecosystem: Environmental > Aquatic > Freshwater >... | reverse complement strand
GCCGGTTCAACAATCGGTGGCATGCGCGATCTCCAAGAAATGATTAATTTTTGTGGCGAAAATAATATTTTAAGTGAAGTTGAAATTATAGATCCCGAATATATAAACCAAGCATTTACTAGAACTGTAGCAAGTGATGTTAGATACCGATTTGTGATAGATGCTTTAAAGTTTTAAACGAATTGATGAACTAATAGTGCAAGTGCCGGTGCAATAGCTAAAGCTGGTAATAAATTGCCAACCGCTATATCCCTAATTTTCAACAAACGCATGGCAATTCCGAGCAACATAACGCCACCAACCGCAGTCATGGCAGCGATCTGGTAATCCGAAAGAATTGAACCTAAGCCAAACCCAAGTAAAGTCCAGATGCCCTGATAAATACCCACTGCAACAGCAGAAACTGCCACTCCCCAGCCTAGTGATGCGGCAAAAGCTATTGCAGCAAAAAAATCCAACATACTTTTCAGAATTAACTGGTCAATACCAGTTCCCATACCATCCGAAATGCTTCCTAGAATTGCTAATGGACCAATTGCAAATATCAGTGAAGCGCTAACAAAACCGTCAACAAATGGAGATGCGCCGTTCGGGTCAAATTTAGACTTTAACTTCTCCCCTGCTTTTTCGAGTCTTGCCTCAATATTGAGCACGGATCCAACGATTGCGCCGAGTAATAACGCCCCAAGTACCGTTAATAGAGTCCAGCCAGTTGGTACTGCTTTTACAAAATCAACGTTCCAAATTGAATATATGGCCGCAGCGCCTGAAATAAGCGTAATAAATCCGAGAACATCGGTGATTAGATTTTTAGTATCTTCTTTGAACTTCTTACCAAGCAAGATTCCGATTAGTGAACCTAAAATGATTGCGACAATATTTATAATAGTTCCAAAACCCGGAAAAATCATGCGAATCTCAAAATCGAAATTAGACCAACTATTAAACAATAAATTGCAAATGGGTAAAGAGTCTTAGTTTTAAACCATTTGACCAAGAATGAAATAGAAAAATAAGTCGCAGCAAATGAAACAATAGATCCGGCAATGACCGGTCCGGCTAAATGTCGTAATTCAGGTGTGAATAACTCTGGCAATTTCAATAAACTCGCGCCGGCAATAACAGGTAGCGCCAATAGAAAGGCGAATTCAGCTGAAACACTGTGATGCATTTTGCGTAATAAACCGGCGCTTATAGTGATCCCGAATCTGCTAATACCGGCGAAAAGAGCCAAACTCTGCCCGAACCCAACCGCAAGGGCTGAAACTGGAGTGATATGAGTTGCAATGTTATCGACGGCGTCTTCGTGCAAAGAGATGGCGTTATTTTTCCTGGATAACCGTTCTGCTGCAATCAAAATTAGTCCGTTGATAGTAAGAAAAAAAGCGCTAGGAAGCGGGTCACCAAATAAATTTTGTAGCGGTTCCTCAAAAATAAAACCCAAAAGTCCAACTGGAATTGTCGCAATGATGATCATTAAAAACAGCCTTGTGTTATGCGAGGAAAAGTTCCATTTCCTTAAACTTATGAAGGTATCACCAAGCATTGAAAACCATCTCTTACGAAAAACTAGAAAAAGTGCCAACGCACTGGCTGCGTGTAGCGCAATCGTTACGGTTAGATAAGGAGAAGCGGGATCTGTAATAAAACTAGCCCAACTTCCGCCTACCCAAGCAGGTATTAAAACGGCATGGCCCAAACTAGAGATTGGAAATAGCTCTGTTATGCCTTGAATTAAACCGGTAAGAATTGATTGGGTATAGGAAAGTTCCATTGCGGCAGGTTACCCAAGTTCTTTGAAAAAGTTTCATAGTAAGGTTCGCAGATGGGCGTTAGTTTCAGTGAGTTTTTAAGGCCACATCGAAGTATTCCGATTACCCCTTGGACTGCGCCGTCACGTTGGGCGCTTTCACCGTTACGTTTTTTAGTTTTGTTTGCAGGGTTAACAATTTTTGGGGTTGGCGAAGCGTTCTTATTGCAATCTGGTATCGGTAATTCACCTTGGACGGTATTAGCGGAAGGTTTATCACTACACCTTCCTATCCCAATAGGTGGTTCAACAGCGCTTATAAGTTGCGTAGTACTCCTCTTATGGATTCCATTACGCGAACGTCCTGGGTTTGGCACAATTCTAAATATTATTGTGATCGCAGGCGCTCTTCAAGTTGGAGTAGCAATCATCCCTCATCAAGATAATTATTTAATTGGTTTAATTTTTGCGCTGATAGGTATTGCAGCAATCGGGATAGGCAGCGGAATCTACATAACTTGCGGCTTAGGACCTGGCCCAAGAGATGGCTTAATGACCGCGCTGCATAATCGAACTGGGATCAGAATCGGTCGAGTTCGTTTAATCCTGGAAATCCTGGTTTTGACCGCAGGCTGGTTTTTAGGTGGGACAGTTGGGCTCGGAACCGCTCTATTTGCGCTCTTAATCGGTCAATCAATTGCAATATGTTTTGGTGTCGTGTCTCGATTTACCACTCGGTAGGGCATACGGTTTAGACCTTCCCTCGGTCTGTGGACCGTCTCCGCACGGGGTCGCAAACACCCCCGATACCAAAACAGATGGGGGTAGGTCATGCTCGATAGTTATTTTAAAATCTCGCAACGTGGCTCAACCGTAGGACAAGAAGTTCGTGGTGGCATTGTTACCTTCTTCACGATGGCATATATCGTGGCGCTTAATCCATTAATTATTGGATTAGCTAAAGATGGCGACGGAAAGTTTCTTGGTGGCGGAGATGCACCTAATCTCGCACTAATTGCTGCAGCTACTGCGCTTGTCGCGGGCGTTATGACAATTCTTATGGGCGTTGTGGCAAATTTCCCACTCGCACTTGCAACCGGCCTTGGATTGAATACTTTCGTAGCTGTTGGCATCGCTTCACGGATGACGTGGGCAGATGCAATGGGCTTAGTGGTTCTTGAAGGTTTAATCATTACCGTTTTGGTTCTAACTGGGTTCCGGGTTGCTGTATTTAAAGCGGTACCAACGCAGTTAAAAGTTGCCATATCGGTAGGTATTGGCCTTTTTATCGCCTTAATCGGTTTAGTTGACGCTGGATTCGTTCGCCGTACCGCTGCTGGACCGGTACCTGTAACTCTTGGTGATGGAGGATCTTTGGTTGGTTGGCCTGTCCTTGTTTTTGGATTTGGTCTACTTCTAATGATCGGACTCATGGTCCGCAAAGTTAAAGCTGCGCTCCTAATCGGAATCGTAGTTTCAACAGTAGTAGCTATTGTCATTGAATCTTCACTGAAAATTGGACCTAACTTTGACGGCGCAACCGGCAAAGTGAATCCAAAAGGTTGGGGCTTAAATGTTCCAGCGATGCCGGATTCAGTTGTTGCCACACCGGATTTTGGATTACTTGGCCATTTCAACCTCTTTGGCTCATTTAGCAAAATCTCAGTTGTGTCTGCTTTGTTAATAGTTTTCACACTATTACTTGCAGATTTCTTCGACACAATGGGCACCATGACTGCTATCGGACAAGAAGCAGGATTAGTTGACCGTGACGGCAATGTTCCTGGAGCAGATCGCATATTAATCGTTGACTCAATTGCTGCCGCTGCTGGTGGCGCTGCTGGTGTTTCCTCAAACACTTCATATATTGAATCAGCTTCAGGTGTAGGCGAAGGTGCACGTACTGGTTTAGCTTCAGTTGTAACTGGTATTTGCTTCTTGCTCACGACATTCCTTGCGCCATTAGTGGCAGTTATTCCTTACGAAGCCGCCACTCCAGCTTTAGTAATTGTAGGTTTCCTAATGATGACCGGAATCAAACAAATTGATTGGGATGATCTTGGAATTGCAATTCCAGCATTCTTAACAATTATTTTGATGCCTTTCACTTACAACATATCGGTAGGTATCGGTGCTGGTTTCGTTACTTACGTAGTAATTCGCTTCATTCAAGGCCGTAAGAGCGAAATTCACCCGCTCTTGTTCCTTGTCTCTGGCTTATTCATGGTTTACTTCTTAGCTTCTCCAATAAATGCTTGGATCGGCTAGTAAGTAAGAAAAGCTCGAAGCTTAAAATGGGGTCCAAGAAATTGGGCCCCATTTTTTATAGAGCTTGTGCGAAATATCTACCGTAATTTATTTCAAGCAAAATCGGTATCCCATATATTTCTGATAACGAATCCGATGTTAAATTATCCTCTATTAAACCTTGTCGAACCACTAGACCATTTTTAAGAAGTAAAACATGGGTAGTACCTGCTGGGATTTCTTCGATATGGTGAGTAACGATAACTGTAGCCGGCGCTGTTGGTTCGGCGGCAAATTGCGAAATACGGCGCAAAATATCCTCGCGGCCCCCTAAATCTAAACCGGCTGCTGGCTCATCGAGTAAAAGTAATTCGGGATCTGACATGATCGCTCGCGCAATCTGAACTCTCTTTTTCTCGCCTTCACTTAACGTTCGGAAGGTTCGCTCGCCTAGTTCTCGCACACCAAACGTGGTTAATAGCGCTTTGGCCCGAGATTCATCCCATAGATCATAAATCTCTTGCCATCGCTCTAACATCGCATAAGCGGCAGTCAATACTATGTCTATAACTTTTTCCTCTGGTGGCAACAGATCAATCATCGCGCTAGAAGTGAAACCAACTCGATTCCTTAATTCAAAGACATCAACTTTCCCAAGTTGCTCACCAAGTATTGAAACTGTTCCGATAGTTGGGTGCGCCAAAGTGGCACACATTTGCAATAACGTGGTTTTACCAGCTCCATTAGGTCCAAGAATGACCCATCGCTCTCCAGCGTGAACTTCCCAATTAAGTGGGCCCAATATGGTTCGATCACCTTTTCGGACCGAAACGTTTTGGAGAGATAAAACAGCGCTCATAGGTGAGAAAGATACCGATAAACTTGTTAAGTGAGCGGACAAACACCTAAAAATGGAACCTCTTCATCCACTGGACTGTTACTTTTTAGCGGAGAAGATAAGCCTGGAATAGCTGCTGGAATATTTTCCGCTTTATCGCCATTTTCGGTAAAAGTGATAGATCTTGAACAATTAATAATCGGAGATCGCACCATTTTCGCGATGCTAATCCTCTTAGACCCAGCCCACGCTTCCGTTATTGAGTCGGATTTAACAATTTCTGCCAACAACTTGCAACTTGATTTCGCGTGCCAGATTACGCAACACACGGAAACACTAAATAATTCGCAGAGTAAGGCTAAAATTATTTTGGTCGGTAACTCTTTCACCCCAATTCAATTACACAAAGTCACAAGCGTCGTTACAAAACATGCTGGAAATATTGAAAGAATTGTCAAAATTGCGGATTCTCCAGTGCTATCAATGGAGTTCTTAATTTCATTGCCAGCCGAAAGAATTTCAAATCTGCGACTTGATCTAACGGCCATTGGCATAGAAACTAAACTAGCCATTTCATTATTGGATGAATCACGAGTTATGCAGAGTAGAAAACTCTTTTTATTCGATATCGATTCAACTCTTATTGAAGAAGAAGTGATTGATTTACTCGCGGTACGAGCAAATGTAGGTGATGAAGTCGCTTTAATTACTGCCGCAGCTATGCGAGGTGAATTGGATTTCTCAGAGTCTTTAACTAAGCGAGTTGCTCTGCTAGCCGGTCTATCAGAAACTGTTTTGACGGAAATTCAAGGTAAAATTCACCTATCTAGTGGCGCTCAAAACTTAATTACAATATTGCAGAATCAAGGACATATTTTGACCGCAGTTTCAGGTGGCTTTATTGATGTTATTAAACCTTTGATGGATGATTTAGGTTTCCATCACTACCGAGCTAATAAATTAGAAATAATTTCAGGCAAGTTATCTGGGAAAATAGTTGGTCAGATTGTTGATGCAAACACCAAAGCGCAAGCCCTTGTGGAATTTGCCAGAATAACCGACGTGCCGATTTCTCAAACTATTGCAATTGGTGACGGTGCTAATGATTTAGAAATGATAAAACTTGCTGGAGTTGGAATTGCTTATAACGCAAAGCCTATTCTGCAAGAAGCCGCAGATATCGTGCTAAATATTAAGAATCTAGACGCCATAATTTATCTCTTAGGGCTAAGCAACCTAGATGTCACAGGCGGGAAAAATTGAGTTGCGCACGCAAGTCGCGCTCAACTCAATTTTTCCTTCCGTAATTATTTGATTGAGATGGATTCCTGTTTTGATATTTTGAGCCAAGAGATAAATCCCCAAATGACGAATGGCAGGTAGATTGCGTACAAGGTGCCCGTTGGGTAGTAGCCATTTTTGAACGCGAAAGGCACGCCTACGAGATCCACTGCTACCCAAACCAACCAGAATTCGACATAACCTCTACTCATTCCAAAGGTTGCAAGTGCGGTACCGGTAAAGATCCAAGTATCCACAAACAACCAAGTTCCACTCTCCCCTAAAGATTTAAAAATCTGGAATGAGAGTAGGTAGAAGAGAATTAGAAGCGGTGCAATAACCATCTTTTCTCGAACCGTTGTCCACCTAGGTGTGACTGCTGGTTTAGTGGATCCGTTCTCCTTTCGAGATGAACTCCATTTAATCCAACCGTAAACACTGACTACGATTAATAATAAATTTCTACCAGCTTGACCGTAGAAATTCGCATGTTCTTTATCATCGCCAAATGAAAAGACTGCCCCGAGAAATACCGTGAATAACAAAGCATCGCCGATAATTCCTACCGGCCAAGCACTAACTTTCCGGCGCATGCCAAGAACAGCGCTACTTAATCCAAGTGTGCCACCGATAACTTCTCGCCAAGCAATAGATTTACTTCCGAAGTGAATCTGCGCTTCAAATAACCATTTCAATACTGACATTTTTGCTCCCTTATATAAGCCGAGGGAGAGCAAACCGAGCCACAACTATAAATCTATAGCCGTCAGCTCCGCGTTTTCCTTTATCCAGACTTTAACTGTCGGTCTCGGAATTTCACCAAGTCAACCGATCCATGGATTAGATCGGGTCGCGGACTTTAACCGCCGGTTCGGATTTACACCGACCCCCGGAAACGTGTAGCGAAATTATGCCACTCTTAACTCGGATGCGCATCTTTAGCAAGATTGCGCAATTTTAAAACCATATCGGCGGGATTAGGGGTTTTATAAACAGCGCTGCCAGCCACGAAAGTATCCGCACCAGCTTCACTCGCAATTGCAATCGTATCCTCACTCACTCCGCCATCGACTTGTAACCAAGTATCCGAAAATCCGTTCGATCGCAACCAACTTCGCGCTGTTGCCACTTTAGGCATCATCTCTTTCATAAAACTCTGACCACCAAATCCTGGTTCGACTGTCATAACGAGAAGCATGTCAATCAAATGCAAAAATGGTTTAACCACTTCAATCGATGTATTAGGTTTAATTGCTAAGCCGGCCCTAGTTCCATTTTCCCTAATTGCAGCGAGCGTCTTAGCGACATTCTCAGTAGCTTCAAAATGAATAGTTACGCTCACCGCTGCGCTGGCAGCGTATTTTGGACCCGCTAAATCAGCTTTTTCAACCATCAAATGCACATCTATAGGTAGCGCACTGGCTTCGATAATCTCATTCGCCCTATCAAAATCAAAAGTAAAATTCGGAACAAAAATATTGTCCATCACATCTAGATGGATTAAATCTGCATTCTTCGCCACTCGGAGAATCTCATTTGGCAAATCATCGAAATTCGCATTTAGGATACTTGGGCAGATGCGGATCATTATTAAACTCCTTCATTACTGCTGCGCCGTAACAACGCAAGAAACATAGCATCAGTGCCATGCTTATGTGTCCAAAGTTGGAACATACCGTCGTCTTGAATAGCGGAAAGATATTTTCCTTTTGCTATACCTAATGGAATGGGGGCAAGTTCAAAACCACGATGTGTACGCAGAAATTCTTTAACTTGAAACCGGGTCTCATTAAGATGCGGTGAGCAAGTGACATATGCAATCAAGCCATCGTCGTTTAATATCTCGGTGGCGCTATGCAATAACTCCTTCTGTAGTTGCATTAGGGATTTAAGATCGTTGATAGAGCGCCGCCATCTAGTTTCTGGTCGTCGTCGCAAGGCACCTAAACCAGTACAAGGAGCGTCTATCAAAATTCTATCGAATCGGTTCTCTGCTTTTGCGAAACCTTCCTGCCCTAGTTCTCGTCCGTCAAATGAAACAACTTCACCCATTTTTATGACTTGGCGTACTAACTCGGCTCGAGCTTCTGAAATTTCATTCGCCAAGAAATATCCATTACTCCCAGAAAGAAGAGAGGTAAGCAAAGCGCTTTTACCACCTGGTCCGGCACACATGTCTAGCCAACGCAAAGGTTTATCATTTGAATTACTCGTTGCATGGAATATTTCTGTTACTAATTGCGATCCGTAGTCTTGAACCCCCGCTTTCCGATTACGAATCTCTGCAATCAGGCCGGGGTTTCCATCAAAACTTGCCGCAAAATTGGTATCTGCGATTGCTATTGCACCATTCACTACTAAATCTTTTACGGTGCTGAAATTTGGCCAGGCCGCCAAAGTTGGATGAGCTGGCACATTATTTGCCGTTAATAACTCTGCAACCCTCTCGTAATCTTTTAAATGATCTAAATAGGCAGAAATGATCCAATCTGGATGCGAAAATTCATTCGATAAATAGGCTATTTTGTCGTCAGTCGACGCTAAATCCAACTTAGTAAGTTCTTGCGGGATGAGATTTGTCATATTTCGCAGTACAGCATTAACAAAAGAACCGCTGGACTCCCCAGCTACTTTTCTAGCTAGTTCAACTGTGGCTGAAACTGCAGCATGATCTGGAATTCGCATTTCATATATTTGATGTACACCAAGGCGCAAGCAGAGTAGAACTTTTGGATCTATCTGAGCCAAAGTTCTCGCGGAACTTTTAGATATTTGAAAATCGTGTTTTCCTTGCATGCGGAGAGTCCCGTATACCAATTCAGTGACAAAAGATCGATCCCTAGGGTCAAGTTCGCTTTTTTCCAACCGTTTAGGAAGCAATAAATTGCTATAGCCTCCATCAAAAGTTACTTCATAAAGAACTTCGTATGCCATCAATCTAGGTAGGTCCGGGTTTGGCTTAGTGAAACTCTTCTTAAATGGTTTATTCACAGACGGTACCAACCGCAATTCGCGCACCCCGGAACCAATCAGAAGCGTTCATCTCCCTCTTGCCCTCTGGAGTAACAATTTCTAATTTAATTGCACCGCTGGATGTAGCGATACAAATTGCCTTCTCACTCCTAAATACTTCTCCAGCTTTACCATCGTGTTCGATCGGATGAGCACGATTAATTACGAGACGGTTCTTCGAAATTACCGTCCATGCGCCCGGATTATGAGTCATAGCGCGGATATGAGAATCCACTTCTGCGTTAGATCTGTTCCAATCTATTTTTGCATCCATTTTAGAAATCTTAGGAGCGAGCGTCACTCCCTCTTCCACTTGCGGAATAGGTTTGATTTCTCCTTGCAATAAATCAAGAGCGTCCAGAACTGCGGCACTGCCCAAGATAGATAATTCCGAAAGTAGCGAATCTGTTGTAGCAAACTCAGTTATTCTTAATACACGTTTAAGAAAAATCGGACCGGTATCCATTCCTTTATCTAACTTAAAAACGGTGACTCCAGTCTCGACGTCCCGATGTTTTATAGCCCATTGCACTGGCGCAGCTCCGCGCCAACGCGGAAGTAATGAAAAATGGAGATTCAACCAGCCATATCTGATTTTATTAAGCAAGAACTCAGGTATTAATTTGCCGTATGCAATCGTGATTACAACATCTGGTTTAGCTATCTCTAGAATCTCATTTAAAGCTGCAGAATTTTCAGGTTTGGCCACTTCGCGACCGCAACTATTCGCCCATTGCGCAAATTCATTAGGCGTTAGAACTCTACCTCTACCCGCAATCGCATCAGGGGCCGAAATTAGGCAGATCACTTCATGTTCACTGTTATCGATTGCTTCAATTGTTGGTACCGAAACCATTGATGAAGAAGCAATTGCAATTCGCAATGTAATTACAGACCTAAACCATTTGTTTGGTGCGGTGATACTTTAAATGTCGGGGTAAAGCCGCGTTCATTAGCGTCCATGAACCACTCTGATTCTCGAATATCCTTCATCGCCTGCTTGCGTAATTCTTTTGATAATCGATCTATAAAAAGAATTCCATCCAAGTGATCAGTTTCGTGTTGCAAAGCTCGAGCTAGTAGCTCACTTCCTTCTACAATAATTGGTTCACCATGCATATTGAAACCCTTTGCCACAGCCCGCATTGCTCTAGGTGTCTCATAACTTAGCTCTGGAAAAGAAAGGCAACCTTCTTCGCCATCTTGCAATTCACTGCTTAAATCCAAAATGGGATTAATCAAGTGGCCAAATACTTCATCCACATGCCAGACAAAAACTCGCAGCGGGACTCCTATTTGCGGCGCCGCTAATCCGGCTCCCGGAGCATCCATCATGGTTTCGGTTAAATCTTGCACCAAATTCCGGAGTTCTTTATCGAAGTCAAAAACAGCAGAAGCAGGGGTTGCGAGAACCGGATCACCGAATAATCGAATTGGTTGCAGCGCCATATGCCAAGTCTATCTGACTCTAAATCGTAAAAGGGTCAACCCGAACTTTCAGCGCTTTTCTACCTTTAGCGCTGCGATACCGCAACAAATCATAAACTGCCTCCGACAATCGCGCGCCATCTTCGATGGTTGCTTTCAAAATAATTTTACTGTTCTCCTTATCAATCTGAGTAGGGCCTAGAACTTCACACCTCAGTGAAGTTTCGCTCCGAAATTGATCTGCTATGACGCTAATTTCTTTACTGTCGCATTGAACTTCAATAAAACGAGTGTATGGCGGCAATTGTAAATCCTTACGATTCTGCAATTCAATTCGACTCGATTTCAATGGTGTTTGTTGCAGTAAGGATTGCACCTCCGGATGTGAATCTGCCAATGATAAAAATATTTCGCCGTCGTTCCTAAGCAGCGTTAGCGCATTCAACCAACGGAACCGGGCTTCTTCTTCGCTTCTTAAATAAGGTCTATTAAACATTGCTCTGCCATCCAAGAGAACTACTGCACCATATCCCTCAGGTGTTATTGGCTCACAACCAGGAGTTGCAATGATAATGCAACTTTCAGTGCCAATTCTCTCCTGTGATAACGAGCCATTCGAAGTTATAACGCGAACCTTCGGGAAGGCTTTTCCGAACTCTTCTGCATGACGTTCATCACCTTTTTTAAATTTGTAAAATTTTGTTGAATTACACCAAGTGCATTTCCATTCTGGATAACTAACGTTGCATATCGAACACTGTGGCGGATTAGATGCTTTAGATAAAACGAGTTTGCCACCACACGCACAAAGAGCTTGATTGCTACATTGTTCGCAAATGGCAGAGTTGAAATACCCTCGTTCGGCGACGACAATTAATACTGGCCCTTTTTCCAAGCCCTTACGAATTACCGTAAAAACATTTTTTCTAGAGTATTCGGCATCTCCAGAAGTAATACCGATATTACGTTTTCGCAAGAATTCTCCGGAAGGAACATAAAACGGTAACCATTTGCTTTCTACAAGTCTTAGCAATTCCAATGAAGGTGAAGAATCTAAAAACCATAAAGCTACTTTTTCACTACTGGCGCGCAAAAGCGCTAAATCTCTGGTGTTCGTGTAGGGAGATCTCCGCTCGAAATGGGAGGGGTCTGATTCGTTGTAAATAATAATATTCTGCAAATTGGGTAGCGGCGCAAATATGGCTGATCTATTGCCAATTACTAAATTCTTAGCTCCTTGTAGGATCTCCAAAAATGCTGTGTAGCGATCACTTTTGTTCATGGATGAATCAAAACGAGTGAAATTTATCCCTGGATAATTTTGCAATTGCTCCTCTAACCGGGTGGTATCTTTCAAATCTGGCAAAATAACTAGCGTTGGACCATCTTGCAATTTACCTAAAATAAATTCAATAATTAGAGCGAATGAATCGACTGCAATTGGCAACAAAATTGCCCCGTTCTTAATTGCATCTAGCTTTGAGATATCAGCACCATAAATTTCCGGCAGAAGATTAGTCTTAGCGCTTAAAATCTGCATAGGTTTTACTGTAATTGCTATTTTTTCACAGTTAGCAACCCGTGGTGGTATAGCAAACCTAATCAAATCGCTCGGATTTGTGCAATATCTCGTGGCAATTGATTTGATCAATTTCCAAATTTCTGGTTGTAGGAGCGGAGAGCTAGAAAGAATTGAAACTACGCTTCTTATTCCAACATCCTTTGAGTTCCTTTTTCGAATCTCCACCACATATCCAGTAGTAATTGTTTTACCAAAAGGAATTTTTAAAAGATTTCCTACCTCGCAAACTTCGCTCTGTTTCAGCGTTAGACCGTAGGTGTAGAGCGCATCTAAATGAAGTACGGGAGTATCAACAACGACTTCAACAACGATGTCACTATCTGGTCTAATTTCCAGATTGTTGTTAGCCCGTTGCGATATGAGGCGGAGTGGTCGCAATTGCGCCACGAGAATTTAGCCTTTAATCTGGGATTGCAGCGCACTCACTCGATCAGCTTTCTCCCAAGTGAAGTTTGGTAGTTCGCGACCGAAATGCCCATAAGCAGCTGTTTCAGAGTAAATCGGACGGAGCAGTTGCAAATCTCTGATGATCGCAGCAGGTCGAAGATCAAAAACTGCGAGCACTGCGTCAGATATCTGGTTAACCGGAACTTTTTCAGTACCAAATGTTTCCACGAATAATCCAACTGGTTGAGCTTTACCAATTGCATAGGCAACTTGCACTTCGCAACGCGAAGCAAGCCCAGCTGCAACTACGTTTTTAGCCACCCAACGCATGGCATAAGCAGCAGAACGATCAACTTTTGAAGGATCTTTACCGCTAAAAGCACCGCCACCATGGCGTGCCATTCCACCATAAGTATCGACAATAATTTTTCGACCAGTTAAGCCGGCATCGCCCATCGGTCCACCAGTTACAAATCGACCCGTGGGATTGATAAGAACTCGCAAATCATTAAATGGAATATTAATTTCTTTCAAGACTGGATCTATTACTTTAGCTTTAACTTCAGGTGCCAATTGCTTCTCTAAATCAACATCTGCAGCGTGTTGGCTCGAAATTACTACAGTATTCAATGAAACGGGTTTGTCACCATCATATTCAATGGTTACTTGTGTTTTTCCATCTGGGCGTAAATAAGAAAGTTCGCCCGATTTTCTTACTTCAGTCAACTTCTGCGCTAATTTATGAGCTAACCAGATCGGCAGCGGCATTAATTCTGGAGTATCAGTAGTCGCATAGCCAAACATCAATCCTTGATCGCCCGCTCCCTGTAAATCAAGCGGATCAACAGATTGCGAAACTCTTTCTTCGAAAGCATGATCCACTCCGGCAGCAATATCTCCAGATTGTTGACCGATTGATATTGAAACACCGCATGAATTTCCGTCGAAACCTTTATCCGAGGAATCGTAACCAATTCGCAGAACGGTATCTCGTACTAACCCCATAACATCTGCGTAACCATTGGTCGTAACTTCCCCAGCTACGTGAACTTGTCCAGTTGTTAAAAGTGTTTCTACTGCAACTCGAGAATTCTTATCCTGACTTAGCAGAGAATCTAATATCGCATCGGATATTTGATCTGCCATTTTATCTGGGTGGCCTTCAGTCACTGATTCAGAGGTAAATAAGCGTTTAGACATTGGCATACCTTAACCGTTCCGAGACCTTATCTAGCAATATATTGGAGAGCGTGTCTTTTGAGACCTCAGATATTTGAGAAACATCACCTTCATTACTTAAAAGATAACCAGAAGTTAGATCTGAGCCGAATATTGCGCCGTTGTGAACGTTGTTTACATAGAGGAAATCTACGCCTTTTGCATTCAGTTTGCTCTTGCCGTAATTAACCAAATCCGAGTTTGTCTCCGCTGCAAAACCTAATAAAACTTGACTTTCGGAACGATGCTTAGCTGCAGTACTTAAAATATCGGGATTTGTTTGAAGCGCAATCTCACTCAGTTTTGCTTTCTTAATTTTATCAGTCGAGTACAAAACTGGCTTTGCATCTGCAACTGCTGCACACATAAGTAACGCATCACTATTAGGAAATTTCTCTTGTACTAAAAGGTTCATTTCATCAGCGCTCTCGACATGAGTTGTTGTTATACCTTCAATATCTGGAAAAGCGCTATTGGCTGCGATTAAATCCACAATAGCGCCGCGTTTAACTGCCGCAAAAGCAAGCGCATAACCTTGTTTTCCAGTCGATCTATTTCCGATATAACGTACTGGGTCAATAGCTTCGCGAGTCCCACCGGCGGTGATTAAAAATCTTTTACCAAGCAGATCACATTTACTTTGCGAAACTTCCAAAACTTTCTCAATAATTTCACTACTCTCTGGAAATCTGCCTATTCCACTATCACTGCCGGTCAACCGACCAATGGCTGGTTCCATTACAAAGATTCCTCGAGATCTCAAAGTCTCCACATTTGCTACCGTTGCGGGGTTAAGCCACATTTGCGGATGCATCGCCGGAATCAATAAAATCGGAGCAGTTGTAGTCAAAACTGTATTTGTTAAAAGGTCATCCGCCCGACCAGCAGCAATTCGCGAAATCAAATCTGCAGTTGCTGGTGCGATTAATAGCAAATCTGCTTTCACACCCAGTGATACATGCGGAACAGTTGGAATATCTTCCCAAACATCAGTATTAACTCTTCTACCAGAAAGAGCTTCCCAGGTAGCTTTACCAACAAAATTCAAACTTGAAGGAGTTGGTACAACTGTGATTAAAAAACCGTGATCTTGTAACCGACGGAGCACATCGCACGATTTGTAAGCAGCAATGCCAGCTCCGACACCAAGTACTATTTCTCTACCTCGGGGGAAGGTAATCTGCGACATATTCAAGGCTCCGTTTAACTTAAGTTAAAAGGTATATTTAATTCTGGGCGGTTGGTTCTAGGTTCTCGATAGTCAGTAAACCTTCATTGATTTCACGAAGCGCAATTGAAAGCGGTTTTTCGTGAACATGCGTTTCAACTAATGGACCAACATATTCGAGTAGCCCTTCACCAAGTTGTGAATAGTAGGCGTTAATCTGACGGGCGCGTTTAGCGGCATATAGAACCAAACTGTACTTCGAGCCAGCTTTGTCTAGAAGTTCATCGATTGGTGGATTAGTAATACCGTCAACGTTTGCCACAAATTGCTCCTCAAGAGAATTATTCGACTTTTCAATCGAGCTTTAATCACTCAACTGCAGTCGCTAAGGCTACCAGCCCATTGACCACCTCATCGACCCGATGATTTATCAGAGTATGGTCGAATTCCACGGCTGCTGCCATCTCGGTTTGAGCGAGTTCTAATCGGGCAGCTATCCGTTCTGGATGATCCGTGCCTCTTGCTGAGATACGAGCTTTCAATTCCGCCCAAGATGGCGGCATTAAAAAGACCAAAATCGCACCTGGGAACCGTTCACGAACCTGTCTGGCACCAGTTATTTCAATCTCTAATAGAACATGTTTACCGGATTTTAAAGCGCTTTCAACCGAATTGCGGGGCGTGCCATATTTTGATCCGGCAAATTCGGCATATTCTAGAAATGCATTTTTTACAATAAGTTCGTCGAATTCCCTTTCATTAATAAAGTGATAATCAGATCCTTCAATTTCATTCTCTCTAGCTTTCCTAGTCGTATAAGAAACGCTTACTAAAAAACGATCATCCTTTCTAAGCTCCTTGCTGATCGTGCTTTTTCCGACTCCGCCAGGCCCTGAAAGAACTATTAATTTGCCTTTCATGAGTCAACTCGAAATTCAGATCTTAAAGCAGCTAGTTGTTGCGCCCCTAAACCTTTAACTCTACGTTTTTCGGAAATGCCAATTCGCTCCATAATTGTCGCTGCACGCATGATTCCAACCCCAGGTATTGCTTCTAATAACGCCTTTACCCGCATTTTTAAAATCGCTGGGCTTTGACTTTCTAAGACTTCATTTAAAGGAATCACACCTTTTTTTATCTGCTCTTTTACTTTTGCTCGCTCTTGTCGTGCAGCAGTTGCTTTAATTAAAGCTGCTTGTCGTTCTGCCAAAGTAAGAACTGGTGGCGCTCCCATGGCTTAATTAAACCTCATAGCGAAGCGAGAATTGCGGCTGCAGCAGAGCTTGGGTCATCAGCTCCAGTAATGGGTCGGCCTATGACCAAGTAATCGGCCCCATTTTCTATCGCCAAAGCAGGCGTCATTGTGCGCGATTGATCACCACTCGCACTACCTTCTGGTCGTACGCCCGGTGTAATTAAAGCTATTTCGCTAGGAATAGAAGACCTTATTGCAGCTACTTCTAATGGTGAACAGACGATGGCACGCGCTCCACCAGAGATTGCAATATGCGCCAGATTGACTGCACTCTCTAAGGCTGGCTTCACAAAACCAATCTTCAAAACCTCTGAATCATCTAAAGAAGTAAGGATTGTTACACCAGTGATTGCGGTATTTGGGAGCGCAGCTACAGCCGCAGCTACCATCTTTGACCCACCCGAAGCATGAACTGTTAAAAAGAATGGGTTGACCATCTGCAAGTTTTTACAAGCGCCAGTAACAGTATTAGGGATATCGTGCAGTTTTAAATCTAGAAACAATCTAAATCCAAACTCTCTTTGCAGATTATCGATGATCTCACTACCAAATTTCAAGAAAAATTCCAAACCGAATTTATAAATCTCTACTGAATCTCTAGTAGCTGCTATCCATTTCTTAGCTTGTGCTACATCGGTAGTATCTACTGCCAAAATGATTGGCGAATTATTATTCATTCTCGCTCCGATGTGCATGACCAACTGCGTCCTTAAATGAAGTAAATCCCCGTGCTATAAGCAAACTTTTTAATTCTTCCTTAACCGACATTAATGCGCTTGGATTCCCAAAGGTAGCGGTGCCAACTGAAACCCCACTCGCACCTGCTAACACAAGTTCTAATGCATCACGTCCATTAGTCACGCCGCCCATTCCCAAAATTGGTACTTTAGGGAATGCTTGATGCACTTGGTAAATTGCGCGCACCGCAATTGGTCGGATAGCTGGACCGGACAATCCCCCAGTTTTGCCACCCAATTTTGGGCGCATTAAATCAATATCTATAACCATTCCAAGTAGAGTATTGATGAGAGCTAACCCATCAGCTCCAGCTGAAATAACTTCACCAGCAATTGCAACAATATCGGTCACATCTGGCGACAACTTAATAATGATTGGCAATTCTCCGCCTAAAGTTCGGCGAACAACTTCAACAACAGCCCGAGATGCAACTGGATCACAAGCAAAAACTTGTCCGCGGCTTTCAACGTTAGGGCAAGAAATATTCACTTCAACAGCTGATAGCCCCGGTACTCCGCGAAGTCTTCTAGCTAATGAACCGTAGTCATCAACGCTCTCTCCCGCTATCGAAACAATAATTCTAGAGCCGGCTTTAATTAAGAATGGAATATCTTCGGCAAGAAATTGATCTATGCCAGGCCCTTGTAACCCAATGGAATTAAGCATTCCAGAGGGCGTTTCAGCCATTCTGGGGGTCGGTCTTCCCGATCGCGCTTTAACCATGATTGATTTGGTAACTATTGCTCCGATTTCATTCAAAGGAAAAAATTGCGATAACTCTTTACCAGAGCCCGCACACCCACTAGCAGTGAAAATCGGATTAGGAAAACTAGTGTTATTAAAGGTTGTGGCGAAATCGAAATTAGACATGTGGCTCACCAACTGTTCCTTTTGGAATCTCACCCTTTGAATTCCAAATAACATTTGCGCCGTCCATTACCGGTCCATCTATACAACTTCTCGACATTCTAATTTCACCGTTTGCATCTCTTAGTGGAATGACGCATGTCATGCAGACACCAATTCCGCATGCCATAGCTTCTTCAACTGCACATTGATGAATAATTCCAAACTTCTGCGCGACTTCTTGAACTGCTGCGAGCATCGGCATAGGTCCACATGAATAAATAATTTCGATGTTGTATCGCTCTATTAAACCTGGAAGCACTGAAATTACTTGGCCCTTAGTCCCCGCGCTGCCATCATCAGTTGTTACAGTCATAGAATTAACGGCGCGCTTGCCTTCCAAAGGAGCATATATTTTTCCAGCCGAAGAAGCGCCGAGAACCATATCTACCCGACAGCCATTTTCTTTTAATAATTCTGCCAATCCAAAAAGTGGTGCAGATCCATATCCACCACCAACTAATAGCGCATTTACTGGCTCAGTTGGAATGCCGAAATTGGTACCAAGCGGCCCAACCATATCTACTGTCGCATGCATCGGTAACGCAGTTAACCAACGACTGCCTTGACCATGTGGGGCAACTACCAACTCTAGGGTTCCACCATAATTACCGCGATCATGAGTCCGATAGATAGCAAATGCCCTACGGAGCACCATCGAACTTCCGGGACCGCCAACGCTAATGGCGACAAAATTTCCAGGGAGCGCGTGTAGCGCCATATCTCCGACAGCAAAAACCATGTGATGGTATGCACCAATCTTTTTATTACTTACTATCTCAACGGAGCGTTGTTGCGCACGGCGATTTATATTCATCCCAACCAACTTTGCAAGGAACGCACTGCTAATTGATCATTACGAAGAGATTGAATTCCTGCAACAGCCGCTTTGAAACCAGGAATAGTTGTAATACACGGTAACGACCTTTGAATGGCCGCGGTACGAATTAACCAACCATCTTGTCTAGTTCCCCGACCAAGCGGCGTATTTATCACCAAATCCACTGCACCTGAGTTAATTATTTCAATGGCAGATTGATCTGCCACTGCAGCACTTATCTCGGAATGCTTACGCACGAGTGTTGAAGTAACGCCATTAGAAGCTAAGAATGTATGTGTGCCAGAGGTTGCGTAGATTTTGAAACCCATTCCAAATAATTCTTGAGCTGAAATTAACGCAGCGGGTTTATCTTTTTCGGAGAGTGATAAGAAAACCGCACCGCTCTGTGGGAGTGGGCCAAATGATGCAATCTGACTTTTTGCGTAAGCGGCGCCAAAACTTTCCGCAATCCCCATTACTTCACCAGTCGAGCGCATCTCTGGTCCGAGGACTGAGTCAACACCTTTACCGTCAATTCTTCGGAATCGATTCCACGGTAAAACCGCCTCTTTCACCGAAATTCCATGCGCAATTCCAACTTGGTAATCGGGAACCATTCCTAGCTCACGCAATTCACTCAATTTTGCACCGACTGAAATTCGTGCTGCTGCCTTTGCTAACTGCACTCCCGTAGCTTTAGAAACATACGGAACAGTCCTAGATGCTCTTGGGTTGGCTTCAAGAACATAAAGTTCTTTCTCAGCGACTGCGAATTGAATATTTATTAGCCCTACAACTCCCACGCCGCGCGCAATTTTTTCAGTTGCGCTTTTAATCTCAAGTAACTGATCTTCAGAAAGTGACATGCTGGGTAAAACGCACGCTGAATCGCCTGAATGTATTCCAGCCTCTTCGATATGTTCCATCACTCCCGCTAGATAGAGCTCATCTCCGTCAAAAAGTGCGTCAACATCTATCTCAATTGCGTCATCTAGGAAACGATCAATTAATACCGGATGGTTGGGCGTAATTTCAGTGGCTTTAATGATAAATGATTTCAAAGATTCATCGTCATAAACAATCTCCATGCCGCGCCCACCAAGCACAAAAGATGGTCGCACTAGAACGGGATACTTGATGCGAGTTGCTACTTCTACTGCTTCTTCAAAGGAAATAGCCATTCCATACTCTGGTGCACGCAATCCAGCTTCATTGAGAATTCGACCAAATTCACCACGATCTTCCGCAAGATTAATAGCAGATGGGCTTGTGCCTAAGATTGTTACTCCAGCATCCATTAATCCCTGCGCAAGTCCTAGTGGTGTCTGGCCACCTAGTTGCGCAATTACTCCAAGTACTGGTCCAGCTAGAGTTTCAGCGTTGACAACTTCTAACACATCTTCAAGAGTTAGTGGCTCAAAGTACAATCGGTCCGAAGTATCGTAATCAGTAGAAACAGTCTCTGGATTGCAATTGATCATAATAGTTTCATAACCTGCATCGCTTAAGGTGAATGATGCATGAACGCATGAATAATCAAACTCAATTCCTTGGCCAATCCGATTAGGACCGGATCCTAAAATAATAACTGCAGGTTTAGTGCGAGGTTTAACTTCGCTTTCATCTTCATAACTCGAATAATGATAGGGCGTGAAAGCTTCAAATTCTGCCGCGCAAGTATCTACGGTTTTATAAACTGGTCTAATCTCTAAACGATGACGTAATCTGCGAATATCATCTTCAGTGGCACCGCGCAATTCCGCAAGTTGGAAATCCGAGAACCCCATTCTTTTGGCTTTCAGCATTAATGGCCGATCTAATTCGGCAGCTGCCGCAATTATTGCGGATAAATCATTGATTGCCTTTATTTGAGAAAGGAACCAAATATCAATCCTGGTTGCGCTATGAACTTCAGCAACGGATGCGCCGATATGAAGCGCTTGTTGTACTTGTCTCAAACGGAATTCAGTTGGAATTTGCATTAACTCTAATAATTTAGCTAAGTCGTAATCCGGTTTACCCCAGGAGAAACTACTGCCTTTCTTCTCTAATGAACGGAGCGCTTTCTGCAAAGCTTCTGGGAAGCTTCTACCAATAGCCATAGCTTCACCCACACTTTTCATCGTCGTAGTTAAACGCGGATCTGCTTCTGGAAATTTCTCAAATGCAAATCTGGGAACTTTGACAACGATGTAATCCAAAGTAGGTTCAAATGAGGCAGGCGTCATTTTTGTTATGTCATTTTTTATCTCATCTAATGAGTACCCAATAGCCAATTTCGTAGCAATTTTAGCTATCGGAAATCCGGTCGCCTTTGATGCCAAAGCGCTAGATCTTGAAACACGTGGATTCATCTCGATAACCACGATACGGCCATCCGTTGGATTAATCGCAAATTGGATATTGCAGCCACCGGTCGCAACTCCTACCTCTCTAATTATCTCAATCGATAAATTTCGCAATTTTTGAAATTCAACATCGGTGAGAGTTAACGCTGGAGCAACGGTTATAGAATCACCAGTATGTACACCCATTGGATCAATATTTTCAATACTGCAGACAATTACTACATTATCGTTATGGTCGCGCATCACTTCTAGCTCGAACTCTTTCCAACCTAAAATAGACTCCTCTAAGAGAACTTCTGAAGTTGGGCTATGGCGCAAACCTGCGCCAGCAATCAATTCTAAATCCAATGGATTGAAAGCAATTCCGGAACCTAAACCACCCATGGTGAAAGATGGTCGGACTACAACTGGATAACTTAAAATCTCAACCGCTTGCAAGCAATCAGCCATCGTGTGGCAAATTACTGATTTGGCAGATTCCCCGCCAATTTTCTCGACAATCCCCCTAAAAATCTCGCGATTCTCACCGCGCTCAATTGCATCAACATCCGCGCCAATCAATTTCGTATTATATTTTTCTAGTAGCCCTGCCTTATGTAATCCAATTGCCGCATTAAGAGCGGTTTGCCCGCCTAGAGTTGCTAAAATCGCATCTGGAAGCTCTTTAGCAATAATCTCTTCTAAGAATTGCGTTGTAATCGGTTCGATATAAGTTGCATCCGCGAATTCAGGATCCGTCATAATTGTTGCTGGATTCGAATTAACCAAAATGACCCGAATACCTTCACTTTTTAAAACTCGACATGCTTGCGTACCTGAGTAATCAAATTCGCAAGCTTGGCCAATTACAATTGGACCGCTGCCAATAACTAGAACGCTCTTGATCGAAGGATCTTTAGGCACGATTACTCCGCATCAGCTCTGCAAAATCATCAAAAAGGTAATTAGCATCGTGTGGCCCGGCTGCTGCTTCTGGGTGATATTGCACGCTAAAGGCGGGACGATCAATCAATCGAATACCTTCGACTACGCCATCATTTAAACAAATATGTGTCACCTCACCAGAACCAAATACGGTAGTAAAACGCGTATCTGTTGGTGCTTCTACGGCAAAACCATGATTATGCGCGGTTATTTCAACTTTACCGGTCAATCTATTTAATACCGGTTGATTAATTCCCCGATGCCCAAATTGCAATTTATAAGTTTCAAATCCCAAAGCACGTCCCAATATTTGTTGGCCAAAGCAAATTCCAAATATCGGAATCCTCTTCTCTAAAATCTCCCGTACTAATGCAATTACTTCAACCATGGTGGCGGGATCTCCCGGACCATTTGAAAGAAATACTCCATCTGGGCTAAGCGCTTCGATTTCGGAAATTGTTGTGGCTATTGGAAGTACATGTACTTCCATACCGCGCATCGCCATATTTCTTGGTGTAGCAGCCTTAATTCCTAAATCCAGTGCAGCAACTATAAATTCTGTTGCCACTCCCGATGGTGGCGTAACGACATATGGTTTAGTAGTTGAAACATCCTGTGAAAGATAAGACCCGCTCATTGCAGGTGATTTTCTTACCCTAATTACCATTTCTTCTCGAGTTAAATCCATCCCCGAAAAAATGCCCACTCTCATAGCACCTCTATCGCGGAGATGTCGAGTAATAGCCCTGGTATCAACGCCACTAATCCCAACAATTTTTGCAGCAACCAAATCCGATTCTAGATCAGAAGTGGCGCGCCAATTAGAAGTAACAGGTGACGGATTTCTAACCACAAATCCAGAAACCCAGATTTGTTTGGACTCTTCATCGATCCTATTCATGCCAGTATTCCCAATATGCGGAGCTGTCATTATTACAATTTGTTTATGATATGAAGGATCTGTCAAAGTTTCTTGATAACCGGTCATTCCAGTGGTGAAAACCGCTTCACCAAAAGTTTCCCCAGTTGCTGCCCAAGGTTCTCCTTCAAATATCCGACCGTCATCTAATACTAAAAAAGCTGGCATCAAATCTTCCCGATCACTTTTTCGTCCTGTAAAACTCTAGCGCCGTTAAAGAAAACGTCGGTTATAACTCCGGGCAACTCCAAGCCATGAAAAGGGGTGTTTCGACTCTTCGACATAGAGGCATCCTTATTCACTACCCAGGTTTTATTCGGATTAACCACTGTGATGTTTGCGAAATTTCCAAGAGCGAATTCTTTACCTTGTTCTGCATAGCCACCAATTCGAGCAGGCGCGATCGCCATGCGGTCCACCAGATCACTCCAAGTCATCAATTTGCTCGAAATCATAGTTTTAACTACAACTGATAACGCAGTCTCAAGCCCGATCATCCCGAATGAAGCCGCCTGCCATTCGCATTCCTTACTTTCAGTTGGATGCGGTGCGTGATCTGTTGCAACAATATCGATTGTGCCATCTGCCAAACCTTCTCTTAACGCCTCTACATCACGAACGTTTCTAAGCGGTGGATTTACCTTATAGATTGGATCGTAACTCTCAGCTAGATCATCAGTTAATAAAAGATGATGTGGTGTTACTTCCGCGGTTACATTTATTCCGCGACTTTTCGCCCAACGTATCAACTCCACACCGCCAGCAGTTGTGACATGACAAATGTGTAGTCGAGATTGCACATGATCTGTTAAGAGGATATCTCTTGCAATAATCGCTTCTTCAGCAACTGCAGGCCAACCTTTCAAGCCTAGTTTTGCCGAAATTTCACCTTCATTCATCTGCGCATCAATTGTTAATCTAGGATCTTGTGCATGTTGAGCAATTACACCATCAAACATTTTCACATATTCCAACGCTCTGCGCATGACAAGTGGATCAAAGACGCAATGACCGTCGTCGCTAAACATACGAACCTTCGCGGCTGATTGCGCCATCGCTAAAATCTCAGCAAGCTGCTCTCCTCGTTGGCCTTGAGTAACAGCTCCAATTGGAAATACATCACACAAACCGGCAGCTTTTCCTAAACTAAATACTTGCTCCACCACTCCAGCGGTGTCGGCAACCGGATCGGTATTTGGCATTGCAGAAATTGCTGTGTATCCGCCTTTGACTGCTGCGCGAGAACCGCTCTCCACATTCTCGGCATCTTCTTTACCGGGTTCACGTAAGTGCGTGTGCAAATCTACTAAACCAGGAATAATCAGGGAGCCAGTGATATCTAAAATCTCATTGCCCGCTACCGGGGTATCTATTGTTAACTCTGAAATTTTCTTACCGGAGATTGTGATGTTTAATTTTTGGCCTGCTGCAGTTATTCCACCAATTAACGTAAGTTTAGACATTTAGATAACCACCTTATCGCTCAAAACTTTACTGTTTTCAGCAGAGAGTGGTGATCCGCCCAAGAGAAGATAAAGCACTGCCATTCTTACACTCACGCCATTTGCAACTTGTTCAACAATCACTGATTGCAAACTATCTGCGCTATCTGCAGAAATTTCTAAACCGCGATTCATCGGTCCAGGGTGCATAACAAGCGCTGTTGGTTGCATCATTTTCAATCGGTCACCATTCAAGCCAAATTGACGCGAGTATTCGCGTTCACTTGGAAAGAATAGGTCTGCCATTCTTTCTCTTTGAATTCGCAACATCATAACCACATCAGATTTGGCAACTACTAAGTCAAGTCCAAAGGCAATTTCTACTGGCCAACTTTCAACACCGACTGGGAGTAAAGTCGGTGGTGCGACTAAAGTTACAATGGCGCCGAGTTTATGAAGCAGAAGTACATTACTTCGCGCCACTCTCGAATGTAATACATCGCCAACAATTGCGACTTTCAATCCTGACAAATCTTTTTGTCCAGGACGTAGATGTTTACGAATGGTAAATGCATCGAGGAGCGCTTGCGTTGGATGTTCGTGTGTGCCGTCTCCTGCATTAATTACCGAACCGGTCATCCATTGTTGATCGGCCAATCGTGCCGGCGCTCCAGAGGCACCATGGCGAATAATTACCGCATCGGCGCCCATGGCTTGCAAAGTTAGCGCGGTATCTTTCAAACTTTCACCTTTACTGAGACTTGAACCCTTAGCTGAGAAATTTATTACATCGGCAGATAATCGCTTGGCTGCTGCTTCAAATGAAATTCTTGTCCTAGTTGAATCTTCGAAGAATAAATTAACGACTGTACGACCACGAAGTGTTGGCAACTTCTTTACTGGAGCATCTGAAATTTTTGCAAGTTCCGCAGCAGTATCGAGAATGAGAACAGCATCCTCGTAAGTAAGATCATTAATGCTCAATAAATGACGGTTCATCTTTGTCCTTCGATCAAGACTTCATCAGAACCATCAATTTCAGTTAGATGAACTTTAACAATTTCGTCTCGAGAAGTAGGAATATTTTTTCCAACAAAATCTGCCCGAATCGGCAACTCTCGATGACCGCGATCAACTAGAACTGCGAGTTGGACGGTTTTAGGTCGCCCCATTTCGCCAAGAGCATCTAACGCAGCCCGGATAGTACGCCCAGAGAAGAAAACATCATCAACAATTATTAAATCAGTGCCTTCAATACCGCCAAGCGGAATCTCAGTGGGCAATAACGCTTTAGGAGCGCGCATTCTTAAATCATCTCGAAACATTGTGATATCCAATGTTCCACGGCGAATTGGTTTTCCTTCAATTTCTGCGATTAGGTCAGCCACCCGAGCAGAGAGAAAAGCTCCCCTAGTTGGGATTCCAAGAATTACTAGATTTTCACTTCCGCGGTTCCGCTCAATAATTTCATGAGCAATGCGTCGCAACGCACGCGAGATATCGGCGCCATTCATGACGTTAGTCATTTTTTGCTCCTTCGCCGCCTCACAGGACGGATCGTTAAAGGTTGACTGAGGCTACCACCTAGCTGTGGATGAACAAAATATCGGATTTGGAATGAAACTACCGTGTCGCCATGGATGCAAAATCAAAGCTGGACACTGAACTCACTTGGCTAGGAATTGGTCAAAATCTAAGACGAATTCGATTATCTCGAGGCTTAACGCTTAAGGAAGTAGAAATTGATTCCAAAGGTAAATGGAAAGCCGTCGTTATCGGTTCTTACGAGCGGACCAATCGAGCGTTAACAATTAAAAAGGCAATTGCTTTAGCCGATTTCTACCAAGTTCCGCTCGGTCATCTACTTGGCACTGATACCTATACCAAGAACACCGATCCGAACCGAATTCGTTTAGATTTGCGTCGGATAGAAGAAGCGAAGAATATTCCAGAAATAAAACTATTCACCGCTTGGATTGCTGGCTCCCGTCAGGACTGGAATGGCGAAATTCTCTCAATTCGAGGTTCTGATATTTTGCCGCTAGCTATCGCGCTTAATATTGCAGAGAATGAAGTTCTATCTAAGCTTGAAAACTTAAATTTACTATATAAATAATTTAGGAAATTACAATATCTTCTTTGATGGAAGAGATCCGTCCCAGAATTCCATTTACGTAACCCGCAGATTCATCTGTAGATAGAGTTTTTGCTAATTCCAAAGATTCGTTGATTGCTACCGAATCTGGAATGTCGTGACACCATAACAATTCAAAAATTCCAATTCGCAGAATGTTTCGATCTACTGCGGGCATTCGATCCATATCCCAACCTTCGGCATAAGTTGAGATCAATTCATCGATCTTTCTCCGATTATCGGTGACACCATGGAGCAAAAGTGATGTGTAATCACGAATTAAAACATCAGCCTCGCTCTTACGTTCATCGTGAATCGCCACAGCAGATTGATTGCGAATATCAGCTTCGTAAAGCAGATCCAATGCACCTTTTCGTGATTTAGAACGTGCGCTCATTTAAGCTCTGCCTAAATAGGCACCAGTACGTGTGTCAACCAAAATTTTCTCGTCCTGTTTAATAAATAGCGGTACGGCAACTTCAATTCCGGTTTCAACAGTAGCTGGTTTAGATCCTGCGGAGGATCGATCACCTTGCATGCCTGGCTCTGTATAAGTAATCTTTAATTCAACCGACGCTGGCAATTCGATGTAAAGCGGATTACCTTCGTGGATTGCCACAACAGCATCAGTATTTTCTAACATGTAATTAGCGGAATCTCCCACAGTAATAGCGGAAATTGTCATCTGGTCGTAAGTTGCGGTATCCATGAAAACGAAATCTTCGCCATCTTTATATAAAAACTGCATATCTCGTTTTTCCAAAATAGCTATATCTATCTTAATTCCAGCATTGAAAGTCCGATCTACAACTTTTCCAGATAGAACTGAACGCAATTTGGTACGAACGAATGCTGGACCTTTTCCAGGTTTAACATGTTGAAAATCTACAACAGTCCAAAGTTGACCATCAATTGTTAAAGTCATGCCATTTTTTAAATCATTGGTTGATGCCACGTTCGCTATCCATTCATTTGGTAATCCGGATTGAAGCTCAATTTAAAGCAAGTGGTAAGGATACCCTGTTATTTAACTAAGTTTTTCATCGCAATTATCGCCAAGCGATAAGAGTCCAAGCCGAACCCTCCGATTGTTCCGTTTACTACCCCTGAGATCACAGAGGTATGGCGAAATTCCTCACGCGAAAGCGGATTTGAAATATGCACTTCAATGATTGGAGATTTCAACATTGCAACCGCGTCTCGAATCGCATACGAATAATGAGTGAAAGCGGCCGGATTGAACACTACTGGCACCTTGTTATCGGCTGCGCGATGTAAGAGTTGAATTAATTCTGTTTCACTATCACTTTGTTTGATTTCAATCTCGACATTTTCAGCTTTAGCAAATCCAATTACCGCTTTTTCTAAATCAGCATATGAATAATCTCCATAAACCGATTTCTCCCGCAAATCTAACCGTGCCAAGTTAGGGCCGTTCAATACTAGAATTTTCATTTGGCAATTCTCTCATAAATTTTGCGTAGCTGAGCTTCATCTTTTACTTCTAATCGATCAGTACTTCCAATAGATTTAAGTGTTACAAACCTAATCTTGCCACCACGATTCTTTTTATCTCTGGTTAGGTGACCATAAACTGAATCCCAAGCAGAGATTGAATAAGAGGATGGAAGTGCAAATCGCGCTATCAAATCGCGATGGAGTTCCAGGTCAGAACTACTCAATTCACCATGAGCATGACTTAATTCCGCGGCAAAAATCATCCCTATCGCAACAGCTTCACCATGGCGCAAAGTAAAATTAGAATCCATCTCAATCGCGTGTCCTAAAGTGTGTCCGTAATTGAGAATCTCTCGATTAAATGACTCCTTGAAATCATTTGAAACAACAGCGCCTTTCACCGATACTGCCTTAGAAATTAGGCTGCCGAAGTCAAGTTCTATCGATGCTAGATCCTTAAGAATCGATGGATCAGAGATAAAGCCACATTTGATAACTTCGGCTAACCCAGCGTTTTTATCTCGTTCAGATAATGATTTTAGAAAATTCAAATCGATAATTACTTCGATTGGGGAATGAAAAGCACCTATCAAATTTTTTCCATGCGCAGAATTGATTCCAGTTTTTCCGCCGATAGCCGCATCCACCATCCCGGCAAGAGTTGTGGGTATCGCTACCCAATCGACTCCGCGCAGCCAAGTAGCCGCTACAAATCCTGCTAAATCTGTGGTGGCTCCCCCGCCAATACCAACAATCAAATCACTTCTACTCAGATTTATTCTGCCACAAATTTCCAAAACACCTTCCGCAACTTGAAAAGTTTTCTGGGCTTCACCACTAGGTAACCGTACGATTTCAAATTTACTGCCAACAGTGCTTAATGAAGCGGTGACTCCAAATTCACGATCAAAATCTTCCGGGATTAAAACCAAAACGGCTCTCCGCAGCTCGCTCACTTCATTAAATCGACTAAGCCAATCATCTCCGATTAAGACATCGTAACTGTGCTCGGAAACTATATTTATTTTTTTAATCACAGTTATAAAATCCCAGTTCTATCTAAAATCTCATCTGCCACTTCATCTGGCTTACGGTTATCAGTTAAAACTTCCATAGTTGATAGCGATTCATAGATTGGTAACCGATCTACCATCAATTTTTGCCATTGTTGTCGCGGATTTGCAAGCAATAGCGGGCGATCTTTGTTAAATCCTATCCGTGGTGCCGCATTTGAAATTGAAACATTTAGAAAAACTCTGATGTCTATGCTGTTGATAGCGCTAACATTTTCCGACCGTAAAATTGCTCCGCCACCGAGCGCAACAATATCGGCATCGCTCGCGCAAGCAGCAATCACTGCTGCAACTTCCATTTCTCGAAACGGTGCTTCACCTTGTTCGACAAATATTTCAGAAATCTTTTTCCCGGATGATGCCTCAATCATCGCATCAGTATCGATAACTTTGCTCTGTAATTTCTTACCAAGTGATCGTGCAACGCTTGATTTCCCAGATCCAGGTGGCCCAATTAATACAATTCGAGGCGACATTAGTTCTACTTAATTCTCAGCGCAGCTATATAGTTTTCGAAGTTTCTTCGGGTTTCGGAGACGCTATCGCCACCAAATTTTTCCAAAACAACTTCAGCTAATACAAGCGCAACCATAGCTTCTGCAACAATACCCGCAGCAGGAACAGCGCAAACATCAGAACGTTGATTAATTGCCTTAGCGGCTTCGCCAGTAGCAGTATCTATAGTGTCTAGCGCTTTAGGTACAGTTGAAATCGGTTTCATCGCCGCTCTAACCCTTAAAATTTCGCCGTTACTCATCCCACCTTCAGTGCCACCAGCGCGATCGCTTCTTCGAACAATTTTTCCTGCTGCATTTTTTTCGATTTCGTCATGGGCTACCGAACCACGTCTCCCGGCGGTTACGAATCCATCACCTATCTCAACGCCTTTAATTGCTTGAATTCCCATAATTGCACCAGCCAATTTCGAATCCAATCGGCGATCCCAATGAGCATGGGAACCAAGTCCCGGCGGCAAGTTATAAGCCAAAACTTCAACTACTCCTCCTAAAGTGTCGCCATCCGCATGTGCTGCTTCAATTTCTGCAATCATGCGTGCACTGGTTTCAAAATCAGCACAGCGAACCGGATCCGCGTCAATTGCAACGCTATCCGAAGGTTTAGGTAGTGCAGTGCCCTCTGGTGTTACAACGGAACCAATCGATAATACATGGCTAAATATTTCAATACCAAGCGCTTGACGTAAGAAATTTCGTGCTACTGCACCAAGTGCAACTCGAGCAGCTGTCTCTCTAGCCGAAGCTCTTTCCAGAATAGGCCGCGCATCATCGAAATTATATTTTTGCATCCCAACTAAATCCGCGTGACCTGGTCGAGGTCTAGTTAGTGGCGCATTTCTAGCCAAATTAGAAATTTCATTTTCTGCGACTGGATCTGGTGACATAATTTTTTCCCATTTCGGCCATTCCGAATTGGCAATCTCAATCGCAATCGGACCACCTTGTGACAAGCCGTGGCGAATTCCGCCCAAAATCGAAACTTTATCTGCCTCAAAAGTTTGTCGAGCGCCGCGTCCAAATCCCAACCGTCTTCGTTGCAAATCTCGATCTATATCTGCCGTCGATATTTCAATTGCAGCAGGCATGCCTTCAATAATCCCCACCAATGCAGGACCATGAGACTCTCCCGCAGTAAGCCAGCGCATTATCAACCTTTCAATGATCGAAATATTCTTGGGATATTCTCTCAGATTATGACGCTTTACTGCGCGCTAATTAGCTGCGCCTAGAAGAAAGAATATAGAACTTCAGTCAAAGCGCCACAAAATAGGGCGGGAGCCATCGGAATTGCGGTTTGCGATTTAAGTTGTAGCCATCGTCGCCAAGCCATAATTGCTCCGATAACCCAAGAATTGAAAATTGCTATCAGGTTTCCGGGAACCAATATCTGCACCGGAAGTATCGCACAAAGAAAGAATGAAACCACTATTGCATATTTAGTATCACCTGCACCAATACGCAAGCCCGATATCAGAGCTAAAATAATATGGAACATAGCAAAAGCTATGAAGCAGGCGATTCTAAACGGAGTTTCGTACCGGAAAACTGGATTTGATAAGAAGTTGAGAAGTGCAAAAAAAAATAAAGTTGCGAATAATTTGAGTAAAACCCGATTGCGAATCAATTGCGCGAAGAAATCGTAAGTTGCAATGCTTAATCCATAAATAACGAAAAGTATTGTTGCCAAAAGCGTCACAATGCAGCGTAGTTGCTTCTGCTCATTTAATTTTAAGCGTTGTTGATAACTTCCATCGCATGCATTCGGAGGGCTTTATACATCTCTTCGAAATCAAAACTCACCATCGTCATCATGCGAATTTGTTCTAAGGCTTGCCGGATCAGAAGTTCTAGCCCATCGATAATTGAACCCCCGGCGAAATCCCATGCAGAAAGCGATGCACTCGGCCAAGGTGAGTATGAAACATCAAATAAAGTCTGTTCCTTCTTTAGCTTTGATGGCAGAGCAGATAATAAGAAATCAGATGCAGTTTTAGGCACGGTACTTACTGCCAGAACACTGCTTGAAATATCTGATAACTTTGAAAAATCGTGAAAGACTAACTCACTTATCAAAGCGGCATTGGCAATCACTCTATTTCTTTTCTCGGAACGTTGATAAATATTGATTCTAGATACTCGCCCATCAAGTGCTGCAATTGCGGCTCTGGCAGTTCCACCGCCACCGATAACACTTACATGGCAATCTTGCGTCAATTCCATTCTATTAAAAATGCTACTAAAAGCGGATACATCGGTAGAAAGAACCTGGAGATTAACATCGTTTTGACTTCGATTAATTATTACTGTGTTGGCAGAAGCGATTCGAGAAGCTACCGGATCAACTTCTGAAAGCGTGTTAGCCGCAATCTCTTTTAATGGCATCGTTAATGAAAAACCACGCCAATTAATCTTGGAATCAATGGAGATTGCTTCTGCCATAAACTGCGGGAACTCAACTTCGCTAACTTCAATCGCTTCGTATAATCCTGCTACGCCCAAAATTTCATACGCCCGTTTGTGCAAGGTTGGCGAAAGTGAATGGGATATTGGAGAACCTAAAACTGCGGCGCGAATCATGGCTTAACCTTAAACAACCCAGCTCTAACATTGCGCTTGTATTCCACTTTCCAATCAAGAAATTCGGTATTTGATTTAGTGAATCTTGTATCGCCAGGCTTAACGGTAATGAAATAGAGCCAATCACCCATTTCAGGGTTTAACGCAGCTTCAAGTGCTCCAAGGGTTGGGCTTCCGATAGGTCCGGGCGGTAACCCATAATTCTGATAAGTATTATATTTGCTCCGAATTTTTGTATCTTTGATAGCCAGTGTGATTTCGCCACGTCGTTGCAATAAATATTGGACGGTAGTGTCTAACTGTAATGGCATCCGAATCTTCAACCGATTATAAATAACGCGGGATACCTTTGCATAATCTTTCGCATCTGCTTCAGCTTGAATTAAAGAAGCAATAATCAGTAGTTGATAACCGGAATATTTTTCTACCTTTGTTGAAAAATCTATTGCCGTGGTATTTGCAACGAAAACGGCTATCATTTTCTGCAACACCGCATCAATGTTTGTTCCCTTTGCAAAAGAATAGTTTGCCGGATAAAGAAACCCTTCAGGATTACCAGCGGAACGGCTTAACGGTAGTTCTACTTTCTTAACGGCGTCTAATACTTCATTTTTTGTATATCCGGAACTGACGATTGCGGAAACAATCTCAGCAAGGCGAGCCCCGTCTTTAATTATGATCAAATCAACAATTCGCTGCTTATCTAATAATTGATCTAAAGCAGTTTTGGCTGGAATTCGGCTCTCTAAGATATGTTCACCAGGAGCTATCCGAGTTGAACGAGCATCTCCTACAGCCACTCTGAAAAATGCTTCAGCAGATTTCACAACTCCAGCATCGAATAATTTCTGGGCAATATCGGAACCAATCTCGCCGTCTGTGAGTGTGATTGAAACTTCAGAGCTAGCCGAACCAGCCGGAAAATCTGGAGCAGCGTTCGGCCCGTGATGAATTGCTCTTAATCCCGTCGTGACAAGCACTACGAGCAATAAGGGAAAAATTAAAACCTTCAATAACTTCATAACAAAATGCCGGCGGGCTTAAATTGGTTCTTCTCGATCATTAACGCAAATTCTAAAATATTTGCAGCCGCTAATTGGTCTATTACATCGCGGTTACGGGAAGCTGATTTTCCACTTGCACGCAACTGATTCTCCGCATTTTTAGTTGAAAAGCGTTCATCTAACATGTAAACCGGAAATCCGAAATTGTCGCGAATCATTTCCCCAAAACGAGTTGCTTTTAAACTACTTTCGCTAGCTTGACCGGAAAGATGGGTTGGCAATCCGATATAGACATGAACTGGTGTGATGTCAAAGAAAAGTTCGGAAAGCTCGCGCTGCAAAGTCGGTGAATTGCTTTGTAACGTAGTTAGTGGAGCAGCCAAAATTGCCTCTTGGTCGGATATTGCTACGCCGATTCGTACATCACCATAATCGAAAGCAATCCGCTTACCGCGTTCCATATTATTTACCGGTAGCAGTAGCTTCAATTAATTCTTTAATTGCGTTGAAAGCCGAATCAATTTTCATCGCTTCAAGCCCTCCACCTTGTGCGAAATCATCTTTACCGCCACCGCCACCACCTAAAATTGCACTGCCAGATTTAACTAAAGCACCCGCTTTGATACCGGAAGATTGTGCAAGCTGATCTACTGCTGCAACTAGAACTACTTTCTCATCTTGCACGCTTGCTAATACAACTACAGATCCTGGAACTTGATTCCGCAGATTAAGCGATATTGATCGTAAATCATCACCAGAAACACCATCAGAGATGCGCGTTAGAATTAAGTTAATTTTACCAATTTTTAAAGCAGTATCAATTAATTTCTTGGAATCAGAGATAGCAGCCGCAGTTTTAATCATCGCTAATTCTTTCTCAATTTCTTTAAACTTCTGTAAAAGGTCAGAAATCCGCTCTGGCAATTCTTCGGGCCGTGCACCTTTTATCAACTCCGTTAAAGAACTCAAAAGCAGATGTTCTCGTGCCAAGAATGAATAAGCATCTGCTCCAACTAGCGCTTCCACGCGGCGCACTCCTGCGCCAATTGAGGATTCACTCAATAATTTAACAACTCCTAATTGGCCAGATCTAGATACATGCGTACCGCCGCAAAGTTCGCGAGCCCAATCTCCCACACTCACCACTCGAACTTGGTCTCCGTACTTTTCACCAAATAGCGCCATAGCCCCCGATGCTTTCGCATCGGCTTGTGACATTACCTCTGCAGTAACTTCCAAGTCATCTAGAAGTAGCGCATTCACTCGCGCTTCTACATCATTTAATACTGATAGTGAAACAGCTCCGGCAGCTGGAAAATCAAATCTAAATCTACCTGGTGAATTTTCAGATCCCGCCTGCGTTGCAGTTTCGCCTAAAACTTCGCGGAATGCTTTATGAACCATATGAGTAGCAGTATGCGCTCTGGAAATTCCATTTCTTCTTTCAATATCAATTTCAGCCAAAGCAGTCGAACTTTTATCAACTGTGCCAGAAATTACTCGACCACGATGAACTGATAATCCCGGAAGTGGCGATTGCACATCATCAATTTCAATGATTGCGCCATTATCCAAAGTAATTCTCCCAGCATCAGCGAGTTGGCCGCCCCCTTCAGCGTAAAAAGGAGTTCTATTTAAAACAATCTCTATCTCATCATCTACTTTGGCTTCGTTCGCATAAACTCCGTCGACCAAAAATCCATTGATCTTGGATTCACTTTGTATTTTGTGGTATCCAACAAACTCAATTTTTCCGGACTCATCCAAGATTTTTCGATACTCAGTTAAATCGGTATGGCCACTCTTTTTTGCTTTGGCATCCGCCTTGGCGCGATCTTTCTGTTCCTTCATTAATCGACGAAATCCGGTCTCGTCGATTGTTAAGCCTTCTTCACTAGCCATTTCCAGGGTTAAATCAAAAGGAAAACCATAAGTATCATGCAGTTTAAAAACTTCATCTCCACTTAATTTTACGCCACCGCTCTTTTTTAACACTTTACTTGCCAAATCAAATATCTGAGTACCGCTTTTCAAAGTTTGTAAAAAAACACTTTCCTCTGCCACTGCGACAGAAATTATCCGATTCTTATCTGTGACTAGTTCTGGGTATTGCGTACCCATGGCCGAAATTGAACTATCCATCAGTTCATTCATATTGGCATCTTCTGCACCTAAAAGTCGCATATTGCGGGTGGTACGGCGCATCATTCGGCGCAGAACATAACCTCTTCCTTCATTACCTGGAGTAACGCCATCGCCAATCAACATCATCGCAGTTCTAGTGTGGTCAGCGATCACACGCAGCGATACATCGCTCTTCAGATTTTTTCCGTATTTGACTCCAGCTAATTCACTAGCCTTATTTAATATCTGCATAGTTGTATCAATTTCATAAATATTTTCTACGCCCTGCAAGAGTGCGGCAGTGCGTTCGAGACCCAAGCCAGTGTCAATATTCTTAGCCGGTAATTCCCCTACTATCGGGAAACTGTTTTTGTCCCCACCTTCACCGCGAATATTCTGCATGAAAACCAAATTCCACACTTCCAGATAGCGGTCCTCGTCAGCTATGGGCCCGCCTTCTTTGCCATACTCGGGACCACGATCATAATAAATTTCGGAACAAGGTCCACATGGTCCTGGAACTCCCATTGACCAGAAATTATCGGCCATTCCACGTCGCTGAATTCGCTCCTTTGGAATACCAATTTTCTCATGCCAAATATTTGCAGCTTCATCATCATCCAAATAAACCGTTACCCATAATTTGGATTCTGGAAACCCAAATCCGCCATCTATTATCGGACGAGTGAGTAAATCCCAAGCAAGAGCGATAGCGCCTTCTTTGAAATAATCACCAAAAGAGAAGTTTCCACACATCTGAAAAAATGATGCATGACGAGTTGTTTTCCCAACTTCATCAATATCTAGAGTACGTACACATTTTTGTACGGAAGTTGCTCGCTTGTAAGGAGGCTCAATCTCGCCCAAAAAATATGGTTTAAAGGGAACCATTCCAGCATTGACTAATAAAAGGTTTGGATCATTGAGAATTAAGGAAGCCGATGGTACGACTGTATGAGTCAGGCCAGCACGGTTATCGGATTCAAAGAAACGTAACCAGCGCGCGCGAATTTCCGCTGATTCCACCTATTTACTCGGATTCCTCGTCGTCAACAAAAGACTTCGACTTCTTCGAAGATTTACCTTTGGTTTTCGCTTTGGTTCTATTTTTTCCTTTACGCAACTGCGCTGCAGTCAATAAGCCGCCAGCTACTTTCATAGCCAATTCATTTTTATCTAAAAAAGCGGAGGTTGTTGTTGAAATTTTCGAAGAAATATCTTCTACTGATTTAGTTACGCGATTTATGCTGTGTAACGGCCCGTTAACCAATTTAACCGTGGTTGTTACCTCTTCTAATAACGGAGTCGTTTCTTCGGTGATTGATTTTACTGCGGTGCCAACTTCATCTATTACACGACTTAGTCGAATTACCGCATAAGCAATGGCAACTGCAATTACTGCAAGCGCAGCTGCTGCAATAATTGTTGCAATTCCACCTGGACCCATTTGCCTAGGCTACCTGACTAAGTTACCTACTTGTCGCAGGTTCAGGCTTGCTGGAATTTTGGAATCTCAATATCTGGCTTTTTATGCTCGGAATGCGCAACCACGGCTGCATCATGATAAGCCTCAATCGCAACCATATTTTCTTCAATTTGATAGAGCCGTCCATCCGCAATGGTTCCGGATTTACCTTCGATAACAGCGACTACGTCATCTCCCGAAAGTGTTTTGTGAATTTCTAGTGCATGCGCTACTGCAAGAACTTTTCGGCGATTATCGCGAAGAATAACTTCCGCTTTCGCTAATAGTGAAGCAAGGTTATCTTCAATTCGATCGGCAAGAGCTCGCTTCATCTCTTTACTCGACTCATCTTTTTTGCCGCCACCGGGAGCACCTAGATCCATTCTTCTGCTAGATGCATATGAGGAAACTGTAGATCCCATCCCCCATTGACCTTCCATTAACGCCGCAACAGTTGTCGCGCTTTCCAGGTCACCAGAAACTCCAGAAGAATTATCACCTTTGAAAAACATTCGTTCCCCAGCAAGTGATGCCAAGGAAACCAAAATGTCCGACTCATATTCAGTTCGCCACCTTGTGAATTGGTCATCAGGAGGAATGCTTGCCACCATTCCTAGATAATCGGATCCTTTTTCAATTGTGGCCAAATCGATTTCCATATGGCGCCTGGTCAAATGTGCCATAACAGCGTGACATGCTTCATGAACTGCAACAGCATGGCGCTCTCTCTCAATATATTCAACATCTTCGGCAGGTCCCAATTCCTTTAATTGCTTGGCTCGAAGTACATCTGACCAAATAATCGAAGTACGACCATTTCGAATAGCCATAATCAAAGCTTCATTAATTAAATCTTTTATGGTCGCGCCCGTAGCGTATGGAGTGATCGTGGCTAATTTATCGATCTCTTCACCGGTTAGCGAATGTGAAACTTTTGCGAAATAACCTTCATAGGTGCGAATACGTCCAGCTTTACTTGGATAGCCAACTCGGTACATGCGATCAATTCGACCTGGCCGCAACAAGGCTTCATCTAAAGCTTCTGGCATATTAGTTGCCATAACGACAAGAATTCGATATTTCGGCGGACTCTTTGGCCTCATCCCTAAAGTTCGACGAACAATGCGATTAAAGAAACCTCTTGGCTTTTTTAATCCTGATAATTCAGTTAGAAGCGCTTGCAAAGTTCCCATGCCGCCGCCGCCCTGGCCGCCCGCGCCGCCCATCACAAAAGCGTTGCGAACTAATAGGGCTGCAGTGCTCTCCGAAAGATAATTTCCGCCGTGACAGGTATTTCCAAAAATTTCGTTTTTAATTTTCTGGTCTGCTCTATTTTGGCCACCGCCGGAAACAATCCCTCTATTACCTAAAGCATCAGCCTCGTCAAAGAAAACAACAACTCCGCCATATCGCAGCGCTAATTTTCGTAATTTTCGAAATAGCCCTTTAACTTTTAATACACCGACACCCATAAACATATTTGTAAAAGCACCTGGATCGACAAAAACGAAAGGTTTCCCAGTTTCACCTGCCATGGATTCAGCCATTAAAGTTTTACCAGTACCTGGTGGCCCCCATAATAAAATTCCACCAGGGACGTAACCACCATGTTTTTCAATGCTCTCTGGGTTCTCTAGAAAAACCAAATTCTCTCGTATTCGATTTAGAACATGATCTTGACCCCATACATCAGAGAATCGAGTTCTAATATCATCTGGGAAATAAGTATCAACGCCACCTCTACTTAGAAACCAAAAAATTGCTGCAAATTGAATCACTACAAAGAAAACCGCAAAGAGCAATTGGCCCAACATCGGCAGTGCGCTCCATAATGCTTTAGGTGCAAAAAATAACGCTCTAACTGGAGTTTCTTTATAAATAGCTCCAAGTATTACCGCCAACAAAGATAAGAGCAGTAAATATTTAATTATTCTTGATAATCGATATCTCGTCCAATCGCTCAATTTATGAATCAATCGGTCTATAAACTTAAAATATTTCTGCCAAATTCCATGGTACGGAGCAAGCAATTCTGACAATAGAAAATGAGTTTGTCTTATTAATTCAATTGCAAGCAACGGGAATATCCACCACCGGGAATCTGCGTTGCCTCGGACTGCGTCAGAAAAGCCAAGTATCGGATTATCGGACATATCAGCCCAAACCAGAATGAAGAAAACTAGGGCGAAAAGAATTACAAATTTACTACGATCATAAAGCGAAAGATGAACTCGAGTTTTGCGATCTGTATCTCGCGGTCTACTAGTCGAAACTTCAGACATGCTGCTCCCTTATCAAAGTTCTATCTTCCCCGTATTGTGAACGAGTCGGTTATCTTATCCAGAGTCGATTGATTCTGTGTATAGCAAGTTGCGCTACATCGCACTATTAGAACGTACAGAACGGTTCGATCTGGAGATAACGCCACTGTTTGATTGATGGTCTCCAATTTATCATTCGAGGCGGCGAAACTGAAAACACTCCGCTTCCCAGTTGCACCCTTATCGTTAAAATTTTGGTCATCGAGCAAAGTAAATTTCGGTGCAGCTAAGGAACCATCTATCCATGAAGATAAAGGCAGCACAATATCCCGCAGGGCATTAAACGAAACCGCATTAACTTCACTTGGATACAAGTTTCGAATTCTTAAGAAAACTATCGGGGATTCTTTCGCGGCGATACTGAAGACATCCGTTGGTTTAATATTCGGGCTAGGTGAATACGCCACTTGCCATTTAACCGCTGCTAATCTTTCGGCAGCTCCTGCATCGGTGGACTTTGCTTCATAGTCCGAAAGTTCCTGATTAGATATTGCATGCCATTCGGTAGGAACTGTGAAGTAAACACCATCTTCTTTAAACGAAACAAATTCATTAGTTGGGTTACCACAGCCAGTAGAAATCAAAATTAAAGATAACGCAAGAATAGAAATTTGAAGCGTCTTATTCCGCTTCAGGTTGAGAATCAATCCCGCTCTCCTTGCGTTGTGCTGGCGTAATTGGTGTTGGCGCGCCAGTTAAAGGGTCACCGCCGCTTGCTGTTTTTGGAAAGGCAATAACTTCGCGTATTGATTCAGAACCAGTAATAAGTGCACACAATCGATCCAATCCAAGAGCAATTCCGCCATGTGGGGGTGGGCCGTAATTAAAAGCTTCTAACAAGAATCCAAATTTACTTTCCGCTTCAGCCTTTGATAAACCAATCACTGAAAATACTTGCTGCTGAATGTCGCGACGATGAATACGGATTGAGCCGCCACCAATTTCATTTCCGTTGAGCACAATGTCGTAGGCATATGCCAGCGCAGCTCCTGGTTCGTTTGCAAAAGTATTTTCAAATTCAGGTTTAGGCCCGGTGAAAGGGTGGTGAACAGCGGTCCAACCACCGCTATCAGTTTTTTCAAACATCGGCGCATCAACTACCCAGAGGAAATTCCATCCACTCTTATCGATTAAATCACACCGTTCACCAATTTCTAGTCGAACCGCGCCTAAAAGATTCTGCGAACTATGTCGATCCCCCGCGGCGAAAAATATTGCATCGCCAGGTTTTGCTCCGGTCACACCCGCAATTCCAGCGCTCTCAATTTCTGAAAGATTTTTAGCAACTGGTCCGCCTAATTGACCATCAACTTGCACCAAAATATAAGCCAATCCTTTAGCGCCACGTGCTTTCGCCCAATCCTGCCAAGCATCCAAATCACGTCTGGCTGAACTAGCACCACCGGGCATGACTACTGCGCCGACATATTCTGCCTGAAAAACTCGAAATGCCGTGTCAGTAAAAAACGTTGTGACATCAGTGATTTCATTACCAAATCTGAGATCTGGCTTATCCGAACCAAATCGTCGCATTGCTTCGTGATATGTCATATGCGGAATTGGTGTCGGAATTTGATATCCAACTACTTCCTTAAATACCCGCGAAAGTATACGTTCGGCTACTTCCAAAACATCAGCTTGATCTACAAATGACATCTCAATATCAAGTTGTGTGAACTCTGGTTGGCGATCAGCCCGGAAATCTTCATCACGAAAACATCGTGCTATTTGATAATAACGTTCCATGCCAGCAACCATTAATAGTTGTTTAAATAATTGTGGCGATTGTGGAAGTGCGTACCAACTACCCGGTTGTAAACGGACCGGTACCAAAAAATCCCGCGCGCCTTCGGGTGTAGATCGAGTTAAATATGGCGTTTCAATTTCTAAAAAATCACTCTCACTCATGACTGAACGAATGACTGACGTAACTTTCGACCGCACTCTTAAGTTATGAGCTGGCCCTTCTCGACGCAAATCCAAATACCGATATTTCAATCTAACTTCTTCGCTGATGTTTGATGTGTCGCCGCTATCAACCGGGAATGGCAGCGCTGCCGCTTCTGACAGAACCGTTAACTCTTTACAAATGACCTCGATAGCCCCAGTTGGAATCGCGCCATTTTCATTACCGTTTGGACGAGCAACTACTTCGCCGATGATTAAAACACACCATTCTGCACGTAGTGAACCAGCAACTGATTCATCTGAAATAACTACCTGAACTGCACCGGTGGCATCCCGCAAATCAATAAATGCTACGCCGCCATGATCACGCCGCCGCGCTACCCACCCAGCTAATTTGATCTCAGATCCGATATGCGACGGTCTGATATCCCCAGCGTTATGAGTGCGTAACACGATGCTCCTGAACCTAATCTCTAATTAAACGATTTAGAATTAATAGCGCTAAGGGTAACCGAAGAAGTTACACCCGTTTCCATATTTTTAAGCTCGCCGATCCCGGAGGAGATTTCGCTATCACCAATTACTATCGCAAACTTGGCACCGCTCTTATCAGCGCCTTTCATTGCCCCTTTTAGCGCACGATCTCCATAAGCACAATCAACTATCGCACCGTTTTTGCGCAAATCATCAATGAATTTAATTGAAAAATCTTTTGCTTCTTCACCCAGTGGTATTACGTATAGATCCGGTCGGGATTGCGAAGTTAAGTCGATCCCTTCAGCCTCGCAAGCAAGCAAAGTTCGATCAATACCAAGCCCAAAACCAATTCCAGATAAATTCTGTCCGCCTAATGATTCCATTAGTCCGTCATACCTACCGCCACCACCAAGTCCAGATTGTGCACCCAATAATTCATGAACAAATTCAAATGCTGTACCAGTGTAATAATCTAAGCCGCGAACCATCCGCGGATTTATTGCGTATCTGATACTTAATTTATCTAAATATTTCTTTACCTTTTCAAAGTGGGCAGCGCTCTGCGGGGTTAAGTAATCAATAAGTAATGGTGCATCTGCCATCATCTTTACTACATTTTCTCGTTTATCATCAAAAAGGCGCAATGGATTCAATTCAACTCGTGCTCTTGTGGCCTCATCTAAATCCAATTTGGAAATATATTTCACTAAAACCTCGCGATGAGCGGCACGCGAAGCTGAATCTCCCAGCGAAGTAATATCCAACCGGAATTTCGTTAAACCCAAATTTCGATATCCTGCTTCTGCAATAGCAATAACTTCGGCATCAATAGCAGGATCATCTAATCCGATAGCTTCAATACCCACTTGATAGAACTGACGATAACGACCAGCTTGTGGCCGTTCTGCACGAAAAAACGGACCTGCATACCAAACTTTTACTGGTAATTGACCACGATCTAAGCCATGTTCAATAACCGCCCGCATTACTCCGGCAGTGCCTTCTGGCCGTAATGTAATTGAGCGACCGCCACGATCTTCAAATGTATACATTTCTTTCGAGACCACATCAGTGGATTCACCTACTCCGCGAGTGAAAACTTCAGTATCTTCAAAAACTGGAAGCTCTAATAATTTGTATCCTGCTAATTTTGCCGGAGAAATCAGTTCTCTCCGCACTTTTTCAAAAGCGATCGATCGTTCTGGAAAATATTCACTTACTCCTTTTGGAGCCTGAAATTTCATCTGGCACCTACCGTCAAATTTTTCAAATAAGGATTGCTCTTCCGCTCCTGCGCGATTGTAGTTTCTGGGCCATGTCCAGGAAGCACGCGCACTCCATCTGAAAGAGTCAAAACTTTTTCTTGCAGCGTCCTAGTCATATCAACCATAGAACCAGTTGGTAGATCAGTTCTACCAATCGAACCCGCAAAGAGCACATCGCCGGTTAAGGCGATATTTTCATCAACTATAAAGATGACAGATCCGCGAGTATGACCTGGTGCATGCAGAATTTTAATGGACATTCCAGCGATGTTAAGGATTTCGTTACTCTTTACCTCTTTAACTTCTTTAGGTTCATGATAAGAATTGCGACCGGTTTCACTCGCCAGCATTGAAATCAATTGTGCTGATTCGGAACTAAGCGCACGTTCCGGATAGGTAAGTAATTCTCGATCTCCAGAATGAATATAGGTAATAAATTTATTTGCACTCTCACCACCCGCTACCGATTCCGCCAGTGGAACTACCGAAAAAGTATGATCGAGATGGCCATGCGTCAGGAGCGCTGCGACTGGTTTTAATTTATATTTATCAATAATTTCATAAATCTCATTAGTTAAATCAGGTATCGCGATTCCAGGATCGACTATGACGCATTCTTCGTTCTTGCCGGTAGACAAAACCCAACAATTAGTGGCGTAAAAGGGTGCCGCTATTGACTCAACTAACATTTAACCCTTCCCCTTAACATCTAATGGCACCCATAAAACGCGCTCACCGCCCGTTCATTGAGCGGGAAATACCTTGCCTTTTACTCAACTAGGGGTTCAGGGTACCTTTACCACCTACTGCAACGCTTGATTTACTCTCTAAAAATGAGTGAAACTAGTTAAACAGTAAGAATGAAGTTAAAAAAACCGCCCTATACGACAACAGAGCGTAAATCGTGCAAACGATAATCGCGCAAGAGGAAGCAGGCTCCACATGGATAACGCCACAACAGAATCAGCAATAATTTCACCAGCAGCAGCTCTGGTTGGCGATCCAGCAAAGTATGGTCGTGTAGGAGCAGATGGAACAGTATTTGTAATAACCGGCGAAGGCGAAAAAGCAGTCGGCTCATATCCAGGAAAAACTCCTGACGAAGCACTTGCATATTTCGTAAGAAAATTCGAAGCTCTCGCTTCTGAAGTAGCACTCCTTGCCGCACGTATTAAAAGTGGCGCGATGGTCCCATCTGATGCAGGTGCTGCAGTAACCAAACTTCGCCAGCAAGTTGAGAATCTAAATGGCGTAGGAAACCTTGCAGCGTTGAAATTATCTGTTGAACAGATCCCAATGCTTATCGAAGAACATAAAAGTATTTTTGAAGCCCGTAAAGCTGCCGAAGCGGCGGCCAAAGCGGTTAAGCGCGCAGAAGGTGCAGCCATTAAAGAGAAATTAGTTGCGGAAGCTGAGATGCATGCGCTATCTGAAAACTGGAAACTAACTAGCGAAAGATTGAAAACGCTTTTGGACGAATGGAAGAAAGCGCCGCGCCTAGATAAGAAGGCCGATGCTGATCTTTGGAAACGCTTCTCTACGTCACGAAATAAATTTGATAAACGCCGTAGAACCCATTTTGCAACATTGCTGCAAGCGCAATCGGCTGTGAAATCTGCAAAGGAAATCATTGTTACGGAAGCTGAATCCTTAGCAAATTCACACGATTGGGTGGCTACTGCTCGACGATATAAAGCGCTAATGGATCAATGGAAACTCTCGGGTCGTGGTAAGAAAAACGATGATGCCAAACTTTGGCTTCGTTTTAAAACTGCGCAAGATACTTTTTTTGCAGCAAAAAATAGCGACCTCGAGAAACGTCAAGGAACTATGGTCGAGAACTTGGCTAAGCGTGAAACTTTGATTTTGGAAATTGAAGCGCTGCTCCCAATCAACAATCTGGAAGAGGCCCGCCGCAAATTCCGAGATCTGCAGAGCAAATGGAGCAAAATTGGCATGACAGAGCGGAGTAAGCGCGCTGCTTTTGATAAACGGTTCGATGTGGTTGAGCAGGCAATCAAAGAGGCTGAAGCAGAGAAATGGCGTAAGAGCGACCCAACCGCAAAGGCGCGGGCTAATGATGTCGTTAGTCAATTATCAGCAGCTGTTGCAAATTACGAAGCCCAAGCTGCAAAAG
>Ga0194055_10000216_pt1 | contig 44796 bp, 31 predicted proteins | sample SepL449m_MetaG_FD_155482 | JGI IMG/M metagenome (GOLD analysis project Ga0194055, IMG submission 155482) | Anoxic zone freshwater microbial communities from boreal shield lake in IISD Experimental Lakes Area, Ontario, Canada - Sep2016-L442-9m | ecosystem: Environmental > Aquatic > Freshwater >... | reverse complement strand
CATCGATTGCGGCCATGAAATCTTCGGCTGATGCGAAATCGTTTACGGTGATTGAGTTTGGATTGTCAGAAGTGACAGTCATTAATAAATTGCCTCGAGACGGATACTTGTAGTGCGGATGTTGAATTCCTTGAACGCCCGGCATTGGACCTGATGTTCACCTGAGTTCCTATGTCTGAAAACAGGCAAAACTCAACCTTCTAAGGGTATAGAGGGGGTGGGATTTGGTCAATATAGAGGGGTTTTGCAGCCTTGGTTAAATAAGCGAAAACTTTCTAGTCACACCAAGATGTGCAGGAAGTGCGGTGCTGCCAACTCAGCCAATTTAGCGAGTCAGCCGCACCGAATTTCTGGTGAAATCAACACAAACTGTCCCAAAGTTACTATTTGAGCGTTATCGCGTTGTACTTGGTCGATGCCGCTCCCCTGCCAGCACTATTTATCGCAGCAATCTGCACTGGATAGACAGTGTTTGGCTTTAAACCAGTAATAAGGATGCGGGTTGAATTTGAAGTCGGACTAACAACGATCCAAGTCTTTCCACTATCCACGCTGTACGCGTAATTAGTGATTATTCCACCACCATTATTAGCAGGAGCAGTCACATCAACTGTGAATGTTGTGCTCGACTTGGCAATCGACGTAGTTACTGGTGCCGTCGGCACAAGTACAGGAGTTGACGCGCTAACAGCATCCGACGCCAAACCTAATCCCTTGTCATTAACAGCACGAATCTTCACCTGATAGGCAGTCGCATTCGGCAAACCAGTTACTTTCAATGGACTTGTCTTAACAGCAGTCCTTGGCACAATCCATGTTGATCCACCATCAAGTGAGTATTGATAACCAGTGATGGCACTTCCACCAGTTGCTCCTGCAGTGAACACAATGCTCAAGGCTCCCGCTGAAGTAGTAATCGTCGTGATACTCGGCGCTGCTGGTGATGTTGCTGGAATTACTGTCTTTGCTAGAGAAGCAAGACTGTTGCCATTGAAGTTAGTCGCGCGAATTTGAACGGATGTTGAAACACCATTAGTCAAACCAGTGATCGTAAATGAACCATTGGAAACATTTGCATTCTGGTAGGTAGCACCTTTATCGATTGAGTATTGGTAACCAGTGATTGACTGAGCGATCACAACCGTTGGTGTAGTTATGTTCACAGTCGCAGAACCATTGCCACCCAATACTGAAGCAATAACAGGCTTAGCAGGAATCAACTTCGTTGGATTAACAGTCACCGCGGCAGAAGCTTCACCGGCACCCGCAGAGTTAACCGCACGTACCTTCACCTGATAAGCAGTGGCATTAGTCAAACCAGTGATAGTGAACGGGCCGGTTACTGAAGCGAAATGCGACCAGGTTGAACCATTATTTATTGAATAGTCATAACCAGATAAAGAAGAGTCGTTGATTTGTGCTGGTGCACTTATTGAAAGAGTTGCCTGACCATTGCCAGCAGCAACTCCAGAAATAGATGGCGCAGATGCCGGTGCTATTGGCTTAACTGAAACAGTGTCTGAAGCAGCGCCAGAGCCAACCGAGTTTACTGCACGCAACTTAACTGAATAGGTCGTGCCGTATGACAATCCGCTTATTACAAGTGGGGAAGATGTCTGGGCAGGCGATGCAGCCGTCCAGGAATAGCCATTATCAGTTGAATATTCGTAATTTAAAATGTGTGCTCCACCGTCACTAGCTGGCGCGATGAAGTCGACATTCGCTTGAAGATTATTCAGGGAGACCGATGAGATAATCGGGGAAGAAGACGTAGATTTGGGAGTTACTAAAACCGCATCTGATGTCGAGCCAGACCCGATCCTATTTACTGCACGAACCTTTACCGAATAAGTGATTCCATTGGTTAACCCATCGATTACCAGCGGTGAAGTTGTTTGTGCTGGCGATGCTGCATTCCAGGTAGATCCACCGTTGAGTGAATACTCATAGGAAAGTGGGTCAGAGCATCCAACAATCTTCCGACTTGTAAATTTAAGTTGTGCACTCATGGAACTAGTCGTCACGGAATCAATCGATAGTGCCTGCAGGGTGCAACTGTCTAACAAATTCATTTCATCAATTAGAGTTGGAGAAACGACTTTCTCGCTTATGCCCGAATTTATTTGATTATCCGAATTGCTTCCCCAGCACCATATTTGACCGAGCGAAGATGCAGCACATGAATTGTTCGTGCCGGACTGCAATGCAAGAATTTGGTTTGAATTCTCAGTGAAGCGAGTTAAATCCTGTGGACTGGTCGCCATTTGCCCGGATCCATTACCTGTGCCTAGTTGTCCGAAGTTATTAGATCCCCAGCATTTTATGTTTCCTGAATCACTCAGCGCGCAAGTATGCTCGCTTCCAGTTGTGACAGCGACTGCATAAGAGGTGTCCCAATCAATCGAAATGCCATTTGGACTGAAAGGTGAATAAGTGTCGCCTCGACCAATTTGACCGCTATTATTGTAACCCCAACATGAAATAAACCCCCCGTAGGAATTTCTAGCGCAGATGTGCATGTCACCAACTGAGACTTGCTCAACTAGTCCGGGAGTCAAATTAAACTGAGTAGGCCAGCTAACGTTATTCATTCCCGAACCCCAGAAGTACCCACCAGAATTGGCGCCCCAACAAGTCATATTTGAATATGTTGTTGCGCAAGTTCGATACGGACCACTGCTTATAGAAGTGGCTATTACATATCCTCCGCCTGCCCCGCCAGGTCGAAGAACTGGTGTTGCAAATAGATAATTACCATAAATTACGTAGTAGTCGTCGTAGTGAGCGTCATATGAAATAGGCCCATTCTGTCCGCTTGAATTATCCCCCCAGCAGTAAATTCGACCAGTTGTAGTGAGCGCGCACGAATGGTCTCCTGAAACAGAAAGTTCACTTACAGAACTAAGGTCCCCTGATTTCGTTCTGACAATTACTGGAATGCTTCTGTCAACACTCGATCCATCCCCTAGTTGGCCGTGCGAATTTGCTCCCCAGCAGGCTACACGCGAATCATTTAACAGGGCGCAAGCATGAGATGAACCCGCAGAAACTTGTACTGCACCGGGAATGACTGAAGCAATTAGTTCTGTATTTCGGACACCATCTGGTTTTACCAGATCGCCAGTGCCAAGTTGACCGTAATCATTCTTTCCTCTACAAACTACGTGTCCATCGAACCTCGCTATGCAAATGAAACCATCACCTATGCCTATTCGGAGATTAGTCGATCTTCCTTGTTCAAAAGCCACGCTTGGCGAAGCTGATATGATTGCTGATACGACAACTGTCACACATGTCAACACAGCGTAAACTGACTGTTTTCTCGAAGCCATCATTTTCATTTAAATCTTTTCTCTTAATTTATTACGTTGCAGTTAAACATCCTATACCTATTGGTAAAATGACAATAGATTCTTCACAAATTTAATGGCCGGCTTCGGACCAGGTTTTACCCACACCGACCGAGACATCTAATGGAACTGAAAGATCTGCCGCACCTTGCATACACTCAGTAACCAATGCCGTAACTTGCTCCAACTCCCCCTTGGTAACTTCCAGAACGAGTTCGTCGTGAACCTGAAGTAACAGTCGTGATTTCAAACCTGCTTCGTGCAATGCGTCATGCACTTTCAGCATCGCCAACTTCATGATGTCGGCAGCTGTGCCCTGGATTGGTGCGTTCAAGGCCATGCGCTCGGCCATTTCGCGCAGTTGGCGGTTGTCGCTATTTAGATCTGGCAAATAACGGCGGCGACCAAACATGGATTCGGTGTAGCCAAGTTTGCGGGCGTCGACAACGATCTGTGCCAAATAGTCGCGCACACCGCCAAACCGCTCAAAGTAGGTGTCCATCAAACCTTTGGCTTCACCTGCTGAAATAGAGAGCTGTTGCGAGAGTCCGTAAGCCGAGAGTCCGTAAGCCAGGCCGTACGACATCGCTTTGATTTGGCGGCGCATGTCGGCATTAACTTCAGCTGCTGGAACGCCGAATACTTGCGAGCCGACCGTGGTGTGGAGGTCTTCGCCCGACTTCAGCGCTTCGATCAAACCTGTGTCGTTTGAAAGATGAGCCATCACGCGAACTTCAATCTGGCTGTAGTCGGCGGTGACTAATGTGTCGTAGCCTTTGCCCACCACGAAAGTGTCGCGGATCTGCATGCCTTCGGGTGTGCGAATTGGGATATTCTGCAAGTTTGGATCGGTGCTTGATAACCGCCCTGTAGCCGCCACCATTTGGTTGAAGGTGGTGTGGATTCTCTCGTCGTCGGCAACGCAGCCAAGCAATGTGGTTACGGTCTGCTTCAACTTTGAAACTTCGCGATAACGCATGAGAGAAACTAGCAATTCATCGTCTGGGAACTTGGCCAACAAACCTGCAAGTGCTTCGGCGTCGGTGGTGTAGCCAGTTTTGATTTTCTTGGTCTTGGGTAAGCTGCGCTCTTCAAACAAAACTTCTTGCAGCTGCTTTGGCGAACCAAGGTTGAACTCGTGGCCAACTGTTGCATGAGCCTGCTTTACTGCTGCCTGCGCATCGGCATCGAAGGTGGCTTCCAAACCGCGAAGGCCATTAGCATCCACAGCGATACCTGCAGATTCCAAATCGGCCAGAACACCAATCAACGGAATCTCGATTGTTGCGAACAAACTCGCGCCACCACGCTCGGCTAAATCTTGATCGAAGTGTTTGGCGAGTTCCAAAGTTGCCCGCGCCTGCATGGCAAGCAACTCCCCTGAAATTTCGGGCTCGTCACTGAATAGCGAGCGTTCTTCCTCAGGCTTTTCGGCCAATGTGAGGGATTTGTGTAGGTAACGCGTGACAAGTTCGCCAAGTTCAAAGTTTCGGGTGCCCGGCGAAACTATGTATGCAGCAATGGCAGGATCGCTTACCAAACCACCGAGGCGAACCCCTTGGTTCAGCAGCGCGATTGCTGGGCCTTTGGCGTCGTGCACAATCTTCGGCGCATCAGATTCGAGCCAATTAGTGAGCACTTCTTCACCTTGTATACAAGTGCACCAAATTGCCGAGCCATCCTCGGAAGTTAGAGCAACAGCGTCGACGGTTCCGGTGCCTCTGCCCCACTTGCCAGCAAAGCTGAGTGCCACTGGAGTTTTAGCGTGATCGCCCAACCATTTCTTGAGTGCTTTGGCATCAACTTGGGTGACTTCGGTGCTGAAGGAGTCGCCTGAAACTTCGGAGGTGGCCGCGGCAGTTTCTTTAACTTTGGACGCTTTTGTTGAACTTGCACTTTTAGCAGCACTGGCCGCTTTTGAACCCGAGCCCGCCTTCACACTCGCCGCAGCAACTGCCACCGCATCACCCGATGGCCATGCCGCAAACAATCGCGCCCGTAAAGCGCCAAACTCCAGCGCATCGAGCAACTGGTTCACGGCCGTGGCATCGTATTCACGCTTTTCGTATGCGGTTACACCAGTTGGGATGTCCAAGGTGTCAATAAGGCGGTTTAGTTCGTAGTTGCGTTCAACCAAGGCAACATGTTCGCGCAATGCTTCGCCGACCTTGCCGGTGATTTCGTCTTTGTGGGCTAACACTTCAAGTGCCGACCCATATTGGTTAATCCACTTGGCGGCGGTTTTGGGGCCAACGCCTGGAATGCCCGGTAAGTTGTCGCTGGTCTCGCCCACTAGCGCCGCGAGGTCGCGATACTGCGCCGCTCCTACGTCGTACTTCTCGCGAATCGCCTCGTCGGTCATGTTCACTAAGTCGCTCATGCCCTTGCGCGGGTACAGCACGGTGACATTGTCGTTCACGAGTTGGAACGAGTCGCGATCACCACTGATGATGCGCACTGGTTCGGGTGAATGATGCGCCAATGTGGCCAAGATGTCGTCGGCCTCAAAACCTTCAACGGTTACGACCGAGATGTTCAGCGCTTCGAGCAACTGTTTAATCAGTTCAACTTGGCCCTTGAACTCTGGTGGAGTTTTGGCTCGCCCAGCTTTGTATTCGGGATACGCGGCCATGCGGAATGTTTCGCGCGAAAGATCGAACGCAACGGCGATGTGGGTTGGTTGACGCTCTTTCAGCACGTTGACCAACATGCTGAAGAATCCATAGACGGCGTTGGTGTGTTGACCGCTGCTGGTGGCAAAGTTTTCAACCGGCAAGCCATGGAATGCGCGATACGCCAGCGAATGTCCGTCGAGGATTAGAAACTCATTAGTTTGTGCCACACACCGATACTATGTGGTGCTCCTGCCAGCCGAGCAGGTAAGTTGTGAACTAACGACTTCGCATTTCAGGTGGGTTAGGAGCCAGCAGTGTCAGAGCAACACGAATTACCAAGTGCTGGTGAACTTGCCGACAAACTTGGCATCCGCATCGTCTCAGCCACTGCCCAGGAAGTTGTAGGCACCATGCCAGTTGCCGGCAACACCCAACCGTTTGGCTTGCTAAATGGCGGCGCATCACTTGCCCTTGCCGAAACTCTTGGTTCCATCGGCGCTTACCTACATGCTGGCGAAGGTCGGGTTGCTGTGGGCATTGAAGTTAACGGATCTCATCACAAAGCAGCTCGCGAAGGCCTTGTTACTGCCACCGCCACAGCCGTGACTTTAGGCAATACTTTGGCGGTTTACGACGTATCTGTAGTTGATGCCGATGGCGCACGCATTTGTTCAGCGCGCGTTACTTGCCTGATTCGCGAGCAGAAGTAATCTAACTCAGCCCTGTTTCGCGTAACCGCCGGCGAAGGCGAGCGGCGGTCAAACCCTTAGGTTCATCCGAAATCATTCTGCGCAGTGCTGCAGTATCCACGATGCGTTTGGTAGCAATCGGAGCAAATCCTAATCGAGCAAAGAACCGGTTCGCCTCGCGCGATGCGGGTGGCACAGTAACTACCAAGTTGGTGCAACCCCAGTTATCAGCACACACCAAAGCCGCATTCAACAACGCCTTTGCCACACCACGACGCCTGGCTTTGGAGAGCACATGCAACCCGCTTAGCTGCACCGCCGGTAGTTCGGCCCAGGTGCCAACATCAGCCATCGCAACCATCGTGATGCCAACAGCCTGCTCGCCTTCAAAGGCAGCCAGCAAGCGGATGTTCTGAGATTCAGCCAGCTCGATGCGACCTAGCAACACCGAAACATCAAGGCCAGCATTATCGAGCTGAATCTCTTCCCAGAGCGGCATTAGCGCAGGAAGGTCATCAACAGCGATGTCGCGGACGGTTATGGCCATAGTTGGAGTTTACGCCAGCCCAGCAATTGGCTTGCCGTAGCCATAAATATCAACCCATCCGCGAGGGCAGTACTTAGACTCGTCTTCATTCCAAACTTCTTCATCAGACCACACAGGAACAGCCACTGAAATTAGGCCATTGGATCCAGGTTGCCCAATTTGCGAAAATGTCGGCGGAATTACAAATTTGCCATTGCGATCTATAAGTCCATAGCGCTGCGGTTGTTCTTCACCCAACGTTTTAACCCAAATGAGTGAGCCAAGCACGCTGACCATCGTCCATTCAGGCGTATCTTGCAGAATCAGTTTTCCTTGACGTGAAAACAGCTGGGAAGGAATCTCAAAAGTGCGATACCCGCGCGAGTATGACTCCCCTCCAACAAAAACACTCTCTTGGTTTATCTGCAGCGTGCCATGCGGATGCTTCTTTAAATTGATGAGGTTACTGACTTTTTGTCCGGTTGCATCAATCAACCAATATTTATTTTTGTTCGAAATCACTTCATCTTTATTTCGGGAGACACCGACCAAAGCTATTCCGTGGCTAAAGTCACTAGCAAAGCTGAACTGCGGCTTCACCGACCATTTACCATTGGTGTCAACGTATCCCCACCCAGCAAGAGTTTTTGGTGTCGCGCTTGCCAGACCATTATAAAAAGAACTGCCCATTAACACCGAAGAAGTAATTTTCTTTCCGCCAGTATCAATCCAGGTCTTATGCATCCACTTGTAAATGCTTGCTGAAGCTTTAACAAGATGCACCAACGCAAATCCGTCTGAGAATGGACTGCCGTTATAAAAACTTGGTCGGATAAGCCATCTTCCATTGCTTTTCATATACCCGACTCGAAATCCATCTTCGTGTTTGACATAGAGATTCACGAGGCCGTGACTAAAGTCGCCACTGTGCCGAAAGTACTCAAATGGGATGACCGTCTCGCCTTTCATGTCGATATAGCCAACCTCATTGTCTGATCTTGCACATTTGGCCAGGCCATCAGAAAACTTGTGAGCTGCACCGTCCCCATGGAGTATTACTGTGCCATTGTCATCAATAAAGGTGTAGGTTTCCTCACCTTTGTCGTCTGTGCCCAATTCCTTAATTGATGCGAGACCCTCGCTGAACTGGAAAGCAGCGCTGTACCTTGGGGTAATTTGCCAATCCCAGTTTGGGATGTCGAAATTGCTATTCAACAATCCCTCCTAAATTTTGCAGTCTTCTCTTTTTTAAGGACACGCAGTTCTCTACTTGAAAGACCTAGAACGAATCCTATTCCCAACGCCCGACAAATTAAAGGTGACTTGGAACAGATTCAAAACACCAGACTCTTGACATTTACTGACTCTCTTTCTGGAAAATTCTGTCTGATCTGATTAAAACATGGCCTACTCATCCACTTCTTCAGCTTCATTCAAAACTCTTAACGCTTCACGCAATGCGACGATCTGCGTTTCAGTAATACTGGCCAATTCAACCTTGGGTTTGCGGGAAAAACCTGAACTCTTTATGCCCTCAACATCGAGATCAAAACCACCATCTACGGCTAAGCACTCAAGGAATTCTAGTCGGTGTGGATTTTTCTTCAGGTAATGAAAATTGATCTGCAGGCTGGGAATGTCATTGAAAGCATAAAAACTAACTGGCCACAGAACTTGGCCACCAACCACCTGCTTGACCAAGGCATTTTCAATTGCAGCTCCGCCGCCGACTATGTTGCCACCATTTTCTTTCACAACACCAGCGATTGCATCAAAAGATCTGACTAATGAAGGATGTTTTGCAATCAAGTAGGTTCGGAAGGCGTCATTAGGCCACCACTGTTCTGCCGCATTTGTTGGTATCTCCTTTTCCTCAACTTGATCAAGGCCGAATGTGACCGGAAGAAGCACTTCAGTTGCGCCAACGGATACCCGCTTAAACTCGACTGCATAGACACTGATTTCTGTCTTGGTGACTCGATTCAAGTAGGTAACGATGCGCTCTAGTTTTGGATTTATTTCGTCAACTGCGAGCATGAGATTAAATCGACCAGCCTCGAGGTGCTTGCTAACAGATTCAATGATGGAGTCGACTCTTTTACCTAGTTTTCCGTCTAGAGTGTTGCCAGCACTTGACTGCCACTGGGCCAAAAAAGTTTGAATTGGCATGTTCCAGAGCGAAGATGCGTAGTCCAGAATCTGACCAAAGATCTCACGTCGAGATTCAGAGTTGTACCTGAGTTTGCACTCAATTATTGTGATTTCACCCTGGGAATTGATTACCAGTAAATCGGCCGGACCGGCACCCGTGGAAAACTCCTTGCAAATTGCAACAGGTTCATCAATGCCTGGAATGACGTGTGGAGCCGCAAGCAAGAGGTCTTGAAGATGCGCTTCCGCACCATAGGGCAACATTTGCGGGCTAACCCATCCGTTATCTGGGGAACTTAGAAACATTTCACTCATCTTCGTCAGGATCTATTCCTCGTGCCAAACTGAGCGGAAGCTTCACTCCCCTCCGATTTTCGGAGGTCTGATGATTGATAAGTGTGAAGGTTTTCAAACTTAGCAACAAGCCGGATTGGAACTGCATAAAAGGAACTTTACATCCATCTTCTGACAACCCGCCATCAGAATCCGAAATTCCCCACTGGAGGAATGCGGATCACTGTGCTAAGTAACGGTCATATTCGTTTGGACATCGTGTATTCAGAAATAGATATTTTCAAAAACGAATAATTTTACAAATTAGCAACATAAAATATGCATTAGATAGTATTTTCTGTCGCAATAATTCTACTGATTCCACAACTAGTTTGTGCCTATGTGAGAGTGTTCTACTGTGTTTACAAGAGTTTCATGGCCAGAGCGATATCCTCGGCATGGATTTCACATTACTTACACAGCGCTAGGTGCCCATCGAAAGAATGAAGTAATAGACATCACTGAACCTGAAGAATTGCTAACCCTGAATCGACTTCGCAGTCAATGCATGATTGCTCTCACACCCAAGCAATTTGAGCCGAATAAAGATGCACTTTTTCTGGCTTCGATCGTGCAAAAACTAATCCAGCGCGGTTCGCTTCCCCAACTACCTCAAGTTCTCGAGACGGCATTCGAAAAATCTCCAGCAAATTTGGAGATCTATGGTGGAATGCGTGCCTTTATTTCCCAAGCAATTCCCCAAACAGAGCACAGCTACCAACTTGAACATGAGGACAAACTTGATGAGTCAATGGAGTTACCATTTTGGACCAAGTTAGGCGAAACCTCACCTGACAACACTCGTTGGGTGACCCCTCAGGCTTCTCTTGAGGCCCTTGCAGGAGTAAATGATAAACAGCACCGATGGGTGGATTTTCTCTATTACTCACCATTTTCAGAAACGACTAAAAGAGTAATAGAGATTCAAGGTTCACAACATAAGCACGCCCAAAGCGTTGATCGTGATCGTGAAAAGTTACTGCAAAAGGCTGGTCTAGAAGTTTTGCCGATTAGTGATGTTTCGGGCCTAATAGGTCGTTTGCAAAATGTAGCGGACAAAGAAGGGCGTTCAGAACGAAATTATTCGCCACAACTTGATGAATCGCTGTTTGGCCCGAGTGCAATGGCTAGATTCGTGAGCGCTATTGCTTTGCTTTTGGAAAATGGAGACATACAACCAAACACCATTCTCAATGTCGACCTTAGAAGCGACTATCCGACTGTAATGGAGGGCGGAATACGTGTTTTCGAATTTCTCTCATCCATTCAACGCTTGTGGAAACTCGAAGCACTTCCACGCGAAGTCTTTGTAAATGGGAAGTCTGTCTATAAATCTGAATCAAAATCGAACGCCCAAGGTATTGGCACTAGCACTGTCAAAATCTCACTTGAACAGCATGTGCCTGCACATCAGAGACTCGAGATACCTGATGGGCCAACCTGCATCATAAGAGGAGCATTTCTTCCGGTAGACCTCAATTTCTTGCCACCGATATTGCCAAATCCACGACTGCTAAGAACAAAGGATTCGGAAGCGCCAGTTCTGCTTGAAAATCTACTCAGGGACATTTTTGGGCATCAGTCTTTTCGTCCCAATCAATTGGAAGCAATCTTGGCCGCACTTTCGGGGCAAGATTCGCTCGTTCTGCTCCCTACTGGCTCAGGAAAGTCCCTCATCTATCAAATGGTTGGACTTCTGCAGCCCGGAATAACAATTGTTGTTGACCCCATCGTTTCACTAATAGATGATCAAGTTCGGAATCTAAACGCGATTGGTATCGAGCGCTCATTCGGTATTCACTCAGCAATGGACATGTCAAGAGATGAAATGGATGAGCTCCATAAATCCATAGCGCAGGGTCAGGCATTCTTCGTTTTCATTTCCCCAGAACGCCTGCAAACGAGTCGATTTAGAGAATCACTCGCAAGCTTGACGGCCACAACAATTGTTAATTCGGCTGTCCTTGACGAGGCACACTGCATTTCAGAATGGGGACATGATTTCCGCACAGCCTATTTGAATGTGGCTAAAAACTTGAGAAATTTGTGCAGGCACGAGAATTTTCAGCCCACGATTATCGCCCTTACAGGAACAGCAAGTCCATCCGTCCTGCGAGACATTGAGCGCGAAATTACGGCAGAAGGATCCCATCTAGTCAAAATCCAACCTGACTCGCACGATCGTAAAAATCTCAATTATGTGATTGAAGTTTGCGAAGCCGGAAAGAGCAACGAGATTCTTAGTCGAGTCCTACGAGAAGACCTTCCCAAAATGCTCGGTATAGATGCCTCCCAATTGTTTTCGCTTGATGGCAATAAGACGAACTCCGGCATTGTCTTCACGACCACTGTATCCGGCAAGTACAAGAGCGCAGTTTCAACGCGGGATTTCATTCAATCAATCGCCAAAGCGTCTCGTACTGAAGATGTTGAGGACGAGATAATTTACTCAGAACCAGCATTAGTTGAGATCTATTCTGGTAAGACACCACCCAATGAGGAAAAAAGCGCCTGGCCTGGCATAAAGAGAGAACGAGCTCGCAAATTCATTGAAAACGAAATCCCTACTTTGGTGGCCACAAAGTCCTTTGGCATGGGCATTAACAAACCAAACATCAGATGGACACTCCATTTTGGTTATCCTTCGAGCCTTGAGGCATTTGCCCAAGAATCAGGGCGAGCAGGTCGCGATGAAGCTAACTCCTATTGCGTTCTCATAACTAGTCCAGCCAAGAGCGAAGATGCTCGTAAAGTCTTGGATCTGCAAATTCCGACTGAAATACGACGCAAAGACTACATGTCGCCACTTTTTACAAACACTGACTTAGCCACTCACTTATTCCTTCACTCTCAGACATACAAAGGTCGCCTGAGCGAGTATCACAGGTGTGTTGCGGTCATCAGAGCTTTGAAGGACAGTTCCTCCTCTACTTCCCTTTCCGAAATTTCAGGTGGAACCTTAGATATTTCAGAAAACATCTTGCACGATGCGAAACCGTCGGACATGAGTTCGAATGAATGGTCCACAGGAAAACATGCTGTGGAAAGTGCTCTTTATCGACTACACGCGATCGGCATAGTTAATGATTACTTAGTAAATTATGGGTCGAAGTCTTTCACTGTCATGCTTGGTGACTACAACAGTGAGTCAATCGATTCAGCACTAGTTAGAACTATGGCTCGCATTGCCCCAGGAAAAATAGACTCAATTGAATTTCAAGTCTCTACAGCTCCAGCAGATCTCGACGAGAGAGTTGAGCACCACCTCAAACTGCTCGTAGAAACGCTCTACGACACTATCGAGCCAGCCCGGATTCGCGCACTTGTCGAGATGCAACAACTAGCTTCTTCGGGGCTAGATAACCTTCAGATTAAGGCTCGACTTGATGCCTACTTATCTGGCGGACCTTTAGCAACAGCGATAGAAGAGGTAGCTGAATCCCAGCACCTTGATATTTCAGAAATGACGACGTTACTGGACACAGTTGAAACTCAGGATGCCAACGTCTGGATTGGTGCTGCAGCACGTCAACTTGAAACGTATCCTGACAACCCAATTCTGCTATCGGCCAGAGTCGTAGGAGAAGGTTGGCGTGAAAATCCAGATTTATCTATAATTCATTCAGCTCTTACTTCAGCATTTTCAGTTCTGGATCAGTACCAATTAGATAGCCATCAAGCGGCAGAACTACTCACTTGGATTTCCAACAAATTCGATCAACAGTCTCAAGAAGAATCTGCTTCTAAGTACGGAGCGCTACTAGACGCATGGGAATCCAACGATCTACCCGACGAACCACTCAGGGACTGGGAAGCAACAATTTTAGAAAAGGCCATTTCGCAACCAGACTGGCTACCGCAACTATCTCGCATCAGAGATCGTCGCATGACTAGATCCCTCAAAACTCTAAACACGCAGATAGATAGGCTAAAACTATGACAGACAGCACGTTACAGAATGCTCTTCGCGACAAGGTTGCGGAATTTGCAGCTTCTGATGAGGCACTGAAGGAAGTCGTCGCTCGGCTAAGCGAATTGGAAAGCTTGATTACCTCACATCGCGAATCACGATCCACTCTTGATGATGCGAGTAAATCCCTAGGTCTAGTAGTCACATCTCTAAATCCACTACTCACACAAAGTGCAGATGCAGTACGAGATGTCGCCAAAACATCTATAGACTTTGGATCCACACTTCAGAGTCTGGTTGAAGTGGTTTCCACAAGCATTGCAGACCACATAGAGAAAAGTCGTATTCAAATCGAAAGCCTCACTAACAGGCTCAGCGAACTGGAGAGCAACGTTTTGGATTCAAACAAGAGTACTACCAAGCGGATACTAATCGCTCAAGGAATTGCGGCAATCTGCATCTTGGTCGTCCTCATTCTGAAGTAAATGACTTTCCAAACTTCAAATTTCAACAACTTTTAGCGCCTAAATTTATTTCAAGGGTTCTTTATTATCTCGGAGTCGTGCTTGAGAGTTACTCTTGCGGTATTCCTGTAATATCTTGATAGGAAACTGGGTATTCGGGAAATTTTTCTGCCAGACCGAGAAGTTCTGCGCTCTTTCTAGTGACGCCAATGAGTAATGGGTCCAAATAATGGCAGCCAAGAACTCGGAAACCGCCCTCAGATGAAATTGTAATTCTTGGGCCTTCATCACCTTCGACATACACAGAACCATCAATACCGAATTCGCCCAACTCGTAAGTGCCAATGCTGAGAAATCCTGGCCTGGGATCTTCATCGGTTTGAATTCCAGTCCACATCATCGAAAAAGGCACTAGAAATCCTGTCTCCACATGTTGGTCGGAAAATTTGGAGTAGTAAAGATGAGAAATTTCTTCCTCTTCGTCGTCGGTAAACAACCCACTTCGAAGTGGATTCTCTTCATGCGTGAGTATAAAACCTTCAATCTGATTGTTGTGTTCTAGCGAGACTAGAGTAGATCGGGTGGCTTCATTCATTGAAAAGACACTGCGGGAGGTTTCATCACCAACAAATACTAATCCGCCGCGCTCTGAAATGGTCTGACCTAAATATCGACACACCCATCCATCTGGCAGCACTTTGCCATGAATCTCTGTTTCACGTTGCAGAGCCAGCTTTAAAAATTCATTCATCTGTCAGCCGAATTCTCAAGTGTCTTTTTTGCCAAGGTTGCAATCTCAAGATCGCCTGACTCGGCAAGTCTGCGAAGCGTCTCACTAGGCGTCCTTAAATTTCGTGCGACGGTTGCCTGAGTTGAGTCAAATTCCCACTCATAATCTGAAAATGAGAGTTTCTCGAGATATTCGGGTGAACAAAATGGGTTTGCTGCGATAACACATTGAAGTAGGGGATCTCCCATGCCACCATCTAGCCCTGAATACTTGAAGAGAAGCTCTATAAGGTCAGGCGCATGCTTATAGTTTTCACCAATCTGTCTTGCGTCAAAATCACCCAAATTGTATTCGTTTGATGCCAAGTTTTTCCGGTCATTGAGCACTCGATCTGCTACGTCAATAACATTTTCAAATGCAGGATCGTCAAAGAGTTCACCAGCATGATAGATAAAACTTAGAATCGAATCTAAAGCTTCAATGTCGTTAAAATCACCATTCGCATAATTTTCAAACCACTGGCCAAAAAGAGAAATCGCTCGGGGCAAATTGCCGTCAGCGGTTGCTGAATCAATTTCTAACTTGTTCGCTTCAATCATGGTTAGACCATACATTATGGTACAGACATATTTTGCAAATTGGCATCAAATACCGTTGAGTGCCCTAGCAAAATGAATGAATTAGTTCGATGAAATTTGAATGATGAGTTCATTTATTAAGGATTTAGTTTCGTCTGCAATATTTGGGTGAGCAAGCAAGTTTTCATAATAAGTTTCTGAAATCCAATGCTTGGTTACGAGTATTCGAATGTCAACATCTGATAGCGCTGAACAAGTACTGAGCGCGTAATCAACATCATCACCAAGACAACCCACTTCCGTGTTCTTTTGACCTATCTCAAGTGCCAATTGTCCGTTGCAAGAAGGGTTGTCCAAAATACTAGCGGCGGTACCGAAATCGTAGAGTTTGTCTTCTTGCACTAGGTAGGCCAATGCCTCAACAGGAGTACTTGGGTTTGCTGCAACGGCAACAATCACGGCATCGGACCCAAACTTGGCCAAAGCACTCAGCAATTCAGGAGCTAAGTCCCGATTAAGTGCGAAAAAATATTCATAATCATGATATTCAAAGTTCAGTGAATTATCGAAGCTGAAAGGGGTATTCTCATAACGAGTTTTAATGCGGGCAAAAATAGCTTTTTGGATATCTAGTGAGAAATGTGGATTGAAATTATTTTCGGAACATAGAATTCCTAGTTCATCGTCTGATAGTTGTGCTATCAAATCAACAGAAACATGCTCCGAAAGGAACTTAAAGCTCATAGATTAAGGTTACAGCGTATTTTCGTCACAAAACCGCGAATTAAGACTCGCACTTTCATCCAGCATAATTTAGTTGAAATCTTCATTGTGAGTGTAGCAACATCAACAGATGCCATGATTGGCTCACTCACCTTGGTAGTTAACTTCAAAAATGCGGTCTTGTAGCCACTTCTTAAAGTCAGGATTATCCATAAACTGCTTGAACAACTCTGTGTGGTCATTCATCAAGGTGATCATGACACTGTCAAGCGCATGGTTATGGGCAATGCGAGCATTTTGCTTATCTGAATTCGCTTTCGCGTTGATGAATTCCGGATAGTTGGCAGTCATCACTGTGACATCTTCGGTGATGATTTTGGCAATACGATCTGAATCTGTCCATGCGATATTCCCAAATAGGTCATTGAAGTTTTGAATGATGCTGGATAGTTTGTCCAGTTCTGGTTCAACGACTCCCCCTCCAGCACCTACAGAGATTGGGTCGATTTCAGCATCAGTGTCAGCGAGGGCAATTGAGGCCATCTTCTGCTTCTCAACTCGGTAGCTATCCATATCGATGTTGTCCAGAATGCCCTTTGAAAGGTCCTCTTCAATTGGCGCAGGCAATTTCAACACAAGGAAGTTAAGGAAAATGGATAACTTTTCCCATGCTGCATTACTGAACGGCAAGATTGACGACAAGAAAGCGTAAGTGCGCGTGAAGGCTTTTGCCGTGCCCTTGAACAAGACCTGTTGATCTTCATCATCAAGATCTAAATACAGTTGGACAGCATGATCCAGGTACGGATCTATCTGGTCCCGATCTGCACCTGAAAGGAACAACTGAGCAAACTCATCCAGCACCTCATCGGTGTAAAGCTGGGCAGCATCCAACAGGGTCTTCATGTCATGAAGTTTGTTTGGATCTGTTTGGTCACTGAGAATGGTCGTCCGATAGTAGTCAGCAAACGATTCAGCAATAATGTCCACATCATTTTGAAAATCCAGCACAAAGACATCATGCTTCGCTGGATGAGCACGGTTGAGGCGCGAGAGCGTCTGCACTGCTTTGATTCCTGACAGAGGTTTATCGACGTACATTGTGTGCAGTAGTGGTTCGTCGTACCCGGTCTGGAACTTGTCCGCCACTACCAGGAATCGGTACGGATCCTCAATGACTTTGTCTGCAATGTCATTAGATGGGAAACCGTTCAAAGTGGCTTCAGTGACCTTTGTGCCACCGTATTCACGCTCGCCTGAGAACGCCACAATTGCCTTGTACGGGCTGTGCGAGTCAGATAGGTACTTTGCAATTACATGGTAGTAATCAATGGCTCGCTCTACAGATCCACAAACAACCATGGCACGCGCTTGGCCAGCAATCTTGTTTTGCCCAATGACCTGCTCAAGGAAATGGTCAACCATGATTTCAGCCTTCATCTGGATTGCCTTCTCATGACCTTCTACATACTTGCGGAGCTTCTTTTTAGCTCGCTTGATGTCAAACTCGGGGTCATCCACAATGGTTTTGACAAGCTTGTAGTAGCTCTGGACTGGGGTGTAAGCCTTGAGCACATCAAGAATGAAACCCTCTTCGATGGCTTGCTTCATAGTGTATGAGTGAAATGGCTTGTGTTTAACCTTTCCATCTTCGTCAAATGGCACACCGAACATTTCAAGAGTCTTGTTTTTCGGTGTTGCAGTGAAAGCAAAATAAGACGCATTTGTTAACGCTTTGCGCTTAGCCATCGCCTCGTTCACTAAGTCTTGAACATCGTCACTATCCGGCTCATCATCATCGACGTAATCAGCCTGGTCTGAGCCTGCTTGATTCTCCACAACAGAATTAGTCAGCGCCCCAGCGACCGCAGCAGCAGCCTTACCGCCCTGGCTTGAATGCGCCTCATCGATGATGATGGCAAAGTTTCCAGTGCGATGATCGGTACCAATCGCATCAACAATGTAAGGGAACTTCTGGATTGTCGTGATGATGATTTTCTTGCCAGCCTCAATCATCTCTTTCAAATCTGAAGATGAGCCAGCGTGACCAACGATTGAGGACACTTGGGCAAAATGCTTGATTGTGTCGCGAATTTGACGGTCCAGAATCGTACGGTCGGTCACAACAATGATTGAGTCAAACTTTGCCTTGGCTAAACCTTGCTCGTTTGCCTGTTGAAGGCTGATGAGTTGATGAGCCAACCACGCAATGGAATTTGATTTACCGGACCCAGCAGAATGCTGAATCAGATAACGCTTACCCACATCATTGGCATCAACATCCGCCAGCACTTTTCGAACTACATCAAGCTGATGGAAGCGCGGAAAGATTTGAACAAACTTTTTCTTGCCGGTCTTGAGATTTTTCTCTTCAACAACTTGAGCGAAGTTCTCAATAATGTTCATCAAACTATCTGGCGTGAGAATGCTCTCCCACACATACGAAGTTTTCAATCCGTTTGGGTTGACGGGATTACCGGCACCATCATTCCAACCCTGATTAAAAGGCAAGAACCACGACGCCTTCTTGTCCAACTTGGTCGTGAACCACGCTTGAGAGTCATCAAGAGCAAAATGAGCAATCGCCCGCTTGAACTTAAAAATCAACTCAGCAGGTTCACGATCATTCTTGTACTGCATGATTGCATCTTGATAAGTCTGCTTTGTTAATGAATTCTTCAACTCGAACGTGATGACAGGTAATCCATTTAGGAACAGCACCACATCCAGAGACAGGCCCACAGCAGTCGGGCTGAAATGTACCTGGCGCGTGACAGTAAACCGATTCAACTCATACTTTGCTTGAGCATCAGGATTACCAGCCGAAGGTGCTCCGTACATTAATTGAATGTTGTGTGCTTGATGCTGAACACCATTACGCAGAACATCGATAACACCACGGTTCGTTATCTCACCCTGAATACGGGATAGCACCTGAGTCCGCTTTGGTGAATCATTCATCAAATCCAAAGCTTCAATCAGGTCAGGCTGAGTGGCCTCAATAAACTCCTGCAGTTGAACTAAATCAATAGCAAAGTTTGCATTGAAATCACTGGGTTCACCAGCTACCCAGCCACCAGCACATAAACCGTCAACAAGCTTCTTTTCCAGAGAACTCTCATTCAGCTTCGCTTGCGCCATCAACCTCATCCTCTTCCCCATCAACACTCACTGCACCAGAAAGGACAAAAGCCAGCTCGGCAGGATCCACATCCGGCAAACTGGCAGCCTCAGCACGAACATCTTTCTTTCCAGTCACCACATCAGAAATCAAGACTGTGCGGTACTCCTTGAGTAACTCAATCTCCCGCTCGACTGCGACAATGGCTGAATCAATTCCGGCCGTTCGATTTGCGATGGATTCATTGATGGCCATTTGCTCCGCAATGGGCGGCTTGGGTATCAGAACAGCTTTGAGATCAAGCATGGAAATTCGCATCCTATGAGCCAAGATTCCCTTTCCATAACGAACTAACGACTTATGGAATGGTTCGATTTGAAAAACATTATTGAAATAGGCACTTGATGCACTTTCATTGCGGACTTTCAGTACGTAATACACAGGACTAAGGCAACCAACGTAGCTTGAAAGCCCGACTGAACCGATGATGACATTCATGCAGTTAACAACAATGTCATTTTCACGGACAATCTTGTAGCGACGGATGTTCTCGCTCTTTTTGTTGCCTACTCGACCTTTGTCTTCGTACAGCATTACTCCTCGCTTACGAAGGAGCGAGAGTACTTGTGCGACCTGTTCCTTATCATTCATTTCATTGCGCTCTTCCAATACAGAACCTAAGCGCACTACATCCCAATGGGCAGGGATTTGCCCTAGCCAAGCTTGACCCGAATCCTTCATAGGCACATCTGGGTTTAGACCACGAGTCACGAGTTCGCTAATGATTACCTGCTTCCGCTCATTTAGCAGTGCGACCATTTTCTGCTTGGCTTGAATCGCCTTCGCAATGCGTAACTCGGCATGATCCAAGAAGCGTGCCAGCAATATCTGCTCTGGTAGACCAGGTAAAGGAAAAGTTTCACGCAAGTAATTAGCTAAATCCAAGTTTTGAATGCCTGTAGATTGTTTCAGCCACTTCCGTGACAGCCCTGAAACATATTGAATTTGGAACACACGACTCATGTAGCTTGGGACGTATTCGCTCTTCAATCGAATACGTGAGACAAAATTTGACGTTATCGCTTCTTCATCGCTCTTCCACATGACAATGCGTCCTACTGGAACTTTGTCCCCGCCCCCAGATTTTTCAACCAATAAATCGCCTGGCTTCAGTAGAAGTCCCGGCAAGAGTGCCTTGTCTATCTCCCGTAACGTGCGACTCTTAAAGACCACTGCACGATTATCAGTATTAAAATCCGCAATGCGGATGCACAATGTTCCACCACTCTTGGGATCCGTACCCCAAGCTCCAGATTTGATCGAAAATACAGTGTCTACGAGTCGAGTGGGCCGCCAATGGTTAACCGTGACCCCCTGGTCGCTAATACCCATTGATTACCTCCGAGAGTAGTTTGGACGCTGCAAGACTTATTTCCTCTAAGTCCCGTGTAACTACGGACATATCGCGCAACTGTATTGGCTTGTAGAAGTGACGAGTGAAGGAGATTTCGTATCCAATCTTCTCTGATTTCTCATCAATCCATGCGTCTGGTGTGTATGGCCAAACTTCGCGTTCAATAAAAGCGGCGACTCCGCCTGGCTCATTCAGTGGGATTTGTTCAAAATCGGACAGGTCACTGTCTGATTCGTATTCAATGATTTCGCTCTTGCCATTTGTTTGAACAAGGTAGCGCCCAAATAGTGGCTCGGCAGTGCTCTTGTTTGTGGCAACACGCTTTTTGATAACCAACGGTGCCTGCTCATCGCGCCAAGATACCGCCTTAAGCAATGCCTTCAAGTCGCTTACACCGAGTTTGATGTCTAGGTCTTTAAGCGCAGTTTTTACTTGCTCTACGAATTCGTTGTGGTCATCGAATTGTTCGGTTCCCAACTTGTCAGCCAGTTTGGTTGCTGTTTCCTGTAGCAGGAGATCACGTGCCCATTTTTTGCCATCAAGCAGTCGCTTCTTGGTCTTGGAATCAATACCAGGCGTAGATTCTGAATCCTCAGATTCTTCAACATCACTTGGGTCTAGGTACTCAGCGATCTGGTCTTTGATTTTTTCGAAGTCGCTGTAAAGAGCCTCACCAAAGTTTCCATACAACTCTTTGCGTAGCGTTTCATCTCCCGAGTTGAAGCGCAGTCCATCGATTGCTTCAGAAGTGAACTGGCTACGAAGACGCAGTGGGCGTTCTACTTTGACTTTGCGGTAGCCGAAGTCTTCATTGTCGAAAATCTTTGATTCTTCAGTTTCTTTAAAATCAATGTAAGCATCGAGAATCTGGTCGATATTTGCTTCACTGAGCTCACAGTTCTTGGCGCCTAGATTCTTCAGCAATGGAGTTGACCAAGCGGAGGCATCAACAAGCTGCACTTTGCCCTTACGGTGTTCAGGCTTGCGGTTGCTGAGCACCCAAATGTAGGTAGCAATACCAGTGTTATAGAACATGTTCAGTGGCAACTGAATAATTGCTTCAAGCCAATCGCTTTCAATGATCCATCGGCGTACATTACTCTCACCCTGTCCAGCATCACCTGTGAATAGCGATGAACCGGAATGGACTTCTGCAATACGACTGCCTAGTGGTGTGTCGTGCTTCATCTTGGAGATCATGTTTGCCAAGAACAGCATCTGTCCATCGCTAGTGCGGGTAAGTAATGAGTACTCAGGGTCGCCGGCATAGTTGATAATGAACCGTGGGTCGCTAACGCCCTTCTTGCCACCCATACGTTCCAAATCGGTCTTCCAAGACTTTCCATAAGGTGGGTTGGACAACATAAAGTCGAACTTCATGCTCCTGAAGGCATCGTTAGACAAGGTAGACATGTCTGGTCCACCTTTAACATTGTCCGCTTCTAAACCTTCACCAGAGAGCAATAGGTCTGCTTTACAGATGGCGTAGGTTTCAGCGTTGATTTCCTGTCCATAGAGATGTGTAGACACTTCCTTGCCGGTCTTTTCAGCAAGTTCAGCCAAGGTCTTTTCAGCCACCGTAAGCATGCCACCTGTACCAATGGCTGCGTCATATAGCAGGTAGGTCCCCGAATTGATTTGTTTCTCAATTGGACGGAATATTAGATTCGCCATCAGGCGCACAGCATCACGCGGAGTCCAGTGCTCACCAGCTTCTTCATTGTTCTCTTCATTGAACTTACGGATGAGTTCTTCAAAGACTGAACCCATGGCGTGATTGTCTAATCCTGCGATGTCGAGCTTTGGGTCAAGGAACTTTTCAATCAGTGGCCCGAGTGCATCAGCCTTGGAAAGCCTGTCGAGTTGATTACGCAGCGCGAAGTTGTCGATGATTTCTTGAACATTGCTAGAAAAGCCATCAAGGTATGCATCAAAGTTTGAACGAAGTTGAGCCTTATTAGCCGAGTTACGCAATTCGCGGAATGTGAACTTGGAAGTGTTGTAGAACGGCTGTCCTGCTGCAGCACGAAGCGGCTGTTCTTGGTTAACGACACCTGCTTTGTTCAGACTCTCTTGAGTCTTCAACACGTTCTCTTTTGAATCTTCGAGCACAATGTCAAGACGTCTCAAAACAATCATGGGCAGGATGACATCACGGTAATGACCGCGAACAAAAATGTCCCGCAACACGTCGTCGGCAATACCCCAGATGAAACCTGAAATTCGCGAAATCTCTTGCTGATTCAAAGCTTTTCCTCTGTCTATTGCTCGTTATTGTTTCTGAGCCCAAGTTTAGGGCTTTAATAAGACAATTCCTAGAGTGCAGACTGCTCAAATATTGGTTGGTAAGACCGTCTGCTCGCTAAGATTGCTTTGTAATCGCAACAACATTACGCGAGGAGATCGATGTTTACTGAATTACGGATAGGGAATTTTAAGGGCTTCAAATCAAATCACGTAATTCCACTTTCTCGAATTACACTTATCTTTGGCCCAAATAGTTCAGGCAAAAGTGCGATACTTCAATCTCTATTGTTACTCGAGCAGTCGGCCAGAATGGCAACAAATTCCTCCTCGCCACTTACTTTTGTTGGGCGTGAAATTGACCTTGGTGGATTTGCGGCCGCAATAAACAGCCACGACCAAAATCTTGAACTTAAATTAGGCGCAACCTATTTGACAGAAAACATCATTCAGAAGCTGCATGCACACGATGGAAATGAAAGTACGGAGTTAGATCTCGAAAGAAAATGGGAATCTTTCGACTTGATCGTCAATGGAGGAAACGGACACCCTTATCTGCGTGAATTCCAATACGATGTCCAAAGCGATGTAGATCGTCGGGCCTATTTTATAGTTGACGACATTTCTAATGAGGAAAATCGTCTGAAATTCTCAGACACATATCCTTCAAATAGAACCATTGTTCGGTCACTGATTTCAGATGAAACTGATCAAACAACTGAATCTGATGTTGAAAAAGCCTTTGATGCTATTCAGACAGTTGAAATAAACCGAATGGGTTTCTTGCCCTATATTCAACCGAGCCAAAGTCGTTTTGAAGGTGGCTTCAATCCCAATTTGCTACTAAAAGCGAAATCAAGGGAAGATAATCAAATTGAATCGGAATCATTAGCCCACTTATGGTACGGAATGATTCAAGGGCGACATTCTTCAACAGCTAGGAATCTGGCACGGATAGATCACCTTGGTCCACTTCGAATGATTCTTGATCGTGTTGAAACGGCACGGCCAGGTTCAACTAATGATGTGGGTGCTGCTGGTGAACGTGCTATCGACGTGCTTTTGCGCCATCCGGAGAGAGTTGAATTAGTCAATGATTGGCTACAGAAACTTGGAGTGCCGTATTCCGTTGAGCCATTGAGACTTACCCCTTCTGAATTGCCCCAGGTTGGCGACATCCAAACTTTAGTCTTGCGAGATAGACGTACCGGAACCATCCAGTCGCCAAAAGACGTAGGTGTTGGAGTCTCACAGTTAATTCCCTTGATTATTAGGTGTGTACAGTCTACGAATCGAGTTCTTCTAGTTGAGCAACCCGAACTACACTTACACCCTGCAGTTCAATCTGAGATAGCTGACTTAATAATTGAATTCAGTGATGAACAAAAAGGGAATCAAATTCTGGTTGAGACTCACTCTGAGCATCTCTTACTTAGGCTGCAGCGTCGAATTCGTGAAGGTCTTATATCCGCAGCCGATATCTGTGTTCTCTATGTTCATGCGGACAATGACGGTTCCCATTGCCAACAACTGCAATTAGATGAAAATGGCGAATTTATTGATGAGTGGCCGAATGGATTCTTCGAAGAGCGAATTCGTGAAATCATCGGATAACAAGTGTTAATCTCACTGGGTTGTAATCAATCGCCTATTGAGTGGATGTTGAGCGCTTCGGGTCTGCCCGTTAACCGCTTGATAATGCGTGAATTTGTGGACAAGTGCGCTCTATCTGTATCTGAGCAGCAGATTCATTTGTACCTCCGCGAATTAATCAGCGTAGAAAACAAGTTTCGCCCTGACCAACGCAAATTGATAGAACAAGTTCTTCGTTATGTTCCGATTAATGCACGATCAGGCATTGACAGCAATCCCCCGGTTGACTTCACCGTACCTGGAGATGCCATGGCTGGAGTTGACGAACTTCTAAACTCAGAAACATTTGAAAATGCTGTTGGCCAGTTGCGACGTGGTGCTAACCCAGGGGATCAACGTGATGAAGTGTACAACCGCACAATTGGCAAACTCGGGCGTTTGGCCATGGACATTATTTTATTCGATAAATTTTCGGGAGCGCAGACCGTTAAGTATGGAAAGAGATCGGGCATGCACTATGTCTTCAGTCGCCTAGCGGAAGCCCAGCCACGCGTTATTAGCATCTACACCTCGGAAAGTGACGGAGTGAGCACCACTTTGATTGAAGAGAACATCAGAAAGATTGCGCAAGAAGCGGGAATCATTGCACCTGGATTCCGACTCGAATTGTTCGTAGCTAAGAATGCAAATTTTCAGAGAAAAGATGGAGAATATAAATTCCCACATAATCGGCACATTCGTTTTAATTATGGACATTCGCGCTCCAAAGTTTCATTAGAAATTGGGAATGGATTACAAATATTCTCAAAGCAACGGTTATCTGAGGGGGAAAGTTTCAGTCTGGGTGACAGTTCTGTCGCGCGAAACAATGAACAGATAGTTAGAGCCATGCGAGGAACAAATCACATCCAGTTATCTGCCTAGCTTCCCAATATCTAAGAGTTTTTGGTGCTGATGAGTAGTAGCAATTCCAGTGCCGGATTTAGATTGTGGACACTGAATGCCAACTTTGGTTTCTACAAAAACGCGTGCAGGCCTCTATCAGCATTTCCGTACACTGCCGCCCGATCTAATTCTTGATTGAAGCTCTCGCAGCTAGTTTCAGGAAGCAAGACACACTGGTGGCAAGCACCCGGATTGTGCTCAATTTGATATGTCGTTTCACTGATACAGACAGGATCCTGAGCACACCATTGACCAGCAGAAAGTGCAGAATTTACGAGGCTTTCAATGCGCTCGCGAGAACTGAGTTCTACTAGACCACCAAGAGTGCCCACGCTGTCCCCTTCAGCGGCGTAAATCAAAAAACCTAATCTTCCATCTGGCAAGTCATAAATACGATCTCTAATCCCGGCTAACTGGTAACCGCATTCAAGGGCTGCAGCAGACAAAAATAGATGTGCCAAAGTGTGGGAAAGAACAAATCGCAGATTTCTCTGTGACTGAAGTTGAGAATTCTTTGCGAGCCAACTGCGACAGCGCTCTTGATTAATGACGAATAGAATTCCCTCCCCATACACTCGATAACCTGGCAGCCAAGGGGATTTAACATCGCCTAAGCCCCATAACAATTTTTGACCAGTGCGCGTGTCGGGCGCTTCAGGTACATACCTAGAAAATCCATCTTGAACGCGAGTCTCAGTCAATTTATGCACTGCAACAACACTTTCAAAGAGTCCTTCAGGTCCGAAATGAACAGGATTCAGTCCAGCAATATCAACATCAGTCCGTTCAAGCAACTGCGGGCCGTAATTGTTCTCACTGAGTATCGGGTTTGTTAATACATCTAGTTCCCGTGTCCGAGCCTCCGATGCATCCCACTGTGTAGACACATCACGAATCAACTTGTTCTGCAAGTATTGGACGTGCCGAACAATTTCAGTAACATCAAAAATCAGATTGAGTTGTTCTAACTCAGACTTCAAGCCATTTATGTTAATTGAACTCGCAATGTCGATATTATTTACATTTCCATACGACAGTAGCCACTCCAACAATGTGTCAGAGTAACTTTCAGGCGCAGGTAAATGTAATGCTGATTTTATGTTCGAGTAATACGCTTGCACGCTGGTGCGCTCAATCACATGCATCGTTTCAGCACAAGCCTCGGTACCCGAATCTTGTAACCAGGCACGCCTCCCTGTGCAACTTATCTCATCATTGTCCGCATTAGATTTACATCCGCAATCCAAACAGACAGCGACCATTTTTGTAAGCGAACTGGTCAATTTGATTTTCAATTGTGTTGAAGCACATCCGTGACCACATTGATCGTGACTTGCTGCCTGCCAGTCAATCTCGTCAATATGTCCTTGTTTACAAACTCGAAAAATCGGAACTTGTTGCACTGGGCGAGATTTCTTTTCACTACAGAAATGACACCTTGCACTGTTAGATTCATCAGACTTGGACCAAGATATTCGATTGCATTGCCAGTGAGTGCAAAAACCCGCTAAGGGGAACCTCATCACTGGGATAAACCAATCTTCATAAAAAGTAGGGTCATCTGGCAGGCCTTGGGGCAAAATGAACTTCCCAACATCACATGCGTTCTCAAGTTCGGGATCTCTTATTGTCAATTTCTTAAGAAAACGCTCGCGTTCAATGTCTCGATCTGGCCCTACAGCCCTGCTAGGAATTGGTATAGCCGCTTGCCAATCCGCTAAACCCCGCACAATAGCTGTAACCCCATTACGCGTACGCACTACCGCACCTACACCAGAATTAGTAATTAATTGACTCCGTTTAATTGGGGTGAAATATATTTTTTTACTCATAGCAGAAAATGCTCCGTATCATCTTGCACTTGCTCTTGTTCAGCACTGACCGTTCTCTCTGATGCCACTGCCTGGCTCATCCGAAAACCGGAATCTCCTTCGACATTCCTCATGGAATTTAAAACTCGCCAATAGGCTGAATCTGCACGCTCGGGCGGAATTACATCATCCGCAGTATAGATAAAGAAGTCATTATCACCATAACTCTTGTCCCAGACGGTTCCTGCCGCATCTTTCGAGCTGATTATCCGCTCAAGCTCACCTAATTGCACTTTCAACGATTCGACTGCGAGGCTACCAAAGCCCTCTGCTCTCTCCTTAAGTACATCAACCGCTTCCGCCCAATGGTTTTCATAACTCTTGCGGACATTCTTTTCATGACCAAAAATTCTCAAAAGCGCGGCCAATACCGATGGGGCGCTGCGTTCTAAGGCTCTGGATGTGTACGGTGTAACGCTTGAATTTTCGACAGAGGCATAAAGTCGATTATGCCAATCGGAGAAGCTCTCATAATGAGAACGATCTCTCACATTTTGAGGAGAAAGCACAGTTACAATTAAGCCTGGGGAATTACGGCTTCTCCCAACTCGACCCGAGACTTGAATATATTGGCTCGCACTCTTCGGTTGGCCTATTACTGTCATTAAACCCAAGCGAGGTACATCTAGTCCGACCTCAATCATTGATGTTGCCAAACACATATCGATTGGATTATTTTCTTCTCCGTCGATTGCTATCGACAAGTCATCTAAAACTTGATTCAAGTTATCTGTTGAAGTTGAAGTCAACTGCTTCAGATTTCTTATAAGTCTTGTCGGGTGATGCCCTTGCTTTTCAAGGCCCTGATTTGTTTCGGCACTCTCAACTATTTGCGATCCTGAACTGGCTCCGCTGACGGAACGTAGTCTAGATAAAACATTTCTAAGTCCTGTCTCGATTGTTGAATGCAATTGACCTAATGCTCTTCGACTTGAGAAAAATATAATGTTTGTCCACCAAGCGTCAGGATTTTCCCCGATGTTACGCAGTACACCTGCACAGTGAGCCAGCATAGCCAGAACTCTGGTTTGAGAATTTAGATTGCTTCCATACCCAGTCGCACAAACTGCAACATATATTTTGCCAGAGTCGTTGAGATCCTTTTTGGCAAAAAATGAATCAGTTATATCTAGGCCAGGTGGAGGCACTAACTCACCCGGACGCCCGTACAGTTTCTGTAGCTGATCCTCGAAGTTTTTAGTAGTAGCAGTAGACGCAACAATAACTGGCTTTGCACCGTCATCGACGCGACAAAGGTGTTCTATCAAAGCCTCATAGACTCCATCTATACTGCCAAGCGGACCTGCTATTAAATGCAATTCGTCTTGAATCAACAAACTCGGGGCTGGATATTTCCGCTTACCATTTCTCAAACCGAAAATAGCCTGTGCTTCTGGCACCCAAGCAAGGCGCGCCACCTTGTCAATTGTTCCTACGACGAAATCCGGGGGGCCGAGGTAGATATCTTCATCGACCTCCAACACCGGTATTCCTGTGTACGTTGTGTTTCGGTTGTGATTTGTTTCTCTGAATTTAAATTCACAATCATCAGCAGGACAATATGCCATTACGCGTTGAGTTCGAACGTTAGGATCTGGATGACTAACTTTCTTGTAGCCGACAACCTGCGTACCTGAAACATGCCCCATCCGCGCTCCACACCATGGGCAGCGAGTGATCATGAATGACTTTCCATCTGATTTATTGTTAACAATTTTGCCATAGAGAATACGGGCTGCTTCGTGAGTATTTGGTGAAGTTGCGCTGCCAAGCCAAGCACCGATTCTGATCACATTGATTCCATACGAACTTTCGTCATTCTGCCTAGTCAACTCGAGAGCACAAATGAGAGATGACGCTCGCGTCAATTGTTGAGAGGTGAGTAGTCGGAGTGTGTAACGCATGAAAACTTTTGTGAAATGTGCACCGGTCCAATTCGAACCGGACTTTTCTTTGATCAAACGCTCCCAAAGAATAACAAAGCCAGCTAGCCCTAAGTAGGCTTCCGTTTTTCCGCCACCTGTTGGCATCCAAATTACATCTACAGGACTTTCAGGATTTTCACTCGTATTAACTACTTTATTGAGACTTGCCAAAATAAAGGCAATTTGAAACGCCCTCCAACTACTCTGCTCATGCTGCAATGAGTGTGGATTTACTCCCATAACTTGAAAGTCCATATCAGATTTTCCTAACTGCTGCACATCACGCAGCGGAGATCCATAGGCAATCCGCTGCTTATTCATTGCATGACTCATGTCACTGAGGACTTTCTGGACATCTGAATTTTCCTGAACAAGAGTCCAGCCAATCTTGATTCGATCTAAAAACGATTGACAAGACTCAATATTCTTCTGGGCAACTTTCAGATATTCGCTTGACAATGCCTGCGATTCCAGCTTTTTCTCCGAAATCCAAGTTTCATAGTCCATAATTAGGCGGTTAATCCCAGATATAGCCTCTGAGTTGAACTCCCCAAGATCAACCATTCCGATCGAATACGGGACATCCGGGGTTAATCCGTTTAATCGCGCAATAGGCATCGAGTTCGATTTAACTTTCCACCCGTCGCTAACTTTTTCTGCCGTGGCATCAACACCGTGTCCAGCAGCTAAGCGCAATTCATTTCGATAAAGCAAATCTAAACTCGTTGCACCCTGGGTTGCAATGCGATCGTATGGGAGCAAATCTGCTACTGCAATTGTCAACTGAGTTTGGAAAAGACATTTTGCACTGAATTCGACTGCACTAGATGCTTCGGTGTCATTGCGAATCCAGACGGTTGCAATTTTTGTATCGCTATCCAAGACTCGAACGGAACAGCCGACAGTGACCGACACAGCACCCAGCTGTACTTGCTCCTGCGATGATGCGAGGACAGCGAGATTCAATTCGACCTTATGATTCTTGCGGGACCACCATGGATGTGACTGGTTTCCCACGTTAACTTGAGAATAAGTGCCCCCTGTCAGAACCAAAGACACTTCTTCGATCTCATTTGAGATGCGCACACTGATAGCCATTGACCTTGGGCGCGTGGTCGATTCAGTCGTTTGGGATGAATCATCCACATTGGCGTCCGTATCATCCGCACTTAAATCCGCCATACTCGAATTTTTATCAAATGGTTCGTTATCATCTATGTCGTCTTGCTCGTCTCGCACGAGCATTCCATCAATTTCTGACTGGATTGCAGCGGAAACCCTCGGGAAAAGTACGCCTACCCCGTAGACAAAGAAAGGTGGAGAGGAAAGTACCTCATCGTTATCTTCATTTACCCAATGTCCTACCGGGCGAGGCTGATCCCAACTAACTCCATCCTTAATTATTAATTCATGCGGGTCAGGCTTGCCCAGCCAAGCACTGGTGCCATCATCCGTTGGTCCAAAAAGACTCCTGTATAGGTGCTGAACAATAGCTTCGCGGGTTTCTGCTGGATTCATCTGACTACTCTCCCTCATATAGTGTTCCATCTGGATTCACCAATTTTCCAAGATTTGTAAGGTGTAGGTCCTGTATAGAATCAGAAACCTCAATGATTTTTGCAATATGAATTTCGCCGAAATCGTCACTACTAACAACATACATTTCGCCAAGATCAACAGGCTCAGGCCACCCATCGTCATCCTTAAGTACTTGGATTAATTCACGCACTGCAATTCGGCCAGCTAGCCGCATTGATGCCCTGATTCTCTTCATGTACAACCAATAGTCGCGACCTCGGGTGAATCCGACAGCATCACAGAGCTTGTTATAGGTTGCGACTTCCTCTGGCGCAATAACAGACTCATCCCAAGCATCATTCAATCGCCTACGGGCTTCAGATCTTGAGAAACCAGCATTAGTAAGATTCTGTATAGCAAATTCGTTAAAGCTATACTCTTGAACACTTTCCTTGAATGCATCTAAAGCAATAAAGTACGTCTCGGCAGTGCCAGGCCCATACTTGCGATCTAAGTACTCTTGAGCCTGTGCTCGAAGATAATCTCGAGATGCACTAATACTCCTTATAACCAGGAATTGTCCGCGTGATAACTGATTGGCATCGCAGTACTCGAATTTGACGCCATCTTCTCCCGCGGTAACCACTCCAGGTTTTGGACCAAATTGATTTGTGGAGAAATAAATCCAATAGCCATCAGGTAGCAAAATTGGCCTTGCTGGTATCAGGCCTGTTGTGGCAGTGAAATCCGCTGGTCCCAAACTTGGTGCCTGAGGAACCCACTCCGGAACAATATCGGATCGAATGGGACTTATGTTTTTTGCACGACATGAAACTTTTTTAAGAGAAAGTCCTGGCCATGGTGAATAATCGCTGGAATTAAATGATTGGCTACCTTCAGTTAAAAATACGTGCTGATCGAAGCCAGTTGGAGCGTTAATCAACCAACTGGCTGGATGAACACCATTAACCTGCTCTTGACCCCATGTGCGGATGTGAACTTTAGGAGAGCCGAAAAGTATAGAGGTGCCCCAAGGCGGCTTAAGTCTGGCTTCTTGAGCGGTGCTGACAGCGGCTTCGAGTTCTAATTCTGGAAGCCATTCATCTATGACCGCTTCTCGGGCTCTTCGATCCACTATCAGCACTATATTGGGCTCGAGCTCTCCAAATTCATTTGTTATGCCAGCGTCTAATGAAATGAGGTCAATGGCAGCCTCTGACATTGGATTCTCAGCTTTAAGCAAAGTTTTAGCTGCAATCTGAAACGCTGAAATCACATCACCTAAAGATGATTCGCTATATGGTAAGGCGCTGAAATTTATGACAAACAGCAAACTTTCTACCATGCGTGGATGCAACGGAGACTTTAGCAAAACTTGCTTTGCCACTTGCCCGTTCTCCATAAGCTTTTGAACATCAAAATCGGGCTGGACATGGGCTGTAGCTTTTTCAAGTGCCCACAGCCTGCCTTGAAATTCGTCAAATTCCTTCCATTCAAAAAACTTTGAGTCTAGTGATGACTCAAATTGTGTTTCATAAAATTGCACTGTTTTATTAAGATCTGCCTTCACAGCATGTACTCCTCAATGTCTTCACCAAGTTCATCGGTTCCAGGATCCTCTAAAACCCGCTCTGTGAATGCCTTAACGTAAACACCATTTGGCGCAGGAGGGAAGTTAAAATCCTGCGCCACCAGATCGGCATCGTTCAAATCGCGAATAAAGGCGTGAGCATCATTTGCCCCTGACATCCTTCGATCCGTGAGAATCACACGCGGTACCCCTTGTTGAAAAAATCGTGACAAGCCTCGATGGCTAGCAAAAGTTGATGAGATGACTAATCTTGATTCCATTTCCCGCAACCACGGTCGAGGCGCAGCTACGCTCTGGTTTAGGACCATGAATGGAAACATTCCAAATCGATTGGGATTTGTTACCTGCATGGAGTCTTCAAACAATAATGCGCGTGCTTCGTCCGTAAACCAATGTCTGCAAAAACTGAGCAATTCACCCAACTGTCCCATCATCTCAGACCGAGAGCCCAAGATGGTTGCTGGTAACACACATTTTTTTGCGTATTTCACATACCAATGTGCGCCCCACGCTTGTCTGAGGTAAATCTTGTCATCGTCATTTAACGGCCTGACAGATCGACCCTCAGGAGTTAGTTCCGGGGTGTAGGCAAATGGCCACTCATGACCGTAAGCAATTCCACCACCCTCCCAACGAAGGCGCATTCGCTCAGTTCCCGAAATGACATTCACATCTTTCATGCGGCCGTTACACCAAGTCACAGCACGATTTCCAGGAACTACTACTCGTTCCGGAGATTTATCAACTGTTAGTGCACCAGACGCGATTGCCCAAGGCACAAAGTCGGCATTAGGAGCTGAAATAACAACACGAAGAGCATTTTCCCCAAGTCCGACTGTTGGTTGACTAGCGAGGAAAAAGCCCAATTCTTGGTACCAGTTAAACCACTCTGGCTTATCCATCATTTTAAAACTCAAATCTTTGAACTCGAAAAACTTCATCTGGCAACTTGGTAACAATCACGACAACACTACTCAATCGCAACGACATTTTTGAGAAAATTGCCTACTTGGCTTGATTTTTGGAATTCAACATCTAACGACCTATTTAGTCCAGCCCTAACTGTGAATTCGCAAAACGCTCTAAATTCAAATACGACCTGCCCAACATCTGGGACTTTGTCGTGAAACATTAGAGAAAATCCCTACCACTTGCCAAGATAATCCTCCTCAAATTCATCACTTTCAATTGTTTGCGACTGCCAACCGGAATTGTGGTGACGACTGTCAACCAAACTGATTACTTCAAAAGTTTGCGGAGTCAGTCGGAAGTAGGCGTTTTGCTCGAACTTGTTCCCCCAATCACGAACTAGCTTTTCATCAACATTCCAGAGCAGCAGCGATCGTTCAATCCACTCCTCATCCGGCGACATGCCAAGGCAGTTCTCGAAGTTGATGCCCGTCGCCTTCACAAGCTTGACCAGCTCGGCTTCGCGCTGGATGTTCTCCATGTCGCTTAGCAGCTCGCTGTAGGGATTGCCAGGGCTCAGAACAAAAACTTCTGAGACTGAGTCGCCCCACACCCAGTCTCCCCCGCTAATTTCACTTGCCCTGAGATTAAACCGCTGCTCTACCGAAGCCTTTTGAGGGTGAAACTGAATTATGGTTTGGCAGTAAGCCTGCCAGGTTTGATCGCTTATCTGGGATTGCTCAAACATTATTTAGACTCCGATTCGTTTTTGATTATCGATGTTTCTTTGACTAGATTACGAAACTCTTGCAAATCCCCCACCGCTCGCAGCACAGCTGGCTGCTGATGAGCGTTCACCCATTCTTTCTCGGAGACTCGTTTACTTTCCAAGTGCTTGCGCTTGGGCATGCCATTCTTGGTAGTCATGCACTCAAGAAAATCCTCTGGGTCGGTTGTCACGCTGAGGAAATACCCTTGGCATTCAAATAGTGACAGATCGTGCAGCCACCCTACGAGCCTCGGGCCGTAAAACTTAAGCAATGCCTGCATTTGTGGTGCGCGGTGAGTGAAGAACTTGATGCGCTTGCGATTAAGTACCGCGATGAAGTAATTCGGCCCGGTCGAGACAATCTTCATCTTGTAAAGCGGCTGACGGATAGCTCTTTTCACTTGCAGGAAATGCACGCAATGACCCATGTCCTCGATAAGGCTACAGCCATCAATGCAACTGTCTTCGGCTTCTGGCGCTTGCGGGTCTCGGTGCTTTTCGTCTCGCACAAAGCGGACATCGCCCATACTCGAGACTAGGAAACCCTTGGTTGGGTAATGACGGACTTTTGGTTTTGGCATGTGAATGCTCCTTCGTTACTTCTGCTCGACTGTCGAACAGCTGATCTTCCTTCGGGGGCACCGTGCACGAAGTGAGCGGTTGCCGCATAGCTAGCCGAAGGGCTTAGCGCTACTTTCTTGATCGGTATTAAGTTATCAGTACAACTTAGAACAAGGGTGAGACAGTTTCAAAACCGTTCACCAAAACTTTACTTTTCTCCCTTCTGCCCCTGGATGTGAGACAGCAACATAGATGAACTCCGATTTAAGAAGTCTCCAGATTTCAACTAACAGCAATACATTTGGGCTTTTCTTACTTACCTACGATAGCTTTCAGAACGAACGGACACTTACGCCCTCGGACTTGCTTGAACACTTGGCTCGCTTTTTCGTGAGCTCCTGAATAGGCACGGTGGCGAGCGGCCACAGTTTTCGGACGCCCTTGCTTGAGCAAGACCTGGTAAAAAGCCATCGTATAGGCCAGAGTCTCGTCGATATCTACTTTTCTCGTGGTGCCGATCAGAGTTAGCTTCTTACCTTGGGCGACTATTGACCGTAATTTACGCGCCCAAGTTGCAGTCCCGGATTCGCAAGCATCAAAAAGCAGGCATTCAATTTCCGGGTACTCGCTAATCTCTGATGCGTACTCGGCCAGAGATTCAGGATCAAAAACAGTTCCTAGCGGGATAAAGCCCAGAAATTTTCTTTTACCTTGAGCGGTTCCGCCAGATTCGGCATGCGACATTAAATGAAGGACATCTGCTGGCCCATAGATTACTTGAGTTATTTCGTCCGGATCCATTGTGATGACGGAATGGTTAATCTGGACAGTCTCGGAACCATTCAGTTCAGCATACGAACTCAGAAACGCTTGCGTACTCCACAGAGTGGTCTCAAAGTATTCGGTCTGGTCGAGACTGAGCAGGTTTACTGACCATGGTATCAGATTCATTTTGCTCCAAAATTTCCACTGGGTGGCCATTTTGCGAAACCACCTTTTATCATTACCGAATCGCATAATAATTCTTGCAGACCAAACAGCCCAACTCCAGAGCTGTAATTGTAAGTTCTTCTCGGAAAGGTTGATGCCACTGATAAATCTAAGTAGCGATTCTCAAGATTCCAATTTTTCTTTCCAAAACTTCATTTTCCCGAAATTACTCAAGATAGTGAGATACTTATTGAAAAACTGCTTATATTCTCCATCAATTGAGCTCCTTTATAGAGGCTGCCTCTACACCGCCTTTACCGTTCGACTCAACGACTCGAAATTCTACTGGAGGTAGAATTCCTCGCTTTATCATTTCCCTTACATCTGAGGAACATTCGCTAAGGCGGAAATAGATATTTGCTTTTACAGTGTCACATTTTATGAATCCTGAGGCACCATGGCGCAGCATAGACATGACGTCTCCGGTGTAGATATTTCCAATTTCATAGGTGCTTGCCTGCCCCTCCAGGTGTCGATTCGCCTTCAGTCCCTTACTTTTGGACTTATCAACATTTTCTATATTCTTATTTTCTTTAGCGGGCTTTTTTCTTGGCTTCACTGACCCAACAGTGCCTATAGACTTCTTTATCGAATCCAAGCGAGATTTACCGATGCCTTTAATTTTCATTAAATCATGATCCGAAGTATTTTCCAATTGCTTGACATTAGTGATTCCTGCGTCGCGAAGAGCCTTCGTTATTCCTGCAGGAAGGCCGATGTCATCCAATCTCCCTGAAATCGCTTGAGATTTTGCTGTTTTAGTTATGGACTGCCGCGGACTAACGATTTTTTCTCCTACTTGCTCATCTAGTAGCGCTAGAACAGAACTGAAGTCTGAACTCTCATAATTAAGAATTCCTTGAGACTTTTCTTCAGCGGGTTTTAGCAGGAGAGAGTTTCGAAATTTTTGAAGCTCAGTAGCGTAACGACTAATTGATCTATTTATGTCCGAAATTGCCCGTTCAACACTTTTCGACAGATGATGAAGCTCACGCTCCAAATTCAAAGCCTCACTATGCACATCAGCTGGAATATCGAGTCTAGGGCCCTGACTTTCCAAACGTTCTGCATGCTGCTGCCTTGCGTGACCTAAAGCTTCACCGAGCGTATTAAACTCTAGATACATACGGACTGAACACAGTTGGTTACTTAGAAAGTAATTCACTAATTCTCTCGCTGGTGATTCTTGGTCTCCCAGCACACAATTGCGAAGATCGTGCAATTCGACATCATCGCTCTGACTGGAAAACTCATGAATTTGCTTCATGAAGGGATCGGAGACCAAAGTCATGGCATAGTAACCGTCAGGCTCTAAGAAAACATTAACCGCTAGAAATTTCACTTTACCACCGTAGAAATCTGATCAAAGAACTGCTCCAAGTTCGCTTCCAGAATATTGCATCGGGCTAACATGCTTTTTATCTCTGGCCATGAGCCTTCCCAAGCTGGATCGAATACGAGCGAGTTCAGCAATCCAGAAACTCTTCCAATTGTATGCCGAGCTACCTCGAAAACACCCTGTCGCTCGGCATCAAGTAACTCGACAGCAGGTCTTAACAATTGATGTGGGTTGCCAATTTGGCCTGAAATTGTTTCAAAAGGAGTCCCGAATATTTCATCACTCGACAAACCTGTGTTGTTATGAGCAACTCGACCATGGTCGATAGGCAACAGGTAATGTCTTCCTCCTCCCCTTCTCGCATCACGATCTATGCCCAAATGAATGTTTTTAGAGTGTCGATCTGTATTGCCGGTTATAGCATTGACGGTAAGAAATCTTGTCACATCTTGAATATCTACTAAATCAAGGTCTTTCAGTGTAACTCGTTTAATAGATCTTGCTCTGGCACTAGCAATTGATTGCGGATTCTCAAATGGTAAAAAATGGAAGTACTGAAAGAAGCTTCCAAGATCAGCAATTCGGGGTGTCCCAACTGCTGGAATGTGCAGCAATCCATCATCACTAAAATTGACCGATCTCGCTTCCATACCCTTCCAGCCAAGTCCATTCCAAATAAGAGATGCCAGGCATTCGGCCCGCACAGCAGCAGCGTTCTCTTCTTTCTTCACATAAATAGTTCGACTCGAAGGAGTGACTATTTTCATAACCGGATTGATACCTGCATTCTTCGTAACATTCCAATCAAGATCAACAGCGTAACCCTCATCCTGCAGTGCACTAGGCAATTCTCTGTTCATTAAGTCTGTTGCTTTGATGTTGCGAAGGTTAAAGATATCCGCTCGTAGGGAAAGATTGTTCCCAGTAAAACGTCGCTTCGGCCAGTGGAGACTTACCTCGAGTTCCTCTTGTATCTGGAGATCTAGATTATTTGCCTCAATGAATTCAAAAAAATCTTTGTCGAAATCGCGCCCGTAGTTCTGGGCAAAATAGGCGTTTCTTAACCAATTGCGCGAGAGTTGAACATATTCATGACGTGGACTATACCCACCTCTACCTTCAATGTAAGCCTCAAATTTATTCGTTTTTGGATCGATATAGACATCCCAGTCGCCTCGGTGGTCACTCCAAACGACCTTGATATTAAGTTTCGGAAATTCTGAACCAGGAACCAAATTTTCTTCGGAATCTATCAGGTGCCAGATGCTCTCCTGGATTACATTCTGACTCCTCCGAATACCGAACCGATAAGAATCAGCGATAAAGTTCATACGCGCATCAGGCGGTCTACCATTACTGCCGGCCGTAACGTTAATAACAGTTTTCCCTAGACGTTTGAAACGCTCAATGTGTTGATTTTCTGCACGTTGCAAGTCGGCCCACGTCGTGATGCGACCATTTTGGGCATCTCCCACCAGAAGTACTTCAATGAAATCGCCATCCTCTAACTGAAACATCCCATTTCGTCGATGAGAATACAGACGCGACTTCAAATCTGAAGAGATGCCAACATAGTGTGTCTCATCACTCTTTTTGTGAATGCGATACACCCCCCAAGAGGGTGGGCAATTCCTTAGTGCATCCTGAGTCTTAATTTTGAAAGGGCGACCAGACTTGATGACGTTCTTTTTATCCTGAATTCCAAGTACAAGGTTTTCCATTTCCTTTGGCGAACCTACCCACCAAAGAATCTCAGCATCTCGATGAGGGAAATCTGAAGTTGGTTCTAGGTCCTGGCGATTCTCAATCATCCACTGCTGCAAGTCGCGGACTACAAGGCATGATTCGTCTCCATTGAAATTTTTAATACGAACGACTCCTGGACAGCCCGGCAAAATACGAACGCTTGATTTGAGCGTGTCGAATTTGATCCACTCAACGCCATCCAGGATATCTGTTTCCATTGCACTCCCCAATAGCTTTGCCCATTGCAATTTCTACACGAACACAGTATCTTAATTTTGCTGAAGTTCTTTCAAAATAGAATTATTTACAGTACAGGCTGATTCGCAACAACAGTAATTGCTTTATGAGCTACTCGTACTTAGGTAGAATAAACAGGATTTACATTCAGGTTTTCGAGCCCTTCTGTAAATGACTGTTTTTATAAGCGAGATTAGTGCATTTTGGGATTGCATTTCTTAAGTCACCACGAGTACTAGATTGCCGCAAATTCTCTGCATTCTACGGGCGAGAAGCCTGCGAATGGGATTTTCGGTACATCGATAATCCATTGCGAGTCGGGCTGACAGGATTTGAACCTGCGACCCCTTCACCCCCAGCGAAGTGCGCTACCAAACTGCGCTACAGCCCGTCTGCACCACACTACTAAATGCATCGCGGCGCTACTTACTTGAAACTTGATTCGAGTTACCGCTTACGCTTCTCACGGATACGCAGGTTGATTACAATTGGTGAACCTACGAAACCGAACTTTTCGCGCAGGCGGCGCTCAACAAATCGGCGATAGCCAGGCTCTAAGAAACCACTGGTGAATAGTACGAATACCGGTGGCGCACTGCTGGCCTGAGTGCCGAACAAAATCTTTGGCTGCTTGCCACCACGAACAGGGTGTGGATGCGCTGCCACAATCTCCGCAAGCACAGAGTTGAGCTGGCCCGTTGAAATACGAGTTGTCCAACCTTCTACCGCTTTTTCAAGTGCTGGAACCATTCGGTCGGTATGCCAACCAGTTTTGGCACTCACATTGATGCGCGGCGCCCAACCAACCTGACCAAGATCGCGTTCAATTTCACGCTCTAGGTAATAGCGACGCTCGTCGTCAAGAAGGTCCCACTTATTAAACGCAATAACAAGTGCTCGGCCGGATTCAACCACCATGGTGAGAATGCGGAAGTCTTGATCTGTTAGTGGCTGGCTCGCATCAAGCAAAACTACCGCAACATCTGAACGATCGAGCGCGGCTTGGGTGCGAAGTGTGGCGAAGTATTCGTGGCCACTGGCCTGCCGGGCACGCTTACGGATACCGGCGGTATCAACAAAGATCCATTCTTTGCCACCGATTTCAATAAGTTCGTCAACTGGGTCAACTGTGGTGCCCGCAACTGAATCAACAACAGCGCGCGATTGCCCAGAAAGCGAGTTGAGCAAACTCGATTTTCCTACATTTGGCTTACCAAGAAGAGCAATGCGCTTTGGTCCGGTGTAACGAGCGATGCCAGAACCAACCTCAGGGAATTTGGCCAAAATAACATCGAGTAAGTCACCACTGCCACGGCCGTGAAGTGCAGAAACTGTGTAAGGCTCGCCAAGGCCGAGCGACCAAAGCTGAGCCGCTTCAAGTTCAGCACGAGCGTCGTCAACTTTGTTGGCCACAAGAATGATTGGTACTTCGGCTTTACGAAGTACTTTGATGATGAACTCGTCTTCGTTAGTAACACCAACTGTGGTGTCAACCACGAATACGATTACATCGCTTTCGGTAAGTGCGCGTTCGGCTTGGGCAGAAACCTGAACGCTAAGCCCTTGCGGATCGCGCTCCCATCCCCCAGTGTCGACAACAGCAAATGGAATACCGTTCCATTCGGCGTCGTAGCGCACACGGTCGCGCGTAACACCTGGGCGATCCTCCACCACAGCTTCTCGCCGCCCGATTATGCGGTTTACCAGCGTGCTTTTGCCAACATTTGGTCGGCCAACAATCGCCACCACAGGCACATTAACTAGATCGGCATCTTCTTCTTGGAAGTCGTCATCCGTTAGCCCAAGTTGGGTAAGCAGTGCTTCATGCGCAGCAGAATCCAATGATTCCCAATCTTCAGGGAAATCGATGTCGGTTTCAATTTCTTGCGCGTCGCCTGGAACTTGATAGATTTCAGGGAATTCTTCGTTATCAGCCATTGCGGCTCACCGCCAAATCGCAGATGTGTTGGATTGCTTCGTCAAGAGTCATGTGGGTGGTGTCTACTTCAACGGCGTCGGCCGCTTTTTCGAGCGGGGAAACGGTGCGGGTGGTGTCGGCGGTGTCGCGAGCCTGCAGTGATTGCGCGATGGTGTTGGCATCGTCGCCGTTTTCGGCAGCGCGTCTGGTGGCGCGGGCGTGATGATCGGCAGTTAGGTAAACCTTGAGGGTTGCATTTGGTAGAACCACAGTGCCGATATCGCGACCTTCAACAACCACACCGTTTGCGCAGGTTTGGGTAACCTCTTGCTGAATCTGCACCAGCTGGGCGCGAACCTGTGGCACTGCGCTGATGGAACTAACGGCCTCGGTTACTTCGGCGCCGCGGATAGGACCCGAAACATCGGTCTCGCCTACCCAAATCTCGGGCGCCAGTGGGTCGGTGCCCACCCGAATTTGCACATTTGGGCCTTCTGCCGCAACAGCCTGCGCATCGCGCACATCAATTTTGTTGGCCAGCATGTGCCAAGTTACTGCCCGATACATGGAACCCGTATCTAAATAAGAAAGCCCTAGTTTGCGCGCTACCCCACGGGCAGTTGAAGATTTACCGGATCCACTTGGGCCATCAATGGCAATCACAAGAGGCGTAGGCATAGGCCCAAGTCTACTTGGTTGAGCAGGTTCGAAAATAACCCAGAATTAGGCAAAAGTTAAGCGAAAACAGTGAAGCCAGTGGCTTCTAATGCGCCGACTAACTCGTCGCGTGATGCGGTGGCAACTGTGAGTTCAACAAGACCTGTCATGCGACCTAGTGCGTGATCGATGCGAACATCTTCTAAGTTCACTTCAGCTTGCGCAGCTGCAGTAAATAGTCGCGCAAGTTCACCGGGCTTATCTTCAAGGCGAACTACAACAACTGTGGTTTCTTGCGCAGATGCGCCGTGTTTGCCGGGCAAGCGAGCGCGGCCTCTTGAACCTTGAGCAAGTACCTGGTGAACTGCGTCGTGATCGCCAGCAGAGAGTGCCTCGGCAGTTGCCTGTAGTTCGCTTGCAAGTAATGAAAGGTTGGTGCCAACAGCCTGGGCGTTGCCCAAAAGGATGTCGGTCCATAAGTTGGCATCGGATGATGCGATGCGGATAGTGTCGCGAAGTCCCTGGCCAGCAAGTTCAACATCACTTGGCGCAGCGTCCACGAGCAACCCAGAAAGCAACGATGCAATGACTTGAGGCGTGTGAGAAACAAGCGCCACTGCGCGATCGTGTTCGTCAACACTGCGTTCGATTGGCACCGCGCCCAGATCGGTGGCGATTGTGCGAACTGCGCTTATTGCTTCATCCGTTGTTTGCGCTAACCGAGTTAGCACCCAAGGGCGATCCATAAACAAGTGAGCCTGCGCGCCTGATGCGCCAGATACTTCACGGCCTGCCATTGGATGGCCGCCAACTATGCGCGCTTTTGCTTCGTCAGGCAGATCGGCAAGCGCTGAAGCGATAGAGCCTTTAACACTGGCAACGTCGGTAACCACAGCATTTGGAAACTCTGAAACAACTAAGCGAATAACATTTGCCACAATGCTTGGCGGAGTTGCAACAATCACCACATCAACTTCTTGACCACCGAAAGCCAACGCACCGCTTCGCGTAACTGCAACTTCTTGCGCGGTGGCATCGATGTCGCGCAGGAAAACATTGCGACCAGTGGCCACTAAATCTAAAGCGATGGATGTGCCAATTAGGCCAGCACCAATAACGAGAACATTCTTCTGCGCAGACATCACAACCGCCTACTGCGCGATGTCTTGGCGCAGAACTTCAGCGCCACGCAAGTACACATGCTTGATTTCAGACTTGGTTGCCGAAGTTTGCGCGTGCGCCATAACGCGAATGACAAGTGAAAGTGCGCCAGTGATATCGAGCTCTTGCGCGCAAATTAATGGCACATCGGTTAACCCAATCTCTCGGGCAAAACTTGCTGGAAAAGCGCTGTGAATGTCTGGGGTTGCAGTGAAAAGCACGCTGATTAAATCATCCCCAGTTAGCGAATTGCGCCCCAGAATCTCGGTGAGCAGCTCAGTTACTGCCCCCGACATCTCGGCAGCGGTGTCTGCCTGCAAACACGTTGCGCCACGAATTGCTTTGATACTCACTCCTAAAGTCTAGAGCCCAATCGCGCAGAGCCCAACTATCTCTTGGACATTGAAAACTGTTGGACTTATTAGCAATCAGGGCTACTTCGGTTTATTGCAACTGCAGATTTAAAAGAGTTAGAAAGCAATCCGATCAGGGTCGCAAATTAGGGCGTGTGCACTAAAGACGTCTGAGTCAGCCGAGGCAAACGGCCTAAAGCTTGACCGCGCTATACAGACGCCCGAGTTCATCATGCGAAAGTTCGCGGGTTTGCCCAGGACGCAGATGCCCCAACTTGATCGGACCGACCGCAATTCGGGCAAGATCGATTACTGGATGCCCAACTTCGTCGAATAACCTGCGCACAATGCGATTACGACCTTCGTGAATTGTTAGTTCAAGCAAAGTGGCATCGGCCGACTGATCTTTCATCACGATGCTAGAAACCTCAACCACGCGGTCTTCAATCAGAACTCCGGTTTTGATTTTTGCCACTGTTGCTTTATCTACTCTGCCTTGAACCCGAGCTAGGTAAGTTTTTTGAATCTCATGCGATGGGTGGCCAAGGCGTTGGGCCAGTTCGCCATCGTTAGTGAGCAGCAACAAACCTTCTGTTTCGCCATCGAGGCGGCCAATGTGAAATAGGCGTTCTTCATAATCAGCTACCAGATCGCCAACACATGGTTTGCCGTGCGGGTCGCTCATGGCTGTGATTACTCCGCGCGGTTTATTCAGCGCAACCACAACATGACCGCTGGCCTGCGCAATACGAACTCCATCAACATGAATAACGCTCACATCAGGATCAACACGGGCGCCGAGTTCGTCAATTACCTCGCCATCAACAGTCACTCGCCCGGCCGAAATATAGGTTTCACATTTGCGGCGTGAGCCTAAGCCCGCGGCTGCTAAAACTTTTTGTAGCCGAATTTCAGCCACGCAGTTATCCGTTCGCTAAATCAAGAACGGCTTCAACATTGTCTGGCATTGGTAGATGCTCAGCAATTGGCGGCAAATCTTCAAGAGATTTCAAACCAAGACGCTCTAAGAAATAAGTTGTGGTTCGATAAAGGAACGCACCGGTTTCGTTATCGTGACCAACTTCTTCAATGAGGCCACGAGCCACCAAGTTGCGAACCACGCTGTCCACATTCACGCCACGAATAGCCGAGATGCGCGAGCGAGTAACTGGCTGGCGGTAAGCAACAACAGCAAGAGTTTCAAGCGCCGCTTGGGTTAAACGAGCATGCTGACCATCGAGCACAAAGCGTTCGACTACCCCAGCGCAATCGGCGCGAGTCCAATAGCGCCAGCCGCCGGCAATTTCTTTAAGGTCAAAGCCACGACCTTGCGCAGTGTATTCATCGGAAAGTTCGCGCAAAGTGGCAATGATCTGATCTTCAGGAGTTTGCGTAAGTGTTGCCAAAGTTGATGTGGTCATTGGTTCGTCGGCTACGAGTAACAAAGCTTCAAGGGCACTGCGTAAATCAGGAGCGCCTAAGCCACCGGACGCAGAGTCTTCAGTAGTTACTGAGTCTCCTTCAATGTCAATGGCAGCATCGTCTTTGGTCTCGGCAGTTTCATCGGCAACTACTCCTTGCGCCTCCGCCGACTCAGCCATCTCTTGCGCCACTACCGACTCAGAAATTTCTTGCGCCACTTCAGCACCTACCTCTACAGTCTCGTCACTCATTGTGTTCCTCATCTATCGCATCAGATTCACTTGGCGGCGAAGTGTCGAGCACATCACCTAATTCAATAGCAAGGCGAGCCCACATAGCCTCGGCCTGTTCTTCAAAACCATCTAAATCTTCGTCAGCCGAATCGTCTTCATACACTGCGGCAACATCGTCGATAACAATTGTGTCGCCGTCTAGTACATCGT
>Ga0194055_10000215_pt1 | contig 44887 bp, 40 predicted proteins | sample SepL449m_MetaG_FD_155482 | JGI IMG/M metagenome (GOLD analysis project Ga0194055, IMG submission 155482) | Anoxic zone freshwater microbial communities from boreal shield lake in IISD Experimental Lakes Area, Ontario, Canada - Sep2016-L442-9m | ecosystem: Environmental > Aquatic > Freshwater >... | reverse complement strand
AATTATATGATATAATTGAACATATTGAATTAATAAATAAAAAGTTATTATTATATAAAAAATATGTAAGATTATACAAAAAAGATTGTTTTATGATAAATTATATATAATTATGAAATAAACTTTTAATAATATTACAAATCACATACAACTAAAGAGATAATAGATCATTTTGTAATCGTTTTTTTATTTTGATTAAAATCATATACTGTTCTATGAAATCTTTTCTTTACTATCTCATCTTTAATGACTCTACATTAATATTATTTTTTTCATCTTTAATTAAACTATTTAATGCAACAATACTTAAAATTTTCATAATATCAGATTGAGCTTTTTTTCCAGAAATAGCATTTGAATATAACAAATTATGGCATTTTTTTATTAAACTACTAATTATATTTTTATTTTTTATATATTCGTCATTATCTTTTACATTATTATCTTCTAATTTCCATATAGTTTCATTTATTAATTCAATAACATTATTTTCTTCATTTGTTTGAATATCAGTTTTAATTGTTTTATCTGTAATAGACAATTTAGACAATTCTTTTAACAATGTTGCATGAGCTTTAGGTTTTTTAGCTTTTGTTAAATAATCTAAATTATTATCTTTACAATATTGTATTAATTCTTCATACTGCATTTTTGTTTTATATAATTATATATTTTTAATTATTAAGTTCTTTATAAATCAATTTTTTTAATTACAAAGAACTTAATAAAGCATATAAGAATTGATTTATAGACATTATAGTATATTTAACAATACCATAATGTCTATTACATTATATTCTCATAAGAATGATACGCAAATTGTACTTTCATATATATATGAATTATTAGATAAAGAAAATAAAGATTTAGATTGCGAATGTATTAATATAGACAGCAAACATTATAGAGATTATAAAAAAGATAATTCAGATTATATGTTTTTACATACTTTTATACCTGTAAATGGTAAATATGTTATTAATAATATTGAAATTGAAATTTGTGATTTCGTTTTAAATGACAAAGTTCAAACCATAAGTATCAATGATAATTTTTTTTATATTAAAAAAGTAATTTTGAAAAGTTCGGCTAAGGCTAATATTATAGCATTTATTGAAGATGCTATAAAAAAAAAATTTAAAGAAAAAAAACAAAAGTTTGCTGAAGTTTACGGTGATAAAATCATTAAGAAAAAATGGACAGGTACCACATGGTGTTATGAATCATCATTTCCTAAAAAAAATTTTGATTGCATTTTTCTTAAAAAAGATCATTTAAATAAAATTAAAGATCCTATCTTAAAGTTTATAAACAAAGAATCATATAAAGATTATAATAAACACGGCATACCATACAAAATGAATATAATGCTTCATGGTTCTCCAGGAGTAGGTAAAACATCACTTATTCATTGTATTGCATCCGAATGTAATGCTAATTTGTGTATTCTTAATATTAATTCTGAACTAAATGAAGAAGCTATGATAGAGGCAATATCACAAGTAAATCATGATGATAAAAAATCTATTCTTGTACTTGAATACATAGATTGTATTTTTTCTGATGGTGTTTTAAATTGTTTAGATGGTTTTAATAATCCCGAAGGATTAATTGTTATTATGACTACTAATTCTCATGATAAATTAGATGATGCGCTTTTAAGATCTGGAAGAATTGATCTAAATATTGAATTAACGTATCTCGACAAATTTCAAGCGCGTAATATGTTTTTATCATTCTTTAATAATGAAGAATATTTTGAACTAATGTGGGATAATATTAAGAAATGTTCAGTTGAACCTGCAACTTTGATGCAATTTCTATTTAATAATAGACATGATGATAACATATCTACTAAATTTGAAGATTTTTATAAAATTGTTGAAAAGAATTATTCAAAGAATAACACTAATATTTATATGTAATTTATAGTTTTTTGTTCTATATAAGTTCTATATAAGTTGTTTATAATACTATAAAAATTGATATTTAATCATACTATACTCTAATAATACTATAATATTAAAAAAATCCAATGTCTATTACATTATATTCTTATATGGATGATACGCAAACTGTACTATCATATATATATGAAATATTAGATAAAGAAAATAAAAATATAAATTCTGAATGTATTGACATTGAACGAAAACATTATAGAGATTATAGAAAAGATAATTCAGATTATATGTTTTTACATACTTTAATCCCTGTTAATGGTAAATATGTTATTAATGATATTGAAATTGAAATTTGTGATTTCGTTTTAAATGACAAAGTTCAAATAATGATTACTAAAGATGATTTTATTCATATTAAACAAGTAATTTTAAAAAGTTCAACTAAAGCTAATATTTTAGCATTTATCGAAGAAGCTATTAATAAAAAATTTAAAGAAAAAAAACAAAAGTTTGCTGAAGTTTCTGGTGATAAAATCATTAAAAAAAAATGGACAGGTTACGCATGGTGTTATGATACATCACTTCCTAAAAGAAATTTCGACTGTATTTTTCTTAAAGAAGATCATTTAAATAAAATTAAAGATCCTATTCTAAAGTTCATAAACAAAGAATCATATAAAGATTATAATAAACACGGTATACCATATAAAATGAATATAATACTACATGGAGCTCCAGGAGTAGGAAAAACATCACTTATTCATAGTATTGCTTCAGAATGTAATGCTAATTTGTGTATTCTTAATATTAATGCTGAACTAAAAGAAGAATCAATGATTGAGGCAATTTCACAAGTAAATGATGATGATAAAAAATCTATTCTTGTACTTGAAGATATAGATTGTATTTTTGCGGATAGGAAAGTTAATGATAGTATGAAAAATCATATTACTATGAATGGTATTTTGAATTGTTTGGATGGTTTCAATAACCCTGAAGGATTAATTGTTATTATGACAACTAATTTTCCTGATAAATTAGATGATGCACTTTTAAGGTCTGGAAGAATTGATTTGAATATTGAATTAACGTATCTCGACAAATTTCAAGCGCGTAATATGTTTTTATCATTCTTTAATAATGAAGAATATTTTGAGCTAATGTGGGATAATATTAAGAAATGTTCAGTTGAACCTGCTACTTTGATGCAATTTCTATTTAATAATAGACATGACGATAACATATCTACTAAATTTGAAGATTTTTATAAAATTGTTGAAAAGAAGTGTTCAAAGAACAGCACTAATATTTATATGTAATTTATTATTTTATATTTTGTAATTTTTAGTATTATTATATAACATATTTATTATATTGTAATTATGAAAACTTTATTTTCATAATTCGCTTTGCATCTTTATTATTTTATATTTTGTAATTTTTAGTATTATAATAAATATTTTATTGTTTTTGACACAATATTAGACGATGCGTATATATGCTACTTGTATTTTTTACAAAATAATTTTTAACTATATTTAATATGATAATGAAAAAAATAATATTATAAAAATTATATTATATAATATTATATAATATAATTTTTATAATGAGTGATAGTATTACAGAATTAAATAAATTGTCTAGCTATGATTCTGCTACTGGAAATATTCCTGATCAAGATGGTGGTGTACACCCTTTTTTAGTTCTTGGTGCTGCTGCTTTTGCTTCTACTGCTTTGCGTTTGGATCCAGCAACTCGTTCTAGTGCTGTTACTAGTGCTGTTACTAATGCCGGTAGTGCAGTTTTACCTACTGTTCGTCCTGCTGGTACTGCTGATGTTGGTCCTGCTGTTGTTGGTCCTGCTGGTCCTTTTCGCAATTTTTTTACTAAAAAAGAAACAAAACATAATAAAAAACCTGATAATAAAGAACCTGATAATAAAGAACCTGATAATAAAGAAAATTCGTATGATTGGGCTAAAATTTTTACAGCTACTGCAGCTACTGCAGCTGTTTCTGCAGTAGCTGTAAAAAATTTAAGTCAAAAAACTCTAGATGTTGGAACAAAAATTACAAATACTACCAGTGTTGGTACAAATACTACCAGTGTTGGTACAAATACTACCAGTGTTGGTACAAATACTCAAAGTGATGTACCAATATTTAAATCAAAATTAGAAAAATTAAAATTTTTAATTGACAAACATTTTGAAAAAATAAACGAATTAATTTAATAATATGTTTATCAATTTTAGTTTGTAAATATTTAATAATTTATATAAAAAAAATATTAAAAAAAATATTAATATATTAATAAATTATATATTAATATAAACATATAATATAAATAATTATTATTCAAAAATGTATGATTTAAAACTCCAATGCGATAATTATGAATTATGTGAAGCAAAATTACCAGATTGGTGATTTGAATGTAAAAATAATTATTTATTTATATAAAAGTGAAATAAAATAAAATAAAACTTATATCAGTCATAATCTCTATGTAGGTAACAGTCTCTGTCTTGGTTATGGTCTTAGTCGTGGGTGCACTTCTTGGCGCCTGCGGTCGGTTGGTCATCCTTGCCATCAGCTATGGGCTTGTCATCCTGACGCGAGGATGCTAACGCAATCCTCTTGTGCTGGTCATTCTGGTCATCGAGCTGGCTATCGGCCTGGCGCTTGAAGGCATTGAGCTCGCGAATTTTGATGTGACATGGTTTGCAAGGGAGACATTCTAGCCACGACCTATTATCTGGTAAGTATTTGAAATTGTTCTCGTTCTTGTTGCGGACGTCAGTGGTTATATCGGCCGTGACCGGCTCTCCGTCCTGATCGTGTGTGAGCTTAACAAAGATAATGAACTGTCCACCTTTAGCAAAAGACCTTTCGATTACGCCATGGAAGCCCTTATATTTTATGTACTTATCTTTATAGTATGAATTGACCGTAACTAGCTTGCCGATCTCATAAGTATTGTGCGCTTTGACTACCCACTCCGGGGGGGGGGAAGCGGCGAGAGCTTTTGCGGGGCCAGTTGCTGCAGCAGCAGCTAAAGCTAAAGTGGCAGTAGTAGTGGTGGCGGTAGCAGCAGCAGCAGCAGCAGCAGTGGCGGTAGCAGCTGAACATAAGAGGGGAGGATTATTTAGTAAAATACTATTATAAAGGTCTGGGTTGTAAATTTGCACAAAGTTGTTATGGGCTTCTGTGTGTGGATTCTCGTGCATGTAGCGCAAGGTGATTTCGACAATAGGGTTAAGCTGATCTTCTTTTTCAACGACAAAAATGGTTTTCTTGTCGTTGGTGACAGTGTTGTAAGCCTTACCGTGTTCGTTCACGCCAAAATCCACGAGGTCCTTGCTGCCGACCTTGTGCTCACCGACGAGCGTATCGACGATGAGGACTGTAATTTTACCGGTCACCGGATTTACAGGGCAGTATGCAAGGGCTTCAAAGAAGTTTGAAGACGTGCATATGCCTTTGCCCCACACACTACGCTCACATGCAGCGCCACGGAATCCCCGGTGAGAGATAAGATGGGTATTAGAGGAGCCATGGTAGTGTGTCCTTTCGTCATTGATGTCATATGCCTCCTTGTAGGCATTATACATCTTACGCAGTGGATTGTTTTGCACGGTATTGACTTCAATGATCTGGAAATTGCAGCACTTCTCAATCTTGTACAAACACTTATCTAAGTCTTCTTTGCAACCATTCAGATCTATCGCCTCATTCTTGAAGAATGTGTCCCACAGGATTCTAGAGGCCTTCATGCTGTGGAAGGGATCACGAGACAGTTTGCTAAAGGTACTATCGTAGATTGTCGTGATCTTGACAGTACCTTTAGTCATACCTTCATACGAGTCTATCTCAGGCTTATCGAAAAAGTTGATCTCCCGCTTTTGCATCTCTGTGTGCTCTTGCTCCATCAACAACAACGGGTTATCCCACACGGGGTCAACGAAGCTGATTTCGCTTTCGCTTTCGCTTTTGCTTTGTTCTTGCTCAAGGCGCTGATTGATGGCTAACTGCTCTTGGTAGATTTGGTAGATGAGGTGTTTGGTATGAGAGTTGACGCGGGCTCCAGATCCTCCAGATCCTCCAGATCCTCCAGATCCTCCAGATCCTCCAGATCCTCCAGATCCTCCAGATCCTCCAGATCCTCCAGATCCTCCAGATCCTCTAGATCCTCCAGATCCTCCAGACATTTACGGGCTGTCAAAAAAGTCTTAGAAAAGTTTATGTGTCTTTGTGTAACTTTTTGAGCTTCAAAAGTATAAAAAATTAATAGATATAACAGTAAATAAAAAAATCAATTTTTTTTATAAAGAAATAAAAGAATGAAATATATTGAAGCTATTATTGATCTATTACAGTTTCAGTTTTGGGTCTTAATCTATGTCTTCTATGTCTTCCATGTCTTTGTCCTCTGCATCCTCAGCGTCATCAGCGTCATCAGCGTCATCAGCGTCATCAGCATCATTAGCGTCATCGGCGTCATCTGCGTTCTCAGCGTTCTCCGAGTCTTCGTCCTTCATATCCTCAGTATCTTCTGCGTCTTCTGCATCTTCTGCATCTTCTGCGTCTTCCGAGTCTTTATCTGAATCTGAGTCTAAGTCCGAGTTTAAGTCTGAGCCTGAATCTGAGTCTGAGTCTTTAGTGGGAAATAAGATATCACGAGCTATTTTTTTGAATTTTACGTCATTTTCGACTGTATTTTCGACTGTATTTTCGACTATATGCAGCATAAGTGATGTATTGATTTCGGAACGTCTGAATCTTGTGTAAGTGACAGAGACGTACCCATCGCCACTACCGTCACTATCATTACAAAGAACAGGAACACTCTTTATTTTTTTTTCTAAAAACACAACCACTATGATTCTAGAGTTATAATTTTTTTCCATCAAGATAGTCAGACTATCTGGACTCAAAAAATCAGCGTTTTTAAGATCATCATCAGTCAAAATGGGCTGACCATATTTGTCTATTTTCACATTTGTCATATCTGTTACAATCTTGGCTGAGATCAAAAATGTATCCCAAACTTGACTTTTTTTATGGGGCTTCATTTCTACAATATTGAGCTTGACGAAAATTGGTCCTTTTTTTACTACTACTTCACCACATCCATTATAACAGCACATAGGGCAAGCATTGCCATTTGCATCCAGAATTGACAGATCCAATATACATTTGATTTCTCCGATACTTTTGACGATACTTTTGACTGTATAGCAACAACTGATATTAATTTTAGTAGGTAGTTTGAAAGGTATAACTTGCATCTTAATCTTAATCTTAATCTTATAACAGCTAGCTGCGGCCTAAAAAAAGGCTGTTATCCGTAATCAAAAAAGTCTAAGAAAAGTTTATGTGTAACTTTTAGATCTTCAAAAGTATAATAAATAAATAGATATAACAATAAATAAAAAAATCAATTTTTTATTTATATAAAAGTTCAAATACAGATACAAACAATTTAGCAATTATCACGGTCTAGGTTACTGTCTTAGTTCTTTGTATTGCAGTCTACTATTCTTCTAAAAGGTACGTCTCTAATCAAGTTACCGCCGTCTTCATTGACGTTTTCAATACCATATAATCTAGGTTGTACTCTTCCTCCACACTTACTACGTGCACTAGCATTTCCTCGATGCATTTTTTGATGTTATTAAATTGTACAGGTACCGCGGATCGCTCTACTATTGGCTCATAGTCCACATTTATCACTTCATTTGTCATGTCACACAAACGGATTATGCTCGCGTCTAGCACATAAGCCTTCGCATCACTAACTCTATTAGCTGTCGGCCAGGTCTTGAACTGAAACGGGGTTATTTTCCCAGTTGCAAATAGGTGCTCCTTGAGCTCAGACATTTTGTTATTCGCGTCTAAGACCACACTATACACGCATTTAACTACAACAGTGAATCGCTCTTGCCATTCAGTCTCCATTCTTCTTGCATACACTTCTTTCAATGCTCACGTTTTCTACGTTTTCTACGTGCTGTCAAAAAGTCTAAGAAAAGTTTATGTGTAACTTTTAGATCTTCAAAAGTATAATAAATTTATAGATATAACAATAAATAAAAAAATCAATTTTTTATTTATATATAAAAAATTGATTAAGCCTTTAACAAGCTACTATAAACTTCTGCTGAAAGGTCTTATGACACTTGTATGCAGGTACTGTTAGCCTACCGGCTAACAGTAGAGTCTCTGAAGGGTATCTAGAGTCTCTTAGAGGTGATACTAATTAGCTATTAGCTATTAGAACACCTAATAACACTTCGTACGGATGTTAATACATGTACGAATGCGAAGAGGCTTTGAACTCGAGCTTAAGATTATTGACTAAATCGTCTCGAGTGGCTCGGAAAGCTCGGAAAGCTCGGAAAGCTCGGGTGGCTCGGAAAGCTCGGGTGGCTCGGGAAGCTCGGGTGGCTCGGAAAGCTCGGGTGGCTCGGAAAGCTCGAGAAGCTCGAGAAGCTCGGGAAGCTCGGGAAGCTCAGAAAGCTCAGAGGGAGACATTGGCACTAAGGGCTCTGGAAGCTCGATAGGAACAAACTCATCTTCTTCCATGGGCTTGAAAAGCTCTTCCGCCTTCGTCTTTACATTCTCATTTTCCATGAGAACGTAAAAACGTACCTGCTTCTCAATAAGACTACCAGTGACGTACCTGTCATTGCAGCTGCCATAGATGTTAGTCACCGCATCACCCCTAGTGATGTTTGCTACCTCACGACTAGGGCCTCCACGAGCACCACTGTGAGTGTCATCGCCTCCACGAGTACCACTGCGAGTGTCATCGCCTCCACGAGTACCACTGCGAGTGTCATTTCCATCGCGGAAAGTACTGTATTCTACACGAGGTTTAGGAGGTAATGGTTTCTTAAACACAAGGAGTTCAACAACTACCAATCCGGACGTTTGGGTAACTGCGATGCACTTGCTATCGAGTCCAAGACCAGCAGCAGCTCTGGAGCTGGACTCGGCGTAAAACTTACCTTTTAGTTTTCCGTTTTCATCTACTTCGTCAGGATTTTCCGTAAGGATAGAAGATTCGGGAAACTTCTTAATCACTTGCGAAAACGGCGGCATTATCGCAGGGTCCGACTTTACGATCTTCCCTTCTTCGAGTTTAGGGTCGCAATTGATCATCGCACCCATAGTGAGTCTCTTATTGAGCTCACTATTCGTTGAGTGGAACTCGCCAGGAAAGATCTGTACTGAGAAATGACCCTCGGGGCAAAGGACTTTGTTGGAATCACCAATCGTACAAGGATTGCCGTTCTTGTCGAGGAAAACGAAGTATCCTCCAGTGCTAACGGGAATATTTTCTCCTGTCGCCTCATCCAGACAGAAGAAAGTATAGTTGTAAGGTACTCTTTCGACTGTATGTGCCATTGTCGGTGATTCTATTTCAAAAAGTCTCTGAAAACTTATTTTGTCTTTGTGACTCTGTAACAAGTTTTGTTTGATCTTCAAAAATATAAAAAAATATATGGATATTGCAATATAAAAAAATTTCAATTTTTTTTACTTAAATAATATATTATATAATAATATAATAAATGTGGTATCATAGTATATCAATTCAAGGAAGACGACCTTATAATGAAGATGAATATAATATAATTAATAACCTAAATTCTAAAGATATAACTTCACATAATATAGGATATTTTGGATTATTTGATGGTCATGGAGGAGGAAAAATATCAAAATTTTGTAAAAAACACTTACATAAATATTTTTTAGATAATGAAAAATGTAAAATAGTTTCAAAATCAAAAGATTATGATAAATACATCAATAAAACATATATTTCTGTACAAAATAAATTATCAGATAGTGAAAAAGAAGCAAAATCAGTTGGTTCTACTGCATTAATTACATTAGTATATGAAAGAGATAAAAAAAAATATTGTAAGATAGTTAATTTAGGAGATTGTAGAGCAATAATGTGTAATGAATATAATATTGCAATACAATTAACAAAAGACCATAAACCAATTGCATTTGAAGAATATAAAAGAATTATATCAGAAAAAGGAAAAATTACTAAAGAAACAAAAGATGATTATAGAATTAATGGAATGTCTGTATCAAGATCATTTGGTGATCTTGATGCAAAACCACAGGTTTCACATATACCAGATATTTTTGATTATGATATTAATAAAACAAAATTTTTAATAATGGGCTGTGATGGTTTATGGGATGTTTTAAATAACCAAGAAGCAATTGATATGGTATTATCTGAATTAGAAAATAATGATGATTATAAAAAAAATATAAATAATAAATCTAATAGTAATATTGCAATTAAATTAGCAAATCTTGCATACGATAAAGGATCAGAAGATAATATAACAGTAATCGTTATTTTTTTTTAATTTTATAGTTATCTAAAATGTTATTTATTTCATTTATTTTATTATTATCAAGTTTATATACATCTAAAAAAGGGCCACTAAAATTTTCACTTTGTTTCATAATAGTACATAGTAATGATTCATAATTATCAAAAAAATCATCTATTTTTTTTAATGATTCAATATCAATATTATCTATAATAAAAAGATGTTTAATATCATTAATAAATTGAGAAAATATAGTTTTATTAGTTATTTTTTCTTTAATATTGTTAATTAAAATAAATTCATTTAAATCAGATTTATTTGTACTTATTATACTATTTAATACAAAGTTATTAAAAAAATCAATATCATTATTTTGTATATATTTTGTATTTATATTTATTTCAATATTATTTAAATGATTTGATATTTCTGAAAATGAAACTAACTTTTTATTTTTTATAATAATTATATAATAATTTAAAAATCTTTTAAATATTAATTTATTATAATTTATACATGATTTTTTTTGATTGTTATCATATACATTACTCATATTATTTAATAATTCGATAAATGAATCGATTTTAGACATTATTTATTATAATAATAAATAATATTTTAAATATATTTATTATTATAATTTTTTATATTATATTCATTATTTACTAATGTATATAATGAATATATATTTATTCTATCATAAGGATTAGCATTTAAACATTTTATGTATAAATCTCGTATAAATATATTTTCTTCCTCTGTCATATCATGTATTATATGATAAAACTTTAAAATTATATGAGCTAAAGAATATATATCACTTTGTAATGCTATTTTTTCAGTAAAAACATCATTATAATTAGTAAGATTTCGTGATTTAATATCTTTTATAAATTTTTGTATTCCTAAATAATATAAATTTTTTGTTACTTTAGGTATATTCATTTTATCAAAATATCTTTTTCTATTCATAATTTTTAAAATATTATCTAACTGTGAAGATATATTATTTTTATATTTTAATAATATACTTGCAATATAAAATTCTGGTGGATAAACACAATAATAAGCTGAAAGTCTCCATTCTTCTTCATCATTATATAATACTGACGCTGATATAGCAGTACCAAAGTCTATTAAATTTATTTTAGTTTTATTTATTAAAATATTATCTGCTTTTATATCTGAATGAACAAGTTTATTTTCATTTAATTTTATCATACCTTGTAAGAAATTTTTGAAAAATTTTAAAAATTTCTTATATGGAATATTTTTTAAAACATTTAAATTAATACCTCCGTTTTCAAGTATTATTTGAAAAAATGTATGATTAATAATACTATTATTACAAACATTTAAAGATGTTAATAGTTTTTCTTCATGTGCAATAATGTTTCCATAAAATTTAGATGCAGCTTTTAATTTTACTGTAAAATAATTTAATGGATCTATTTCTTTTATTTTTAGTAAAATATAAAGTTCTTTATAAAATGATTCTTTATCTTCATTAGTTTCATCTTTTTTTATATATATTTTTCCAATATCATTTATATTTATATCACAATAAGGAATATATTCTTCTATAATAAAATTTTTATTATTAATAGGATTTGAAATAACACAACCATATGTTCCTATACCTAATAAATTTATATTTAATATATTGTTTATAAATCTAGAAGGAACACTTTTGGATCTAGATCTTATTTTAGATATAGATTGTGATTGTGATTGTGATTGTGATTGTGATTGTGATTGTGATTGTGATTGTGATTGTAATTGAACACTTTTTGATCTTGATCTTGATGTTGATGTTGAGGATGGCAATGGTGATAGTGATAGTGATAGTGATAGCGATGTAACACTTTTTGATCTTGATCTTGATGTTGAGGATGGCAATGGTGATAGTGATAGCGATGTAACACTTTTTGATCTTGATGTTATTGACATTATATTTACAACTAATAATTAATTTATAATTAAATAATTAAAAAAATCAATTTTTTTACATTATATTTACAATTAATAATTAATTTATAATTAAATAATTAAAAAAATTAATTTTTTTACATTGTTTAACTTATTAATTATTATATTATAAAACAATTTTATTATTTATTATATTCATTATTTACTAATAAATATAATGAATATATATCTATTCTAGTGTAAGGATTAGCATTTTGACATCTTAAGACTAATCCTAGCATAAAATCTTTTTCTTGTTCTGTCATATCATGTATTATATGATAAAAATTTGAAATTATAAAAGATAATGAATATATATCACTTTGTAATGCTAATTTTTCAGTAAATATATCATTATAATTTGTAAGATTTTGTGATTTAATATGTTTTATAAATTTTTGTATTCCTGAGTAATATATTTTTTTATAAAACTCAGAAATATTTTTTTTATCAAAATAATTTCTTTTAATCATAATATTTAAAATATTATCTAATTTTTTAGATATATTATTTTTACATTTTAATAATATACTTGCTATAAAAAATTCAGGAGGATAAACACTATAATAGGCAGAAAGTCTAAAATTGTGTTCATCATTATATAAAACTTTTGCAGGTATCATACAACCAAAATCTATTAAATTTATTTTAGTTTTGGTTATTAAAATATTATCTGGTTTTATATCCGTATGAACTAGTTTATTTTCATTTAATTTTATCATACCTTGTAAAAATTTTTTAAATAATTTTAAAAATTTCTTATATGAAATTTTATTAAACTTATCTAAATGCACACCACCATTTTCAAGTATTATTTGATAAAATGTCTCATTTATAATACTATTATTTACTTTTACTTTTAAAGATGTTAAAAGATGTTTCTCTTGTGCAATAATGTTTCCATAAAAATTAAATGCAGCTTTTAATTTTACTGTAAAATAATTAAATGGATCAATTTTTTTTATTTTTAATAATATACTAAGTTCATCATTAAATGATTCTTTATCATCTAAATCTCCTTTTTTATATATTTTTCCAATATCATTGTTATCAATATCATTATAAGGAATATATTCTTTGATAATATAATTTTTATTACAAATAGGATTTGAAATAACACAACCATATGTTCCAGAACCTAATAAATTTATATTATTATTTGTAAATCTATGTCTAGATTTAGACGGAACAGGAACACTTTTTGATCTTGATCTAGATTTTAATCTAGAACTAGATTTAGATGAAACACTTTTTGATCTTGTAAACAATAATACATTGTATATATCTTCTTCTGAATATTCATCTTTTGAATTTGAATCAGAATTTGAATCAGAATTTAAATCAGAATTTGAATTTGAATCAGAATTTAAATCAGAATTTGAATCAGAATTTGAATTTTCTTTTTCTAAATTATTTTTTTTTCTATAATAAGCAAATAATATTTTATATTGTTCAAAAGTAATCTTTTCCTTTAAGACTTTATCTAAATTATCATACGAATTATTTACAGTGATAAATGACATGAATAATGTTTTGTTAATCTTTATTATAAAATAAAGATTATCAGAATAAATAAAAATCAATTTTTTTAATTCCAATTATTTTTTCCCATCTTTAAATTACATGCTTCACATAAAGGTCTTAAATTATTAATATCTGTTTTTCCTCCATTAGCTTCACTAATAATATGACTACAATGAAAACCATAATTATCAATATAAATATTTTTATTACATAAAGGGCATTTTCCATTATCAGTATTATTAAATTCTTTTCTCCATACTTGAATTCTTAATTTTGGTGATATTTTTTGTTTTTTATATTTAAATTTATGATCAGGTATTTCATTATCATTTAAAAGATAATCAATAAAATTATTATTTTTTATTGAACATATAAATTGTTGTTTTATAGGTTCGTGTTCATCAACATAAAATAGTTTTTCATCCTCTATAAAATAATTTCTATAACTAATTAATTTATAAAATTTATTATTTTTTGTTTCTAAATCATAAATAATTTCATTAACATTATTATATTTATCAAAATATTTTTTCTGAAGTAAAATTTGTAAAAATTCTGATATTGAATATATATTTTTATTTATATTCTTTTTTTTAGAAAAAAACATACTATATTTATTTTCTAAAAATATCTTTATATGATCATAAACATTTAACTGAAATTCATTTAACGTAATATATTGCTGATTTTTATAAGAATCTTTATTTATTTCATAAAATAATTTTTTCATTTCTTCATTATTATAAACAAAAAAATAACAAAAATACAACATATCGTCTTTATTATGATTAAAATATAATTCGTATGCCATTTGTAATCTATGTTGTCCATCTAATAAATATAATTTCTCATTTTCACCCATCTGATAGTTGATCACTGCAATTATGATTTTATTTTTAAATACTAAATAACTTGGATTGTCTAAATATGATTTAATCATCTCTTGTACTTTATCTTCATCTAAATCTGTTTGAAATGGCGGTTTGAGTAATAAATTATTATCTATTATATCTTTTATAGAACTAAATGATAATATATTTTCTTGACCATTTGGAAAACTATTTATTTTTTTTCCAAGTAACTTCATTTTTATAATATATATATATTATTTTTTAAGTATATTTTAATTATATAATATTAGAATAAATAAATACTTGTGAGAATTAGTAATTTTATTGAATATACTATATTTTAAAAATTCCAATGATTTTACAATTTGGAAACTTATCCAAACTAAAAAAATCAAATTCATATGGACCAAGATCAAGATGAGTTAGTGATGGACACAATATAGATATTTTATCTAGATCAATAAACATAAACATATTATATCTTATAAACTCTATTTTAGTTATGATGTAGTTTTTATATTCATGCATGATTTTAAGATTGTTATAAATATTATCAATATTAAAACCATAAATTTTAAGATGTATTTCAATGTTCATATTATCTATTGCATCTTTGAATTTTTTTGATATTCTTCTTAACATTAAAACTTTATTTGGAGGACAAACTTTAGTAAAAATGTCTTCTATTAGTAAATCCTCAAATAATTTCATTTTTTATCAAATAATAAATTAATAAATTTAATCAAATAATAAATCAATTTTTTTTTGATATTGTTTATACTATCATAGATTGATTATAAGTTTTTTTAGTGATGGACATTGTAATTGTAATACTTTTAATTTCTTTCTTTCAATAATCTCATTATATGAGAGATCAAGACAAGTCAAACTGGACCATTTTGTATTTATAATGTTTGATGCTCCGATGTCTTCAATCATGTTACATTTGAGACAAAGATTAGTCAAATTAGGAAATTGTGCATCACGTAGTGCATTTGCAATATTTGTTGCACCCTCTTCGCCAATCATGTTATTTGCGAGATTGAGATTAGTCAAATTAGAACATAGTACATTTGTAATATTTGACAATCCTTTATCTCCAAATTTATGAGATAAGAGTTCGAGACTAACTAATTTATGATTATTTAATAAATCTCTTATATAGATTGTTCCTTCAGCACTAATACAATTGCCATCTTCTTGAGAGCTAATGCAATATGATGAAAGATTTAGATAAGCCAAATTAGAACATTGACTCAATGCTTCTGATAATTTCTTAATCCATTCATCATTCAATCCATTATTTTCCAGATTGAGACGAACTAATCCAGGACATATTTCTATAAATTTTAAAATATCATATGATCCATCTGTTATGTAACAACCATTTAATGAGAGTTCTTCTAAATGTAGAATTTGATCAGATAATAGTTGTATATTTTTTGAATACATATTGCTTTTTTCATTAAAATTTTCATTAAAATTGAGATTAAGACAAACTAATTTAGGAAGCATCATTAGTACTTCTATAAATTCTAACGACCATGAAAAATTATTACATTTTAGATTAAGTTTAGATAGATTTTGTAGTTTTGGAAATGCTTCTTTGAAAAATTTTAAGCTATTGTTTTTTAATTCAGAATCTTCTAAATTAAGTTCAGTTAGTCCTTTATTAAGAGAAAACATATCAGAAAGTATTAATAATTTATCTTCTTCATATTCAATACTTTCATTATATTCAATACTTTCTTCATTGTCTACTTCAACTTCTTCAACTATTTTAACTACTTTTTCATGTTCATATTCAATACTTTCATCACAATCAAAATCAAAGTCAGACTCAAAGTCAAAATATGTTATTTTTAAATTAGTAATATTTAAACTTATAAATATAATATTTATTTTTATAATATTATTTCTATATTTTGGCCATATTAAAGAGACTGATGTAGGTAGTTTTGCTTTGTCTATTGCTTCTCTGATACGTTTTGATGTCATTCTCATCAAAATCGTCTTCCTAGAAGCCCAAGTCCTGGCTAATTCATGACTAGGTACGATTTCTAATATTGATTGCATTCTTTTGCGTTTGTATATATTTCCACATAATTAATTTTCATATTAATAAAATTTCAATTTTTTTAATAAATAAACAAAATGACATTTACATTGGCTATTAATACTTTTATAAGAGTTTTTAGCTTTAGATTATTACACTGATAGTTTTTTTTAAGCTTTTTGCTTCTTCGTCGCTAATGTTATTGTGACTAAGGTCAAGAGCAGTCAAACTAGAACATTGCCCATTATATAATGCTTTTGTAATATGTAATGCACCTTCAATACCAATATTATTGGATCTGAGGTTAAGTTTAACAAGATTAGGACACTGTGCATTACATAGTGCATTTGCAATATACAATGCTCCTTCATCACCAATGTTGTTTATACTAAGTATGAGTTCAGCGAGATTAGGACATTGTGCAAGTATTTGTGCAATATACTTTGCACCTTCAGCTCCAATCTTGTTACCGAAGAGGTGAAGGCTGCGAATGATATTACTACCTTGTAATACATTTACTAGAATCTTTGCTCCTTCTGGACCAATCTCATTGGAGTTGAGATTTAGTTCAGCCAAATCATGGTACTGTTCTAATACTGGTTCAAATCTCACCATCCATTTGTCATCCAAACCATTATCACCGAGATGAAGACTAACTAATTTAGGGAAGCATTCCAGAAATCCTATAATATTATATGAATTTTTATGAATTACATTTATGTAACATCCGTGAATAGAAAGATTTTTTAGATTTAGTATTTGATCTTTTGTACAGCCTGTACATTTACTTACACTACTAAAATCATTCCAATCTAGATTGAGACTAACTAATTCAGGAAACAATTTCAAGAACTCTAAAAGTTCTATTGATAATGATGAACCACAAAGCCAATTGTTTGTGAGATTGAGATCTGTCAGTTTTCGTAGGTTTGGAAATGTTTCATATGCTTCTTGAAGAATATCTAATACTCTAGGATGTTCATTTGTTCCGAAATCAAGACTTGTGTTATTTTCTTGTAACGATAGTTCTTCAATTTTTCTTAATATATCTTCTTCATCTTCGTCTATGTATCTATCATTTTTATCTTCATTCTCATCTTCTTCATCTTTTTCATCTTTTTCATCTATTTCTTCTTCATTTATGTCTAAATCCTGGAGTTTTGTGATTTCTTCAGGTTCTGAGTTGTTCTGCATTTTGTTGTGTATATATTTCCAAATAATTAATCTTCATATTAATAAAATTTCAATTTTTTTTTAATAATAAAATAATAGTTTATTTTTTTAATGTCATAATTTTTTCTAATCTCATTAATTCTTTGTTTGATATCTGGTTTTCATATATATAGATATTGTTGTAGTACATTTTTAATTTGATTACAACTCAAATCTAAACAAGTCATTGAACACTGCGTAAGTAATTGTGTATTTTTTATCTTGTTAGACGAGAGATGGAGTTCAGTCAAAGTCCATTTTCTTGTAAATAGGACATAGTAATAGTGCATGTACTCTTCAATGAATCTATATAGGCTTTAAAGTTTTTATAGCCTTCATATTCTTCGTCATAATTCCAATCTATATTACCACTAATATCAAGATTAGACAAATTATGATGTTGTTCTAAATATTCTAATAATGTTTTCATTAATTCATCTTCAATTCTATTATCACTAATATCAAGATCAGTCAAATTAGGACATTGTCCTAAAGATTCTATAAATTGATTCATAGAATTGTCATCTAAGTAATTTTCTCTAAGATCAAGGCTACGTAATTTAGGAGATTTTCTTATTAATTCAAAAATATTATCTGCGTTTTCGTCTATGTTACAAAAGCCTAATGAAAGATTTTCTAATTGTAAAGTTTGTTCTGGATTTAGATTCCAATCATCTGTATCAATATTCCAAATCCGAGTATTTTCATCAAGATTGAGACTGACTAATTTAGGAAGTGATAATAAGATTTTTATAAAGTCTAACGACAAACATAAATTATTGTCATGAAGATTGATATTAGACAGATCTTTTAATTGCTTAAATGATTTTTTTAAATATTTTAAGCAGTTATTATGTAAACCACATGAACTAAGATCAAGTTTAGTAAGTTTTTTATTCAAAGAAATCATTTCTGAAAGTTTTAATAATGTACTTTTAATGTCATCAGTACCAGCTGTGAGAATGTCATCAGCACCAGCTGTGAGAATGTCATCAGCACTATCTGTGAGAATGTCATCAGCACTATCTGTGAGAATGTCATCAGCATCATTTTTCTCATATCTCCAATCTTCACCTTGATTTGTATTATCAAATTCTGTTATTGTAAGATCAATGATGTTTAAACATCTAATTGTACTATTTATTTTTATAATATTAGTTTTATAGATTGACCAAATTAAATTGACTGTAGTTGGTGGTTGAGCATTATCTACTATATCTTTTATCATTTTTGATGTCATTCTCATCATAATTGTCATACGAGAAGGCCAATAATTACCTAATTTACAAGTAGGTATGAGAATAGACAAAAAATGTTCAACATATTTTGATGTAATTGTAGATGTTGTCATTATTATGTTTTATTATTTAATAAATAAAATAACACAATTAAATGAAAATTCAATTTTTTTAATTTAACCTTAATACCTACCTGTTAACAAGTAGCATCTCTTTTGATCTATAAATTTATTATACTTGATTTACACAAAATATTATAATAATCACTTATAACGTAATTTGAGATATAAATTTAGTTAACATGTGTATCCTCTTTCTTAACCTTTTTGATAGTGCATTTTCAAACATATTATTAGAAAGATCTAGATATTTTAAATTATGACATAATGTAAGTGCATTTAGAATTTTAGATAGTCCTTCATCTCCAATCTTATTATATTTATTATTTGAGAGGTCTAGAACACTTATACATGGGTATTGTACAATACAAAGTGAATAAATCATATATTTCTTTTGCTTGTTTATAATAAAAATCATGTATTGCTAAAGATTGTTGTCGCTGAAAAATTATAATTTTTTCTTGTTCTTGCTGAAAAATCAAAATATTATTTGGTAATGTATAGGAATATGTAAGTAAAAAATCTTTAGTTGCGTCAGCTTGTTTACGCTGAAAATCTAGAATAATCTCAGATTGTTTATAATTAAATAATTTGAAAGCATCAGCTTGTTCACGGTTAAAATTTTGTAGAGCTTTAGCTAGTTCGTAATGAAAATTAGGAATAAACAATATATGTTGATTATATATTTCATTTTGTTGATTTATATGAAATTCTTTTTGAATATTAATCTGATTAACTAAAAAATCTTGGGTATCATTTAAATCTTTTATCTTAAAATTCAAAGTATCACAAGCTTGTTTAAGCATAAATTCCCTGATAACATTAGCTTCTTTACAATGAGTAAGTCTTAATAAATCCCATTCTTTATTAATTAATTCCGAAATAAATTTAAATTCTTCTTGTGACTGACTAAATTTGAATTTCCAAATATCCTTTAAATTATTATTTTTAGAAGAATTATAATTTGCATCTTGTTTTATATAAAAACTAAGATAATCAATTTGGTTTCTTGAATTAATCCATACATCCACAATCTTATCTAATATACTATTTTCAATAAATTGTTCTTGTTATTTTTCTTCTTTTTCTTGAATATAATGTTTAACTTTTTTGTGAAAAGGAATTACTATACCACAATAATTTGCCATTATCTAATTCTTAAATATAAATTATATGAATTATACAATAATTTTATTTCTCAATTTTTTATAAATAAAATTTATTATATTTTAAGAATTCTTTTGCCTTTATATACTTCTTTAATCTTATTAATTCCAATTGATTCAATATTATTATTATTAAGTTTAAGACAAACAATAGATTTACATTTACGTGATAATAGTCTAGCAAGACTATTCGCACCTATATCACTAATCTTATTATTACTAAGATTGAGTGAAAGAATCGTTTTACATTCTTCTTCTTCTAATACGTTAACAAAACTTTCTATTCCATCATTTCCAATTTGATTGTGACTTAAATCAAGATAAGATATAAATTTACAATTTTTAAATACTATTGAAAATCTATCTAATCTATAAAGTCCAATTAGATTATTACTAAGATTAATATCATAAATATTTGGACATTGACTTAACATTTGTGCTAAATTATTTACATCATCTGATTTTATTTGGTTATAACTAAGATTTAAATGTTTTATTGTCGATGATTTTAAATCTTTTAAAAAGTTTATTTCAACTGATCCTAAACAATTGTTACTAATATTTAGAAATTCTATAGGTAATATAGAGATTTTCTTTTTCAAGCTATTTATTCCTTTTGGTCCAATTTGATTATACGCTAGATTTAGATGTTTTAGTTTTTTACACATTCCAATCCACCTTGCGAGACTATATGCGCCTTTATAATTTATATTATTACAACTTATATCTAAATGTAGTAATAATGGACATCTTTTAATTATCTTTGTAATAGATTTTATACCATCAGATCCAATTAGATTTGCCTTTAAATTTATAAAAGTTAAATGTGTATTATTTTTTAAAGCTTGTTCAAGTTTATGTGCTGTATTAGGATCAATTCTACAATTATTAAGTACTAGTTTAGAAATATTATTAAAAGTAATTATACTTTTAGTAATAATATCATGTTTTATTGGGATATTACCATTATTAGGATTACGTAACCATTTGCTATTAATAGTTAGTGCTATTGGTTGTTGTATAATGTTCAAAAATTGTCTAATTTTTTTTGAAGTCATTCTTAATAATATAATCTTGTTTTTGAAACATTTATCTATTAATTCCAAAGGTAACTTTTCAATCATTTTAATTCATAAATAATTTACATAAATCTTGTAAAAAATAAAAATTCAATTTTTTTTGTTAAATAAATAAACTAAAAATCTTATAAATTAAAGTAATTTATAAAATCTTATAAATTAAAGTAATTTATAAAATCTTATAAATTAGAGTAATAATTCTAATGTTTAATTTTGCGATAGTATTTATTTTTTATTGTATAAGATTTTTAAGATTATCTAGGTTTGGAAATACTAATTTTAAATATTTTAAATAACTATTATTTTCTGATTCTTTTAAACAACTAGTTATTAAATTTGATATTAAATTAAAATTTAATTTCAAATTTAATTCTTTTGTCCAATGTAAAAATATTACAATTTGTACTATTAAATTATATTTAGCATATTTATTATATACATTATTAATTTCATCATCGTCTAAGTAGTCGCATAATTTAACCTGGCGCTGATCATTATCTAATATTTCCCTTATTGAAAGATCAAAATTTTCTTGTGTTAGCGTATCATTATCAAGAACTTTATTCTTGATAATGATTTTCTTGACAAACTTTTTTATATATTTTAAATAAGTCATTGTCTTATCAGGTTGTAAAAGCTGAATCTGTAAACTCTCTACATTCTTAACATATTGTAAATTGTATTCACAAGTAATTTTAGACTGTTCAAACTGTAATATATGTGTTTCCTTCATTTGTTCTAATTCTAAATTTTGAATATTTTTATTATAAATTGTTTGTAATTCTTCAATAGCATCAATTAATATTTTCGTTTCTTCATTGAAGTTTAAGTTTAATGAAGATAAAGCTTTATTATGTTTATATTTTAATTCCCATAAAAGTTCATTATGTTCATGCTGTAATTTTAAAATATTATCTGTTTGGATACAATGAAATTTTTTTTTAGCAATTGTCCGATCACCTAAAAAATTTTTAATAAATTTTGGTTCTCTTTGTTTAATATCAAATTCTTTGAAAGCTTCGCACTGTGTTTTATTAAAATTCAATAAAGCTTCCGACTGTTCATTATGTAAATCATATAAAGCTTCAGCATGATCATCATATAAAGATTTAATAGCGTTAAATTGATTTAACAGTAATATTTTTATTTGTTCAGTTTCAGAATGAGATTCAAGAGCTAACTGATTATATTTTTGAATAGTCTCTATATCTAGTTGTTCAAAATATAAATTTCTTGAAGACTGATTAACATTAAATTGTTTTTTTCGTAAATCCAAAAAATCTTTAGCATTTTGAAGCTGAAAATCACACATATTATTAGTCAATATTTGCTTTTCATTTTCAATTGATGATATAATGAGTTTTATAAGTTTATTAAATATATCTTTTGGCTCATTTTCTGAATAATATTGTTCACATACAAGCTCGGACCCAGTTTGAGTTTGTGTATAAGCATGAATATATTTAGCTCTTTTAGATGTTACATGTTGTGGTTCATGATTCATTGTTATAAATATGAAATTGTAATTAAAATAAATAAAGATTTAGATAAATTTAACAATAATTTTATTTCTCAATTTTTTATTATTAATATATGACATTTTCTAAGTCTAATAAGCTTTAAATAAATAAACATTATTAGAGTAATAGTTCTTTCAGTGTTTGATTATGTGATAGTATTTCTCTAATCTTTTTTTTTTCATCTTCAATGATGTTATTATGTGAAAGATCTAGATAAGTCAAAGTAGTACTATTTGATAATAATTCAGCAATATTAATAAAGTTTAATTTTTCTTTATCTTTACACTCTTCATTAAAATTATTTAATATAAGATCAGTCAAATTATTACATTGATTTAATATTTCTCCAAGTTTAACAAGATTTATATTATCTGTACTTATATTAAAACAACTTAAATCAATTCTTGTTAATTGAGGACACATTTTTAATAATGTATTAATATTAATGATACTATATAATGATGATATATCAAAATCATTACTTACTGTAATGCAAAGATCTTTTATTTGTAGTTTTTGTTTAGGTAGTTCAAACTCTTCATTGGTTGTAGTAAAATGTATTTCAAGAATTTGTAAATTAGGAAACGACAATAGTAGTTCAACAAATTCCAAAGAAAATTTAAAATCTTGTTCATAATGATTTACTTTAAGTTTTGTTAGCTTATTTAACATTGGAGATACTATTTTAAAATATTTTATACAACTATTATTAAATCCATATTTGACACAACAATCAAGATCTAATTCAAAATCTAATTCTTTTGTCAAATATAAAAGTATTATAGTTTGTTGCACTATATTATTTATATTATTTATAATATCTATATCACAATATTGGACATTATCTGTTTGAAAAATTATAGTTTCTTCTATAATAAGATCAAAATGTTTTTGTCTGTTATTTTTATCTTTGAGTAGTTGAGACTCTGAAATTTTATTTTTTACATGATTTAACATACAATTTAAATGGACCTTAAACTTTGCTTTAGCATTATTAAAATAATTTTGTATTGTAATTGCTTGTTGAATTTCCAAATCATGTGTTACATATGTTTGTTTATTATGAAAAATTTGTCTTATCTCAGATTGTTGTCGCTGAAAAATTATAGTTTTTGATTGATATTGTTCAAAAAACAGAATAATATCAGATAGTATAGAGTCTCCTTTGGAGACTGTACATGAATATTCACGAATAGTATCAGCTTGTTTTCGCTGAAAATCTAGAGTATTCTCAGTCTGTTTTTGATTAAAAAGTCTAAAAGTATCTGCTTGTTCGCGGTAAAAAATAAACAGAGCTTTAGCTTGTTTATAATAAAAATTAGGAATGAACTGTTTATGTTCAAATAATGAGTAATCAACTTGTTCTTTCATTTTAAAATTTTGTATTGATGTTTTAACTATAAATTCTTTTATTTCTTGTAATTCTTTTATATCAAAAAATCCTAATGTTTTTAGTTGATTAATATAAAATTCTTGTATAATATCAATCTGTTTAACTATAAAATCTAGTGTATCGTTTAAATCTTTTATTTTAAAATTTAAAGTTTTACTTGCTTGTTTATGTATAAAATCCCTGATTGTATTAGCTTCTTTAGGATAATTAATCCTTAATGAATTCCATATTTCATTAATTAATTTCAAATTAAATTTAAATTCATCTTGTGACTGATTAAATATAAATTCCCAAGTATCTTTTGCAATTTTATTTATATATTTATAATAATCTTTATTTTGTTTAATCATTAAAATAATAAACTTGTAATCATTTCTGGAATTTAAAAAAGTATCTGCAATAATATCTAATATACTAGATTCTAATATACTAGATTCTAATTGTTCTTGTTGTTGATGATTATGTTTAGCTTTCTTGCAAGATGTTTCCATAATGGTTATTTAATTCATAAATAATTTTTATAGATTTAGTAATAATTTTATTTCTCAATTTTTTAGGATTAACTATAAATTATATCACCTTGTACTTCAAAAAGTCTTATAAGTCCATTTATTCCTATTTTATTTTTAATGATAGCAATACTAGAAAGTTTTGCACAATATGGTATTACATTTGTAAGACTTATTATACCTGTTATTCCTGTGCCTCCTGTGTCTCCTGTGTCTCCTGTGTCTCCTGTGTCTCCTGTGTCTCCTGTGTCTCCTGTGTCTCCTGTGTCTCCTGTGTCTCCTGTGTCTCCTATTTGATTATAATTAATATCAAGATGTTCAAGTAATGGACACTTTAATAATATTTGCGAAAGACTTTTCAACCCTAAATCACCAATCTTATTATACTTAAGATTTAAGTATAATAAATCTAATGATGTATATTGTTCAAGTGTTTTTAATAAACTTTCCATTCCAATTGGTCCAATTTGATTATTACAAAGATTAAGATATTTTAATTTTATTCCAATTACTTGTGCAACACTTTTTATTCCAATATCACCTAAAATATTTATACCAATATTAAAATAAATTAAATTATTACATAATTTTAATACTTTTGAAAGTCTCTCAATACATTCAGGTCCAATAATATTTTTTTTAAGATTAATGTATGATATATTATTTGTTCTTTGTTCAAGTACTTTAACAATACTATTCAATCCAGAATCTCTAATACAATTACTTTTGAGATTGAGATAAGTTAGCAAAGGACAACATTTAATTAGTTCAGAAAGCCTATCTGCTCCAATTGGTCCAATTTTATTATAACAAAGATTAATATATATTATTGCGCTATTATTATTACAAGAATAAAGAATTTCTTTAAGTCTCATTATCTTTGATGGTCCAATTTTACAATTTTTCATTGTAATTTTAACGATATTACTTCTTTTATTAATATTATTAATATTATTAAAAATAATATCTAGTTTTTTATTAGTTATGTGATTACTATCATTATTACAATACTTCATATCAAAGAATATATCAACGTTTGGATGCATTTTATCTATCAATATTTTAACTTTTTTTGAAGTCATTCTCAATATAGAAATTATATTTATTGGAAAACTATTATTTAATACTTCTAAATTTAAAATATCTAAAATATTAAACATTATTAATATTTTTATAAATTAATTTTTATATTGTTTATAAACAAATTTTTTTCTCTAGTTCATGAAGATTAATACGATTATAACTTAAATCCAAAGTAGTAAGAGTTTCACATCTTCTATAACTATGACTTGTTTTGAAGTTAGGAGTTATATTATTATAATTTTTGTCATCCAAAACAATTATTTTCATTTTTTTGCAATTTGTTAATTCATTTATAAATTTTACGGCATCATCAATATTTATTTTATTATCACTTAAATTGAGAAATTCTATTTTAATACAAAATTTGTTAACAAATTTTGCTATTATTTCAAGTCCTGAACTGCAAATATCATTTTTTGATAGATCTAATTTAAGTAACTTCTTAAATATTAATTTCTTAAATTCTAATTTATGTAAGCATTTTAAATTAATACCAGTATTACTCAAATTAAGACATTCAATATTAGTATCAGATAGTGCTTTTAAAATACAAGAGAATGCGCCATTTTGTAAATTATTTCCAGATAGGTTAAGATCTGTAATATTTTTAATATTTTTAAACAAGCTTGGAAAACAAGAAAATCCAAATGATCCAATATTATTATTTGAAAGATCGAGAACTTTTGTATTTAATCCTAAAGCATTGTAAATTTTTGAGGCCCCATTATCATTAAGTTTATTATTACTAATTATAACTTCTTTTAAATTTAAACATAGTGATAATATTGATGAAATAAAATGCGATACTTCCATATTTTCACAAGTAATATTACTTAAATTAATACTTGTGAGAGATGGTAATTCATTTATATTTCGCCTAGTTATATCCTTAATATGACAACCACTTATATCAAGTTCTTCAAGATTTTTACATTCCCTAAAAATTATTACAATGTTGTATAATGTCATTTGTATTATTATTTTTATTTTAGAAATAAAAATAATAACACATTTATGTTGTATATTATAATAATAGCTATTGTCTTCAATAACAATACGTACAGGTAGAAAGATTTTATTATTCTTTAAAAATCTTGTAACATGCTTAGATATTTTTAAAAACACTAGAGTACTATTTACAGGCCAGATTTTTTCTAAATCATGATTAAGTGCCATTAACACTTCTAATAATAAATGTGTTTGTGATTGTGATTGTGTTTGTGTTTGTGATTGTTTTTGTGTTACAATTGTGTATGTTTGTGATTGTGTTTGTGTTTGGTCATGATCATGACCATGATCATGATCTTTATCTTTATCTTGGACGATATCTTGGTCTAGATCATAGTCCGAGTCGTCTAGATCATAGTCCGAGTCGTCTAGATTATAATCTGAGTCATAGTTATTGTCTTGGTCATGATTATGATCTAGTAATAGTTCGTGTACTGTTTTTTGTTCAAGTATTTCATCATGTTGCATTTTATTGGGCTGGAACTTTACAAAGTAACTTTACAAATTCATAGATTTTTTATATAATTGGAACTATCAATATAAATAAAAATCAATTTTTTTTTTGATTTGATATATCAAAATAAATTATTGATGGACAAAAAGGATGCACTTTTGTAAGTGCATTTGTACCTAATTTATTAATTTTATTGTTGCTAAGATTAATATATTTAAGTGTCCAACAATTTAATAGATTTTCTGCTAAATCCATAGCTCCATCTTCTTTAATCTCATTCCAACTTAGATTAATAAATTCAAGTGCTGGACATTTTCCAAGATTTTTTGCTATACTTTTAGATCCTTGGTCACCAATCTGATTACAGTTAAGATAAAGGCTTTTAAGAGAATAACATTGTCCAAGAACATTTGCAATACTTTCAGCTCCAATATTTCCTAAATAATTATACCCTAGATCAAGATGAATTAATGAATAACATTTTCCTAGTACTTGTGATAGTATTTGCGCTCCTTCAGCTTTAATTATATTCATATTGAGATTAAGACTTTCTAATGCATTATATTGTACAATATAATTTGCAAGATTTTCAATACCTTTATTGCCAATCCAATTTAGACTAAGATTCATATTTATTATTGTTGGACTAATAACTTGCAAAATAATTAATATTCCATCATCACGTAAATAATTAGTTGAAAGATTAAGATATTCTAGTGATGTATATTGTTTGATAACTTCTGATAAACTTTCAGCACCATGTAACCAAATACAATTTTCTGAAAGATCAAGATAAATTATTAATGAATATTGTTTTAATACTCTTGAAATTTTATCTATTCCATAATCTCCTAAATAATTACTACTAAGATCAAGATGAAATAATATAGGACATTGTTCAAGAATTAGTGTTAAATTATTAATATATTTATATTCTATTACAATGTTTTTAAGATTAAGTTTATTAATATTATTTTTTAAACTTATGTCATATAGTTCTTTAAAAATAAGTTCTTTATTATCAAAAATTTTTAAAATTCTAGAGTTTAATATTACTTCAATATTCTTTTTAGACTCAAAATTTAACATTTTTTTAAACATTTTCTTATACCAATATTTATTATCTTTATTAACCTGTTTTATAATAAATATATTAGAATCATTCATTTTTACTTTATAATTAAAATAACAATGTAAATATAATTGTAAAGTAATTTAAAAAATCAATTTTTTTATATAAACTAATAGTACGTCCAACAGATTGTACAATCTGGAAGATTTTTTTCAAATTCAATTATGTTTTCTTTAATTATGCTATTACAAGATAAATTTAGATTAATTAATGATGTACATTCTTTTAATTTATTAATTAGTACAGTCAGCCTTGGAAATGACTCTACAGTCTCAGAAGGAGACTGTAGAATTGTTTTATCAAGTATTATATTATTATTACTCAAGTCTAATTCTTTTAGATTTGAACAGTTTGTTATTACTGTAACAATATCAATTGCTTCATCAATATTAATACTATTAAGACCAAGCTTTAGTGATTCTAACACTTTGCAGTTTTTTAATATTTCTACGAGCTCAATTAAATTTGTTCCATTAATTTTACAACACGATAAATCTAATTTTATTATAGTTTTAGCTATTTCATTTATTTTATTACGTATTTGTTTAGAGAATGAAAGACATGTAACAATGACATTATTATTATTATCTAAATCTTTTTTAATAAAAATGTTTGGAATTGATATTGACATTTTATTTTATAATTATAATGAATACTAATAAATCAAATATAAATTCAATTTTTTTATAAGCTATTTATTATATAATACTTCACATTGTGGTAAAAGTCTCTTTAAAGAGTATATATAATAATTATAAGGATAAATTAAATTATTACCAAGATTAAGCTGAGTTAGCAATGGACAAAAATCTTTTATTATATTATGTAACTTTATATGTTGTGCATAATTATTTTTTTTTAGATTATAGATTTTTGGATTCGAATTTTGAATATCAAATTTATTAAAGATATCAATAAAAATACAATTTTGGATATCTAGTTTATTGATAATAAAGTTGTTGCTAATTTTTTCAAGAATTTTAGAAAAATCATCAAGTAAAATATCACATTTTTTTAAACAAACATCTACTTTATGACTTTTATTATCAATTAATTCTTTATATTTTTTTGATGTTGTTCTTAACATTAATATAGTATATAGATCTAAAAATAAATTTTCAGATACAAGTTCTTTTTCGAATATTTCTAATAAATCCATGTTTTATAATTTTTAATTAAATATTTTAATTTAATTAAATTAAAATTCAATTTTTTTTAATAAATTAATTTACCTTTTATTAAACCAGCTTTTGTTGTTGAATTTATTATTACTGCGTTGAGCATTTAAATTAAGTTTTTTAACACGTTTAATATTATCTATATTTTTAAGTATTATTTTTTCAGGTGCAATATATTCTAGATAATAATTATTTTTTGGTATTTCTAATATTGTTGGTCTATAATTATAATTATTATCTAAAGTTTCGAAAAAATACAAAACTTTACAATTTGGCATATTTTGTATAAACTTTATTATGTCTTCATCAGAATAATACGTTACAGATAACTCACTTAGAGATTTACAATAATTAAATATTACATCAAAATAACTAATTTCAAAAGTATTTTTTGGATATACTGTAATTATATTTTTTTGAATTTTTAAGTTTTTTAAATTTAGTTTATCAATGGTAAACATTTTACTTAATTTTTGTATAATATTAGAAAAACTTAAAAATTCAATAGATAGTCTATTAGCTAAATTTACATCTACTTTAGGGTGAATATGTAATATTGCATTATTAACAGTTTTTGATGTAGTTATTAAATTTAATATAGCAAATACATCTGAAGGTAAAAATAGATTTATTTCTTTATCAAATAATTCTAATAAACTCATTTTTTTATTATTTTTTAATTAAATACTTTAATTTAATTAAAATTCAATTTTTTTGTTGTTAAATTTTATAAAGTATTATTTCACAATTTGGCATATTACTTGTAAACTTAATTAAAATGTCGGTTTCCAAAGGATAATATTTATCACTTAAAAAAGTCAGAGACGGACAGTATTCAAAAATTATATCTAAATAACTAATATCATAATAGTCTTCAAAATTTAGAATTTTTAGAAAACTAATATCATAATAGTCTTCAAATTTTTTACATTTAAAGTTTTTGTATGAGTCAATAAAATTCTTAGGATATGTTGTATATACACTTTTTTGAATTATACAGTTTTGAAGATATAGTTTATTAATAATAAATTTTTTACTAATATTTTTAATAATTTTAGAAAAATCGTAAAGATATAATAAATTTTCTGATTTTGTAAAACAAATATCTACTTTATGATCAATATTACCAATATTACATTTTGCTTTAACATATTGTGATGAACTACTTAACATTAATATAGCATATAGATCTGAAGGTAAAATTTCATTTATAATTCCTATTTCTAATAATTCTAATAAACTCATTGTTTTTCATTATTTTTTTAATTAAATACAACAATTTAATTAAAATTCAATATTTTTAAACCTTCTACAAGTATTATATTAAATTTAAAACTTGTAGAAGGTTTAAAATTAGTTAGAAACAGACAAAAATTAAGAGATAACAAAATATCAGATTTTTTATTAAGTATTTTACTTAAAATAAAACATTATCTAATTCAGAAATATCTTGACAAAGAGGAACCCATTTATTAAATTTAACTGATTTAACACATTTTATTTTTACCATATCTTGATTTTTTAATAGTTCTTTACAATACTTACTGGTTACCATATTTGGTATGTGAGCTATTCCTTCTTTAACATTACCATATGAATTATCAAAAAATAATTCATATACATCAGGTATTTTTGTTTTTTTAATAAAAAAATCACATTCAGAATTTGTATTTATATTAATTTGTATCTGATTATTATTTTTAATGTTTTCAAATTCTACATCATTAACATATATATAAAATTTACCTGAATAATTTGGTAAAAATATAAGACCATTTATTTTTAAATTAGTATTTTTCATATTCTCAAATACTAACTTTGGTATATCAGAATATTTATATAATGTTACTAACTTTAAATTAAAATTTACTTCTAAATCATTCAATATATTATTTATTATATTGAATTTTGTTTTTAATTCAACTGCATGCATATCTTCACCGTTTAAATAATAACAATCTGAAATTAAAAATGTACTATCATTTTTAATTATTTTTCCATCAAGAACTGTGTTAAAATATAAATACATATTTGATGTTTTCATATTAAAAGTATATATTTTGATTTCATTAAGATTATTTTGTGCTAAATATATCTTTAATTCTCTTTTTGATATTAAACAATGAAATGGTTTATTATTAATTGTTGTTAAAAACATAATATAATTAAAACCTTGAACATGATATGTAATATTATATTCTGATTTTTTTAATTCATTTAAATGAATATTATCATTTAATATTTGATAATAACATTTTGATAAATTTATACAATTATATAACTTCTCTAAAATAGAAAAATTAAGATTTTTATTAACCAAAGTTAAATTAATATTATTTATTTTAATAGTATTATTTTTAATACTATTAAAAACTGGATTTGAATTAAATTGGTTAATCATTATTAGTTGTATATATTTATATATTATATATTATTATATCTTTAAATTATTTTTTATATGTCATAAAATCAGTATAACCATAATTATCATTATTTTTAATATTATAATGATTATCATTACAATTATAAAAACAAATATTTTCATAATCTAAATTTTGAATTCTATTATCATTAACTATGTTATCATATACAACATTTACTAATTCTTCATTAATATTATTTAAATCTATATTTTTATCATTTTTATAATTACTACATGAAAATACAGGTCTATCAAGTTCAATATTATAATCATTTAATTTTATTGGTAATTTATTATTATTATTTATTATTTCTAAATTTTCAATTATATTTATTTTTTTTTTATATTTTATTTCATCTTCATATTCATCTTCATTTTTTACTTCTAATTCATTTGTTTCTTCTTCTTTAATATATAATAAAAAGATTAAAAAACATAATAAAAAAAAATCTAATATTATCATTTATATAATAACAAAAGATTTAAAAAGTATTATAATATAATATAATATTTATATATGAGTGAATTTATATATTCTTTTAAAGAATTTCATAAACAAAATGAAACAAATGAATATATATTAGAAAAATTTGCTTTAATTAATAAACTAATATTATCTTCAACACAATTTCAAGATACAAAAAAAAAATTATTAAATACTGTATATTCTGCAAAATGGAAAATTGAAAAATGTGATTTAAATAATCCAGTTAATATAGCATATCAATCTATGAATAAATTATGTGAAACAAATTTTAATGATGTCTATAATAAAATTTCAAAATTAGTATTTTTAAATGTTTCTGATTTAGAAAAAATAACATTAAAATTAATAACAAAAATAATTACTGAAAAATTATTTATTGAAATATACATAAAAATGATTTATAAATTATTAATTAATTATAATTGGATTGTTCAAAATGTATCATTTAGACAAATTCTTATAGAAAATATTAAAACCCTTTATTATAAAGATAATAATATTGGTTTATTTTATTTAATTGGATATTTATTTAAATATAAAATTTTTAGTTATTCGTTAATTACAAACATATTAGATGATAATATAAAAAAATCAAAAAAAATGAAAGAAGAAGATATAGAAAAATTATTAGTATTATGGAGTATTGTAAATAATAATATTAAAGAATATAATATTGATTTTTATAATATTTATTATAAGATTATTACTGAATTATATCCAAATATGAGTAAAAGATTACAATATATGTCTATTGATAGTTATAATATAATTGACAATAATAATATAAATATAACTAATAATAATAATATCAATAATAATATTGATATATTTTATAATTATATAATTTATATTGATGAATTTGAAAATATTAAAAGTCTATTAGATGAAGTAAAAAAATTATATAATGATAATTTAGATCTATTTTTAAAATGTGTTTTAAAATATACTATTGATGAACCTAAAGAAATTAATAAAATAGTTAATATTATTAAAGAAGGATTACAATATAAATTTTGGACAAAAAAAATGTTACATAATTTAATATACAATATTGAAACTACTGAAATAAACGATATTATAATAGACGCACCATACTATAAAAAACATTTAGAGATATTTAAAATGTAATAAATATTGAAAAATTAAAATTTAAAGATATAAATATTAATATTTATAAATTATGGATAATAAATTATTAATCGAAAAATATCGTCCTAAAAATATCGATAATATTATTTTAAATGATACATTAAAAAATAAAATAAAAAGTTTTTTACATAATAAATCAATACCTAATATTATTATTTCTGGTTCTCCTGGTACAGGAAAAACATCTTTAATATTATTAATAGCAAAAAATATATATAAAGAAAATTATGATGAAGCTGTATATGAATTAAATGCGTCAGATAATAGAGGTATTGAAATAATTAATAATAATATTTCATATTTTTGTAGAAAGAAAATTTCAGATAAAAATAATAATTCTATTACAAAACTAATAATTTTAGATGAAGCTGATAATATTACAAATAAAGTTCAAAATATAATTAGTAAAATACTTGAAGATAAAACAATAAATACAAAATTTGCTTTAACTTGTAATAATTCATTGAATATTATTGAAGCTTTACAGAGTAGATGTTTAATGATACATATTCCAACATTATCATATGATCAAATTAATAATAAATTAATAGAAATATGTAATAAAGAAAATATAGAATATACAGAAGAAGGATTAAAAATATTAACAATTAATGCTAATGGTGATATACGTTATGCAATAAATAATCTTGAACTTATATATTATGGATTTAAAAAAATAGAACCAAATAATATTTATAAATTATGTCATCAACCAAAACCAGAAATTATAATAAATTTAATTCAAGAATGTGTCTATAAAAATATAAAAAAAGTAATTTCAATAATAGAAGAATTAAAAAATAAAGGATATTGTAGTAATGATATTATACTTACAATTATTAATATTTTACAATATGTTAAAATAGATGAAGAAATTAAAATTAATTTTAATCGTATTCTAAATGAATCATATGTTCAAATTTGTGATGGTATTGATACTAATTTGCAATTATATGGTTGTATATCTAGAATTATAATGTTTATGCAAGCATATAAAAAATAATTATTAATTATCAAACATATATTTTGTTTTATAATTTATTGATTCAGATTTTAAAGAAAAATCTGAATTTTTAGATTCAGATTCAGATTCAGATTCATCTACATCTACATCTACATCTACATCTAATTCATTATTAATAGATTCATCTAATTTATTTATAACTTTAATTTCATATTTATTTTCTTGATAAATTTTTTTTCTTTTATTATACATTGCATAAAATATATCAATCTTATCAACAATATCAACAATTAAAGGTATATTATCATATAATTCTTTTCTCATAATTCTACCAATTGATTGAGTAATATTACTTTTTGGTGTTGTCATAATTAATGTATCTAAATCTGGAATATCTAAACCTTCACTTGCCATTTCATAAGTTCCAATTATAATTGCTTTTTCTTCTGATAATGCTAAATCTTTTTTTTTCATTCCGCCTATATATAATCCTACATCATAGTCTTGTAATAAATTTTTTAATTCTTCAATATGATTTCTTCTATTTGTTAATATAAATACTTTTCTATTTGGTTCTTTATCTAATATATTTTTTATTATATTAAAAATAAAGTCATTTCTTTCTTTTATTTCGGATAAATTTGTTATCATTTTTGACAAATTTATTTTTTTATTAAATTTAATTATTTCTTTTTTAAATTTTTCATCATCAGATTTAAAATAATGTACATTAATTAAAGCATTTGTATATTTAATTTTATTACTTCTATATATAATATCACCTAAATAATAATAAAATACTTTTTCTAGTTTATCTTCTCTTTCTGGTGTAGCCGTTAAACCTAATAAATATGGTGCTTGTGTTTTTTGCATTACTTTACTAAATACTTCTGCTCCTAAATGATGTGCTTCGTCAAATATAACCATATCAAATATGTTTAATTCTTCGTCATATTTTCGACTAATTATAGTTTGTAACATTCCAATAACAACATCCCTATTCTCAACATCAAATTTTTCCTGTTTAATAACACCAATTGAAGCATTGGTATATTGTCTTAATCTTTCAACCCATTGATCTAATAAAAATGTTTTATGAACTACAATTAATGTTTTTACTTTTAATTTAGTAATTGCATTAATAGCACATACTGTTTTTCCACCACCAGGCGGAATACATAAAATACCTCCACCATATCCTTTTTTAAATCTTTCATCTATTTGTTTTTGAATATCTATTTGATAATCTCTTAATTTTCCTTTAAAATCAATATTAATTGTTGTATTTTCATTAAATTTTATTTCTTTAGGTTCTCCAAATTTTGTTATAGCCCATTCTCTCGGTAAATAGTAAAAAAATTTATCTTTAGAAAATAATTTAAAAATTTTTGGTTTTTTTCCATAACCATCTTCTTTTTGAAAAGGTGAAACCATTAATTCATTTAAATCATTTATATTAACATTTGCTATTGGTATTTGATAACTTTTATAAGATATAATTGAAATCATTTTAATTAATATTATCTTATAAATATTAATTTATCTTTAATTTAAATTAATTCAATTTTTTTTATTTTGTATATAATATATTAAGATATGTCATTTCAAAATCAAACTTCATCAATATCTAGTTCTTTATCTGATTTTGATGTAACAACAACTAATTCAGCTAATTCAGCAACTACTTCAGCTACTTCACCTATGATGTACCCATCGACACACCCAACATCAAATTATATACAAAATAAAACTGAACAAATATTTGATAATCCTTATGTTAAAGCAGTATTATATATTATTTTAATTTTATATGCTTCTGTAATTGCTCCTAAATTACCCAATTGGATAATGCCTTATTTAGAAGAACCAATTGTTAAAATAATTATAGTTTTAATAATTGGTCTATTAGCTACAAAAGATCCAACTGCAGCAATAATTGCTACTATAGGTGTAACTATAACTTATTTATTTATTAAAGATGCACAAAATACAAACAGTATAAAAGATATTAATGAAAAAGAAAAAGAAAAAGAAAAAGAAAAAGAAAAAGAAAAACCAAATATGCCAGTAAAAAAATCAACAGAACAATGTAATATGGAAAAGTTTTATATTAAAAAAAATAGTTTTGTTCCTAATGTAGAACATTTTAATACTAATAATATTAAATATAATAATCCTAAACCTAATCCTAATGTAGAACATTTTAATACTAATAATACATCTACTATCCACAATATAGAATATTTTGATGTTTTAAGTAATAATAATAATAATAATTATATTAATCATATTGAAGAAAATTTTAATACAAAATAATTTTTTTTCTATTTAATTATATATTATGAAAACATTTTCACAATATATAATTGGAAAATTATTAAGATGTCGTGAATTAACTGAAATATTTAATAATCTACCAAAATCAGATTCAAATATAACAGCTAAAACAGCTAAAACAGCTAAAGGAGATATTATAGCTATAGGTGATATACATGGTGATATTCAATTAATGTTAGATACATTACTTATAGGTGAAGTTATTGAAAAAACAGATTCAAAAAATTTAGATGCTATTGAAATATTTAGAAAAGATAGAAAAGATCTTATTGAATATTATAAATGGAAAGGTAAAAATAAAATTGTTGTTCAAGTAGGAGATCAAATTGATAGATGTAGAGCAGTAAATACTATAGAAAGTCATTGTAATAAGGAAAATGCAACATATGACGATGAAGCATCAGATATTGAAATATTATTATTTTTTTCAGAATTACATTTAAAAGCTTTGGAAAATGGTGGTGCCGTATATAGTTTATTAGGAAATCATGAACTAATGAATATTATTGGTGATATTAGATATGTATCTCGTGCAAATTTAGAGCAACTACAAATAGAAGATAGAAAAGATAAAGTAGATCCAGAAATAATAACAGAAATTGGAATAGTAAATTCTGTACATAGTAATATTAATATTTCAGAGAATGAACAAAGAAGAAAAAATATATTTAGACCAGGTGGAATATTAGCAAAATTTTTAGGTTCTACAAGATATTCAATTTTAATAGTAAATGGTTATTTATTTGTTCACGGAGGAGTATTAGATTCATTTAGAAAACGTTATCAATCAAACAAACAGGATTTTGATTTATTAAACAAGGAAATAAAAAAATTTATGAGTGATAATAAAGATTTAAATCAGGATTTTTATAATAAAATGAAAAAATTTATATTTGAAACAAATTATTCACCATTTACGACAAGAGATTTAACTGACCAAACTAAAGATGAAAAAACTACTCCATGTGAACATGTTGCAAAAATAATTAATCATTATGGTTTAAAAGGTATTATTATTGGTCATACACCACAGATAGGTGGCATAAATAGTACATGTCCAGATCCAAATCATAATGGAAAAAAAACATTATTTAAAATAGACGTAGCATCTTCAAAAGCTTTTTATGTGAGTGGAAATAATCTTACAGAACCTCAAGTTTTAAAAATTAATAATAATGACATAACTAAAGTTTTAAAATTTATAAATGGTGTTAATAATCGTGATGGTATATTACATACAACTATATAAATATAAATATAAATTAAACTTTAAGATATTTATCAACATTAGAATTAAAAAATTCTAATGCTTTTTTTAAAATTTCAACTTTATCAGTTAATTTATGTTTTTGTATTACTTCTTCTTCTATTTTTTTAATTGTTTTTGCACTATCTGGTATAGTTAATTTAATTCCTTTAGATTTAGCTTTAGCAAACATAACTTTAATTAAAGCACTTCGCGCCATCATATATGGATTCACTTCTCTTTTAACTACATTTTTACTAGATTTTTTTGAAGTTTTTTTGCTTGCTTTTTTGCTTGCCTTTTTGCTTGCTTTTTTGCTTGCCTTTCTACGTTTTCCACCTTCTAATGAAGCTTTTTTTGAAGCTTTTTTACTAGTTTTTTTGCTGGTTTTTTTGCTTGCCTTTCTACGTTTTCCACCTTCTAATGAAGATTTCTTACTGGTTTTTTTGCTGGTTTTTTTACTAGTTTTTTTGCTTGCTTTTCTACGTTTTCCACCTTCTAATGAAGCTTTCTTACTGGTTTTCTTACTGGTTTTTTTGCTGGTTTTTTTGCTTGCTTTTCTACGTTTTCCACCTTCTAATTCAAACTTTTTATCTACTGATTTTTTATCTTCTAACTTTTTATGATCACTAGCACCTTCTAATTCAAACTTTTTATTTAATGATTTTTTATCTTCAAACTTTTTATGATCATGATCACTACCACCTTCTAATTTTTTTCCATCATTTCCAAATTTTTGTTGTAAAATATAGTGTAATCTTTTTTCCATTTCATCTGTTTTAGCTGAATCAACCGAATCCGTTAATTCTTCAACCATTATATATTATATATATTATATAAAAAATTTGAAATTAAAATATATTTAAACTATTATTTATATAATAAATTAAATAAATTAAATAAATTAAATGGGTGTACCTGGTTTTTTTGCTTCATTAATAAAAAAATATGATATTGTTATTCCATATATTTTAGACAATTATATTGATTGTAATGAATTGTATTTTGATACTAATTGTTTAATACATCCTGTATGTATGGATGTATATAAAAATAATTTAAATTTAAACAATAATGATTTAGAAGATAAAATGATTAAAAGTGTGATTGAATATATTGAAAAAATTATAAATTTAGTTAATCCTAAAGAATTAGTGTATTTAGCAGTCGATGGTGTAGCACCAATGGCTAAAATGAAACATCAGCGTATTCGAAGATATAAAACAATAAAAGAAAATGAAATAAAAGAAAATATTGCAAGAAAGCATCATGAGACTGTACAGTTAGCTCGTAAATCTTGGAATAATTCTGCAATTACTCCTGGAACACTATTTATGAGAAAATTAACAAAAGCAATAATTAGACATATAAAATCAAAAGAAACAAATATTAAATATATATTTTCATCATGTAATACGCCTGGAGAAGGAGAACATAAAATATTACAATATATTAAAGAAAATAATAATAATAAAAATAGAATAATTTATGGTTTAGATGCAGATTTAATTTATTTAGCTTTGGCATCAATGAAAGATAATATATATTTATTAAGAGAAAAATCACATTTTAATGATAATAGCAATCATGAATTTAATTTAGTTAATATAGATATTATGAAAAAATGTATTTGTAAAGAATTAAATTATGATTATATATTTGTTCAACAAGCAATATATGATTATATATTTCTTGGATTTTTATTAGGAAATGATTTTATACCATCATTACCTTCTGTTAATTTATTAAATATTACAAAGTCATTAAATGGACTTGAAATATTAATGTTTTATTATTCAAGAATTTATGAAGAAATAAAAGAATCATTAGTAACATATAAAAATAATAAAGTTACTATTAATAAAGTTTTTTTATTAGAATTATTCAAAAATTTAACAGATTGTGAAGAAGAATATTTTAAAAAATCAAGTTATAAAAAAAAATATATGAATTGTCAGAGTAATAAACCATATGATATAGAAATATTTAGATTAGAAAATTTAATATTTAAAATTCCAGATCCAATTGAATTAGGAAAAATTGATTTAAATGAAAGTAAAAAAAGATATTATGAATATTTTAAAATTAATGATAATGTATATTTTGAATATTTTAAAACTTTAGAATGGATATCATATTATTATTTTGATAAATGCTGTGATTGGTTACATATATACCCATATGATAATTCACCATTTGTTAGTGATATTTATAATTACTTACAAAATAATAATTTAACTTATTGTTTCCCAGTATCTAATAATAATTATAAATCAATTAAACCTATAGAACAACTTTTAATAGTATTACCAGTTCAAAGTGGATATTTATTACCTATACAATATAAACAATTAATGGAAAATAAATTAAAAGATTTATATCCTACATCTTTTGAACTTGAATTTATATTAAAAAAAAAGTTTTGGCAAGCAACACCTAAAATACCTAACATTAACTATAAAAAAATTTTAATAGAAACAGCAAAAATAAAATTAGAACCTAAATATGATAAATTAAATATATTTAAAAAACCTTTTATAAATTAAATATATTTAATTTATTAAAAAAAAATAAGTTTAGTAATATAAATTATACTATTAACATTATATTATGTTAAAATTAAATAATAATTTTAATTCAAATAAAAATAATAAAATTACCGAAATAGTACAAAATGGAGGATATAATAAAATTAGCGAAAGATTAGATTTTATTAAGTTTTTACTTGACGATACAGATTTGAAACCAATGATAAACTTTATTGATAAAGATAAATATTTTTATAAAGATAAAAATATCTTAAATTTATTAGAAAAAAAATCTAAATCATTCAAATCTACTATTAAAAAAATAGGAGGTAAATTATTATATATAAAAAGTGGTACTACAGGGCATACATTTAAAGGAATTAGTTATCCTGATGATAATAATTCAGATTTTTGTATTAATTATGGTGTAAAAGTAGTAGCATATCCAAAAAAAGAAAATTATGGTGATATTAAAGATTCATCAAGGCCAGAGAATGCAGAATTATTAATGTTAAAAATATTAAGTAGTTTTGTTGTAAATAATCAAACTCCACATATTGTATTACCAATTTCTACTTTTAATACAAGTATAAATATTTTTGTATCATTAACAAAAAATAATATTATAACAAATAAGAAATATGATCAATTTGTTGAAAAATGTGAAAATAATGAATTTCATGATACAGTATCTGTTTTAATTAGTGAATGGGCTGATGGAGGAGATCTACTTGATTATTTAAGAGAAAATTATAATAAATTAAGTATTCGTGAATGGCGTGTAATATTTTTTCAAATATTATCAGTATTAGCTGTTATACAAACTAAATATCCTGGATTTAGACATAATGATTTAAAAGCTAATAATATTTTATTACAAAAAATAAATAATGTTGATAAAAATAATATTTATAAATATAATATTAATAATAATGAATATTATGTACCAAATATTGGATTAAGAATTAAATTATGGGATTTTGATTTTGCATGTATTCCTGGAGAAATTGATAATAGTAAAGTTTTTGCAGATTGGACAAATAGAATTAATGTTAAACCAGAACCACATCCTTATTATGATGTTCATTATTTTTTTAATACATTGACTTCTAAAAATTTTATACCTAATTTTAAAAAAATTCCTGAAGAAGTTCAATATTTTATAGAAAGAGTTGTTCCAAAATGTCTAAAAAATGGAACAAATAGTACAGAAAGAGGTAGATTATTATTAGATTATAATGAGATTTTACAAATGACAGAAATTATATATAAATCACCAGAAGATATAATAAAATATGATCCATTTTTTGCAAAAATGAGACCTAAATAAAAAAATTAAAGTTCATTAGAAATAAAAAAACTTATTATTGCTAAACATATTGATATTATATATATATTATATAAAGATTCTGTTTTTTCAAAATCTATTTCTTCCCATCCTTTTAATGTTTCACCGTCTTCTTTATAAATCTCAGATGGCTTGATAATAAATATTGCAGACATGCTAATAAAATAAATTATTAATGTTTGTATTAAATTACTTTTTACCATTATAGTATACTTATTTGAAGAAATTAATTTTATAATTTATAATTTTATTTTATTTTATCTTGTAATTTTATTTTATCTTGTAATTTTATATTTTGTTTGATATTAATTAATTTATAATCTATTAATGTTATTAACCATTTATTTATATTTTTAATATTAGTTAAATTATATTTAAATTCTTTAATATTATTTATTAACATAATTACCTTATCGTCTGTTATATTAATATTTGTAATATTTATTTTTATATTTTTTTCAATTTTATTAATTATATTTAATTTCATTTCATAAAGTTTAGTTATATCTATTTCAGAATTAATATATTTATTAGTTTTATTTGATATTTGATCTTCATTTTCTACACTTATATCTTTTAATTTATTTAATTCTAATATTTTATCAGCTAATATTTCATCAGCTAATATTTTATCATCTAATAATGTATCAATAATTTCATTAATAATACTTTGTTCATTATTTGAAGAATAATCTTGAAATATAATATTACTAATATTTATTTTTTCTAAATCAGGTATAAATTTAGATAATTGTTTTTTAAATAAATAAATATTTATTTTTTTTTTATCTATTTCTCCAAATTCTGTTTTAATAATATAATTATTAATTATTTTATTGGTATCTGTAATATTTATTTTTTTACTTTCTTTTTCTAAATATGATTTATAATATTTATATTTTTCTATTGTTTTAGTTAAATTTTCAATATCTTTATCAAATTCTGCTTCAATTTGTTTATGTTGAATATCTTTATATTGAGGATTTGTTTTTATTTTTTCTTTAATTTTTTCAAAATATTTATCTAAATCTATTTTTATTTTTTTCATTTTAATTAATAGTTTGTTTACATCCTCTATATTTTTTTGTTTTACTTCAAGTAATATATTATTATATTGTTTATCATTAATAATTTTTAATTGATCAATATCTAAATCTAAATCTAAATCAAATTTTAATTCAATATTTTCTATAGATTTATTTTTTAATTTTTGTACAGGATCTTTTGTAGATTTTTGTACAGGATCTTCTGTAGAATTTTCTACAAGATCTTCTGTAGATTTTTGTTCAGGATCTTTTTTATTTTTAATTAAATCTAAATTTAATAAAATTTTTTCTAAATTATCTTTATATAATTTATATTCTGTGTTTTCTTTTTTATATTTTTCACTTGTTAATACTACATTATCAATATTAAGATAATTTGATAATAATTTAATTTTTATATTTTTATCTTCATTTTTGTTTATTTGTCGAATAGTAACAATAGAAATTTTAAGTTTTTCAATTAAAAAATCAGATATTTTATCAATTTGATTTTCTTTTTCTTGATCTGATAACTTAGAAAAATTTTTAATGTCGTCAATTATAATATTATCTGATAATAACTTTTCTATTTCTTTAATTTTATCTTTAATTTTTTCTGAGTATGTAAACTTATTTAATAATATAAATAAATCAAATATTTCAGTAATTTTTTTATTAAGAGAGTTATTTGAGTCATTTGAGTCATTTGAGTTATTTGAGTTATTTAAAATTTCTTTTAGAATAAAATATAATGCAATTATATTATCCATGTTTTTTAATATTGGTAAATCAAAAATACTTACATCAATTGCAATTAAGTCATTATAATTATCATTTTTTTCTTTAAATCTCATTTTTACTTTTACAGTTGCGATCATAAAATCATATAAATCATTAAATATTTTAATTATATTTGAATATAAATATAATTTATTTAATTTTTCATTGTATATTGAATTATACATTAAAAATATATATTCAATATCAAGTAAAGTATTTTCTTTATTATCAGATTCATTTAATTTATTTGTTAATTCATCAATATCTTTAATATTTAAATGTTTAACTATATTTTCTTTTAATTCATTTTTTATTTTATCAAATTCTGTTTCAAAACTCTTTAATAATTTATTATCTAAAATATCTACAGCTTTTAGTGTGGCTTTTTTAAATTTAAATTTACCTGCTTTACCTGTTGTCAAAAAATTTTTTTTTTCTCCATCTCCATCTCCATCTCCATCTCCATCTCCACCTATTTGTATTGGATTTAATAACGAATCAGTTAGGTCTGGAATTTGTTTTAATGATAAATCTATTATTCTTTGAATTAACGAATCTATTGATTCTAATGGTTGATCTATTATTTCTAATGGTTGATCTTTTATGAAAAATATTATATTCTTTATTATAAAAAAATATATTTCATATATTTTTACATATTTTTCTAAATATTTTTCATCTAAAACTTTAATTACTTCTTCAAATTCTTTTTTTTTTTTATAACAAATATCATAATTATCAAATATTTCTTGAAAATTTTGATCATTATCTTCATTTGTACATAATATTTTTTTTATTTCATTATTTTCATAATCATATAAATCTTGATATCC
>Ga0194055_10000213_pt1 | contig 45263 bp, 43 predicted proteins | sample SepL449m_MetaG_FD_155482 | JGI IMG/M metagenome (GOLD analysis project Ga0194055, IMG submission 155482) | Anoxic zone freshwater microbial communities from boreal shield lake in IISD Experimental Lakes Area, Ontario, Canada - Sep2016-L442-9m | ecosystem: Environmental > Aquatic > Freshwater >... | reverse complement strand
TGTCTTCACCATCTTTGTATTCTTTAATTCATTTGCTCTCGTGCAATGGTTGCAATACAAGAAGGTTGGAAAATGGAGTGACTACATACGTGGAGAACGCACATACATCACGCTTTCGCTGATTGCTAAATCGGCACTTGCCTGGCAGATTTTTGCCAATACGCTAATTCCTAGTTAGGTCCCATCCCTGGAGGCTGACTAGAAAAAAAGTAGCCCCACACGACTAACTGAGGGACTACCTAGTGTGAATACCGCTGGCAAGATTCGAACTCGCTACCTACCCCTTAGTCAAAGAAGCGCTCGTTAACGCGAGTTACAGTGCAAGGCCCCGCAGAGGAATCTGCGGGGTTTTTCTCTTGTGCAAGGAAGTGATTTCTAAGTGAATGTTGTCGGTTACGGACGGACGACTATCTCAACAATTTTCTCTGCAGTTGCAGATTCGCCCAATTCATCGCTGACATTGGTTGTGATCCCATTAATTTGTGCTGCAGATATGAGTGCTAGTTGAGATGCAATGTCAGTCATCCAATACAAGGCGCTGGGCCCGGCGCGATCCAAGATGCTCTGCGCCCGCGCTAACTGAACTGCACTAAATTTTTCTCGATCGTTATTGTCATCATCAATCACGGAGAGAAGAAATTGCTTGATTTCAAAGGCAATGCCGGTTGAGTCGATATCGCTTTCAATGATTTGTTTAAGTTCAGCATCTAAGCCTCGCACCTTGCGAGCCTTCTGTGCCTTGGTTTTACGTAACAGCATGTAAGAGAAGAGTCCGACTAGAAATGTAGTTTCAACCATGCAAAGAACGTACCCCTGGCCACTGACAGACCATCCCGGCAACTCACCACTACCTAAATAGCGCTTACACATACCGCCAAAATCCAACCTCAGAAGACTTAGCTCACCAACCTGACGTCGAGTGCAGGGATTGCAAGTGGCAGGGTTTTAGAACTTAATCCTCTGCCCTTCAGCAAGTTGCTCCACTGGTGCGCCTTGTAAAACATGCACCTTTGCTTGCCCGCTTACCTGCCAATAATCATTGCCACTTCGTTGCACTAAAGCGGTCATCTCATCCACTCCAAGTAAAATTGAGCCTTGTGGTGTGTGCAATAAAACTTTTGCGGCAGCATCTGGAATCCATTTAAAGAATTTATTGAAATGCGGGATTACGCGAATATTTCCAATCACATCAAGCCCTGGGGTTGGCCCATGTTTCAATAATCGAAAGTTTGGGACCTGGGAACTTAGAACCATCGCACCTGCGCTGCATCCGGCAAGTGATCCACCGCTTTGCCAATTCTTTAGTATCGCCTCCCACACGGGTGTGCCAATCAAAGTTTGGGCTAAATAATGCGGGTCTCCTCCGGACATGTAAATAAGGCCGCTATCTGAGATTAAATCTGCAAAATCTTGATTGTTAGCGCTATCTCTATTAAAGATTGGAAGAAAGATTTGTTCTACCCCAATTAATGATGCTTGTTTGGCCCCAAGTTCTCTCCAAAATTCCAAGCGGTCTTTACTTTCGCGTCCGGCGGCGGTTGGGATCTGAACGAACTTATTAGCCTTGCCATTAGTTAAGCCATCTTGAATTAACGACTTCTCTAGTTGGGCCATGGCTGGCAAATATTCACCAGAACCTACTAAGGCTAGAGATCCACGCATAAGGGGAGTCTAGGGATATGAGCGTCGGTTAACGCTTAATCTTTTCATAGTTAACCATGGTGATTAAAGAAAAGTAGCCCCACGCGACTAACTGCGGGGTTTTCTTGTGGGGTCATTTACTCCTGATCCCTCACCAGTTTGCTTACTTATGCAAGGGGAGTTAATTTCCTCATATGCACTTTCTGCAAGGGATCCCGGGGTTTATGGGGACTGCATTTCTCTTAGCAATGGTGCCGGGCCAAGGCGTGGCAATGATTCTTCGTCAATCAATTCTTGGTGGTAGAACGGCAGCGATCTGGTCAGTGCTTGGAAATAGTTCAGGTCTCATTGTCTGGGGCACTTTATCTTCTGTGGGTCTTTCTGCGATCTTTGCCGCATCTCCTACCGCATACAACATACTTAAATGGATTGGTGTTGCATTTCTGTGCGGACTTTCAATCCAAACCCTTTTACAACTTCGTCATGCATCTGGAAAGTTTGAACTCGATGGGAAGGTTAATTCATCAAGGGGCGCTGCCTACCGCCTCGGACTTATTACAAATCTCAGCAACGTGAAAGCGGCTGTTTTTGCTGTGGCATTTGTGCCTGCATTTGTTCCGAAGGATTTTAACCTTGGGCTTGGTATTTTCATCTTGGGGTTCATTTGGGCATTTACCTCCCTTGCGTGGTATTTAATTCTCATCTCTATGGTCGATCGTGCATCGGTACAATTAAGCAAAGCTAAGACGCGACGCATCCTTACTGGTTTATCTGCCGTGGGCATCCTTGCCTTAGCTCTTGGATTAGCGCTCTCACAACACCATGCGTGAAGAGTGATGCGTTAAAGGGGATTTAGATTCTGATTGCGTTGAATAATGCCTATTTTTTGTGAGATAAGAGAAAATCAAAAACGGCAGAAATAAAAGCGCTATTTAACTTTGGCACATGCACGCCTCCTGAGATTGTCCACATCTCTATTGCTATCCCCTTAGGGCACTTATAACTTTCCTTAGATGTTTCAGCACCAGCCAGGGATGGCTCGTAATCAAATGTTCCTTTAGCTTTAATTAGGGGGGTGGAGGTAGAGCATCCGTTGATACCTGCCCAATTACGCGTTTCATCTTTAACGCTGGGGTAGGGATGTGTTGGATCGCCAAAGACATTGCCACCGTTGATATTTATTAGCTCATCGGCGGTGCCATTTATCTGTAAGACACTGACGGGGTGATCTGCTTTGCATTGAGTGGGATCTGCGAACGTAGAACCCTCAAGGTTCACTATCGCTGCAATCTGAGCTGAGTTATTGCATGCCACGGTATAGGACATGAATCCACCATTGGAATGACCAAGGAAATAGATTCGCTTGGGGTCTATGGAAACTTTGGTTCCAATTTGCTTCACAAGATCCATGAGGTAGGCAGAATCATCAACGCCACTTGCATTGAAATCGCAGCACGAACCCGTCGCGTTCCAAAAAGATAGCCCGTCAACATTTCTCGTGCCAGATGGAACTGCCAGCACAACACCGCGCTTATAAGCCTCAGGTGTGAGATTCATCAAAGTCATCAGGTCGCTAGTACTTGCCGTGAAACCATGAAGTGCAACAAGTAACGGGGCTGGCACCTTTGACTTCAGAGTTCCTGGGATAAATACCTGCACTGGCCTTGCACCGGCAATTGTGAGGAATCTACTTGCCTTTAACTTGGAAATATTTACATCTTTACTCCATGTGAAATTACTTGCCGCCACTGGTGGCGGTGCGCTCTTGGATCCAGAAGATGGACCAGAAGATGGAGCCGATGCGGCAGGAGTTTCTATTGGAGGAAGTGGGTCGCCATCAATCCACCATCGTGCAGTGTCTTGAATAAGAATGCAGGCCAACACCTTTCCAGTGAATGAACTTGTTGTTTTTTGACCAACATCCGAAGGAGCACATGTTCTTCCTGGTGCTGCAGCCCCTGGTGGATATCCGTCATCTAATCCTGTGGCATAAGAGATAGAAGTAATGGAAAGTGAAAGTAAAGAGCCAACTGTGAGTGCGACAAGGATGGAGGCTCGCGAAGAAGCTTTCATGGCTTATTAGATTACAAAGTAAAAGCTTTTAGCAACCACTTGGCAGGGGTTATTTATGGCTCCTGTGGAGAGAGCGAAGAAAGAATTGTCTCCAGCGGAGAGTCTTCATGTATCACTAATTCACCATTCACCTGCAGTTTCCGTAGCCTTACCTAAAGCAATAGATGATGTGGCCATGGACCAATGGCAGCTCGTGCATTACCTACATTCTCGTCAGCGCACAACCAGTTCTCACGCCGATTTAGAGCTCGATCAAAAATCTCGAAGCAGTCGTATCCGTCGCGCCACTGAAAAATATGACGAAGAACTCCTACGTCAATCCATTATCTTGGATCAAAGCAGGAGCATCGCTTAAAAAAGCAACATGCACTTTCCATAAAACAGAACAACCCCCTCACGGAATCTGTGAGGGGGTTGTTTACTGTGGAACTAAAGTGCTTTGTGTATGTCTAGATTTTCCTTAATAATGTGAACCTTGAAAGTCCATAGATTCTCAGCACGTGGATCAATAATTAATTCTACCCAGTGGTTGAATCCAGAGCCAAATGTCTGAACACGTGTGAAGTTCTCAACCAATGAACCTTTGTCTTTTTCTATTAGCTTCCCAGCTGTTTCATTCATTGGCATATCAACTTGGTACCAGTGTTCATCACCATTTTGTAGCAATACTGGCTTCTTGAACTTCAAAGTGTTAGTCAACAACGCCTGCTTCACGTTAGCAAATGCTGCGGTGTTTTCGTTATTTGGAACTGCCGCATCACGTGCATAGCCTTCCCAGTCCATGTTGGCCTGAAGAACTACAATAACGCCTGCCGAACCAACAGATATTGCTTCATCAAAACCCTTATTAATCCAAGCCACGTTCGCTGCATCGCGAGCTTTGTATTCAACGTCATCGCCGTCCTTGGCTAAATCGTTATAAGTCTTAAAGGCCGGTGTGGCAACCGCAGAGTTGTTTGCAGATCCTGGAACGTGAGGGAATATGTAGGTAATTCCCTTGAAAGAGAAGAACTGCATTTCTGGATACTTCGAATCATGTGAAACAGCGATTCGGCTATTTGGTGCGCCTAACTTGATGTAAGTACCATCTGCTTTTTGGAAAAAGTTAGAGCGCACGAGCGCTAAACGAGTTAATGGGTCATATGCGCCTTTGACTGCACGATCGCAATCTACCCACTCATTGTCTCCCACTGAATAAAAAACCGGCTTTGTAAATTTGTCAAAGAAGTTTGTCTTCAGCGCTGGATAAGCCTCATCCGTGCACTTGTCACCCTTACCGCTCATGGTGTCGCCACCAAAAAGTGCCAATGTGACATCAGATGCGTTTATAGAGGCGATCACATTTGGTGTCTGAGTAACACCTTTCGCGTCATACGGCATATCTCCAATGAGTGCGACGCTGTACTTGAATGCTTGGGCGGCGTTTGCCTGTGAGGCCGCTACGTTGGCAATTACCAATGCGAGGGACCCGATAGTCAAAAATGCGATGGTGCGCTTAAGATTTTTTAGTGTGAATGATTTTGTCATTCGCGAATCATTATTTCCCTAGGCGACTATTTAGGAAACAATTCCCCGTATTTTGCTAAACGAATGATGAATATCAGATGCAAGGAATGATTTGCTTACTTGCCGATACCTGCGGTGAGGCCGTTAACTAGTTGGCGCTGGAAAATTAGATAAACAACTACGGCAGGAATCGCCGAGATTAATGAGCCTGCCATGAGGACCGGAATATCGGTGACGCGGCCCGCTGATAGGGCGCCCAGTCCTACGGTGATTGTGCGGTAGTTCGGATCTTGAATAAAGAGCAAGCCAACTAATAGGTCATCCCAAATTTGAATAAATTGAAGAACGATCACGGTAATCACTGCGGGCACAGCAAGTGGCATTGCTACCTTGCGAAAGACTGCGCCGTAACTCAGGCCATCTACAACAGCAGCCTCAACAAGATCATCTGGGATACCTCGGAAATATGACGTCATCAGAAAAGTGGCAAACGGTGTGCCAAGTGCTGCATAAACAAATATCGCGCCCCAGTATCCAGTTAAGAGATTGAGTTTGCTGGCATTTATGTAGGCGGGAATGATGATCGATTGCAGCGGAATCAACATCGCACCGACGATTCCGAGGAAGAAATAGGGCGATGCCTTGGAGCGCAATTTTGCAAGAGCGAAGCCGGCCATTGTTGCCACAAATAAGATAATGAAGATCGCTCCAGCACAGACAAGTGTGGAATTGATTAATTGGCGCCCTACTGGCAGAGCTTTAAAGAGATTGTGCCACGAAGAAAGAGAGTGACCGGGGGCTCCAAAATATTGTTCTTTTGATTTAAAGGATGTAGCGATCATAAATATAAATGGGTAGAGCATGACAACAGCCAACAGGGACATCGTTGCAAAGATCAATGTGTTCTTGAGGCCAAATTTCTTTTTCATCTACTCATCTCGATTTCTCATAATAAGTAGTTGGCCAACGCCCAAAATTGCCATCATGAAAAATAGGAGAACTCCCAGCATCGCGCCAGTACCAAAATCCCCACGTGCGAATGCGCTTTGATAAATGAAGAACTCTAGGGTGGTTGTTCCAAAGCCTGGTCCCCCGCCTGTCATTACAAAGATCAGACTAAAGAGCGCGGTAAAGGCGCTAATGATGGTGATGATGAATGAAAATTGAATGAAGCGAGTCAATTGCGGCAAGGTAATGCTTCTAAAGATTCGTAGATTGTTGGCGCCATCCATGCGTGCTGCTTCATTAAGGGATTGATCAAGGGTCGCCATACCGGTCAGGAAAATAATGGTGTTGGTTCCCACCATTGACCAAATAAATGTAATCCCGACAGTAAAGAGCGCGCCTTGCTCAGATGAGAGCAGGTCGGTCTTTATGAAGCCAAGCCCAGCCCCGCGAAGAAGGCCATTTAATAAGCCCTCTTGGGCGAAGAAACGCATTGCAACCATTCCGATAACCACCCACGAAATTGCAGTGGGAAGAAAATAAATAGTTCGGAAAACTTTCCAACCAACTACTTTCTCGTTCAGGAGAAATGCAATCCCCATGGGAAAGAGAATCGCGATTGGAACTCCGAGTAATAAATAGCCATTATTTTGCAGTACTCGCCAAAAGATTGGGTTATGAAGCTCGTGCGTGTAAGTACTAATGCCATGCCAGATTGCGGTGATGCCGTTCCACTCGGTAAATGAGAAGTATCCAGCCTGAATGATGGGAATCCCAAGGAAAGAGGCAACCAATATCAAGGCAGGGGAGGCAAAGATCAAGCCTGTGCGACGCCTGCTCTTATGGAGCGGACTTACCTTTTTCATTTACTCATCTCTCAAGAATTACCAGTGAAATGACGAGAGTGGGACCATGGGCCCCACTCTCGTCGCTTCGTACTACTAGAGGATTGCTTACTGCTTAGTTATAGTGAATTTCCACGCTTTGCAGGAGCGAGGTTGTTCCAGACCTGATTCATCTGCTTCAAGCCATCTGCAACAGATGTCTTTCCACCAAGAATTGCAGGAAGGATTTTATTTCCAGCATCTACGACATCGCCCTGAAGAACGTTGTCGAGCATTGGATAGCGAGTGAAACCTTGCTTTGCAGCAAAGTCCAACATCTGCTGATTGACTGCATTTGAAGTTGTTGAACCATTAACGTTTGGAATCAAACCAACGCTGTCAACAATCTTTGCAGCATCAGCAGTTGTCATCCAAGTGAGGAATGCTGCTGCAGCCTTTTGATTCTTTGAATAGTTAGTCAATGACAGGCCTTGACCAGCAAACTCAACTACGCCCTTGATTGGCTTATCTGAGAATGGTGGGATGAAGGCGGCAACGTTTGTCTTCATTGCATCGGTGAACTTCTTGGTGTCCCAAGTTCCATCGATGATCATTGCGGCTTTTCCGCCAATGAAATCTTCAACGTTATTTGTCTTAGTCAAAACGTCGGCATTTGTGCAGCCCTTGCTCTTGAGTGCGGCGTATTTTGTATAGGAATCAGTGTTTGTTGCTGAGTTCCACATATTCTTTCCGCTGTAGAGATCGCGTAAACCAGAAACTGAAGATTGTCCGATCGCGATGTAGCTTGCGTCATACCATGGGTAGTACAAGGCGCCAAGGCTCTGGCCGCCATTACCGTAAACCATTGGTGTGTAACCAGCGCTCTTGAGCTTTGTGCAAGCGGCATAGAGATCGTTCCAATTTGTTGGAACAGACTTAACGCCTGCCTTTGCAAATGCTGCCTTGTTATAGAAACCGATGTAGAACTGGCGATCGAAAGGCATTACGTAAGGTCCCTTTGCAGCATCGAAGTTCTCGGATGACCAGTTGAGAGAGCCTTCATTTGCTAGCGCTGCTGCAGGAACCACACCCTTTAGATTCGTTAGATAGCTCTTGTATTGCAGAGCGAAAAGACCGGTCCACATCAGTGCAAGGTCTGGACCCTTCTTTGAAACAGCTGCTGCTTGCAAAAGTGCGAAGTAGTTATCGCCAGGTTGATCTACTAATTTAAATGTGACGCCTGGGTTTGCCTTTGAATAGGCATCCGTTAATCCCTTAACAGCTTCGGCGTTCTGAGTTGTGCCTAAGTTATGCCAGATAGTAATTGTGGTGCCAGCTGCCTGAGCCGTACCTTGAGTTAAGCCAATGCCAGAAATCGCGAGAGTAAACGCAATGACTGCGGGGAGAAGAGATTTTCTACGCATTAATCCTCCAGTTGTAGTGTTTATGGAACTTTATTCCACAAACCTACTTCTTGGCTAGGAACGTCCGACAACGGGCGGTATGAATTTCAGCGCACTCTTTGTTTTTGGGCGCAGGAAATCTAAATCACATCCCTGATCGGCCTGCAGAACATGGTTTTGATACAGGGCCGGCCAGCCGCGTTCTTGTTCTCGGACCGGGGCGCGCCATGCTGCTTTTCGCGTTGCCAACTCAGCTTCGTCAACTAATAATTCTAATTTTCCGGCAAGCACATCTAATGCAATTTCGTCGCCATCGTGAACTAACGCGAGCATCCCGCCAATTGCAGCCTCAGGTGCAACGTGCAAAATGCATGTACCAAAAGATGTTCCGGACATTCTGGCATCAGATATGCGGACCATATCGGTGACGCCCTCTTCTAATAATTTCTTCGGAACCGGAATCATTCCCCACTCGGGCATTCCTGGAACTCCTACTGGTCCGCAATCACGAAGTACTAAGACAGAATCTTTCGTAATTCCCAGTGCCGGATCATCAATGCGACTGCGCATATCGGCATAACCATGAAAGACAATTGCTGGACCTTGATGCTTCATTAATTCAGGCGATGCAGCTGATACTTTAATAATTGCACCGGCTTTGGCGAGGTTTCCCTTCACCATCGCAAATGCGCCACTGGGATAGAGCGGGTTACTCAATGGGCGAATCGTGGTGCCCTTTGGTTGAACAACAGAAACAATCTCGCGCCAACTTTTACCAAGGATAGTTTTTTCATCAAGTTCAAAGTCTTTCGAAATAGTTGAAATCAGCGCAGGGACCCCACCGGCTGCATGGAAATCTTGAATCAAACCAGCACCCGAGGGTTCAACATCGGCAAGGACTGAAAGCCCCTTTGCTAATTCGTTGATCGAATCCATTGTTAACTCACCAAATACCCGGCCAGAAATTGCTAACAAATGAATGACTGCATTGGTAGAGCCACCACAAGCATGGAGTACTCGAAGGGCATTTCGAAAAGCTGCAGGTGTCAAAATGTTTGAAGGGCGAATATTGTCATTGACCATCCGAACGATGGCGGTACCCGAATCAAATGCCGTTGCAATGCGTGCTGGATCGTTTTCGGCAATCGTTGATGTGCCGGGCAAAGATAATCCCAACGTTTCCACCATCATTGCTACAGATGACGCTGTCCCCATTGTGTTGCAAGAACCTAGGCCGCAATTGAGACAACCTTCGAATTCTTTCCATTCGGCTTTACTAATTTTATTTGCGCGGTAATCCGACCACATCCGCCACAGATCGGTACCGGTGCCAACCTTCTTGCCGCGAAAGAGTGCTGGCGGCCGAGCACCTGCAGTGAACATAATCGTTGGTAGATCAGTACTGATGGCGCCCATTAATGAACCAGGCACGCTCTTATCGCAATTTGCCAGAAGGACTACGCCGTCAATCGGATAGGAGCGCAAATATTCTTCGACTTCCATCGAGAGCATGTTTCGATAGAGCATCGCGCTTGGTTTCATTAAATCTTCACCAAGAGACATGACAGGAAATACGACTGGGATTCCCCCTGCTTCAATGATTCCCCGCTTTATTTCTGGAATAAAATCTCGAAGTGGCAAGTTGCAAGGATTGAGTTCGCTTGATGAGTCAGCAATTCCAATAATTGGCTTGGTGTTATTGGCATCCAGCTCATATCCAACCGAAGCCATCACAACGCGGTGGGAAAGCGCCACCTCATCATCGCCGGCAAACCACTCGCTACTGCGCAGATGTGCCATAAGTCAGATCCTACCCTGCGCCAAGTTACGAGTAGTATTTCGCCCACTATGAAATCACTCATTACACCTGGCGATAAGACCGTAGCCCTTCTAGAAGTTGCTGATCCAGTGCCTGTTGCTGGTGAAATTTTAGTTGCACCAATTTATGCTGGCGTGTGCGCTACAGATATAGAAGTAATTAACGGCGAACTTGATCCAGATTTTGTGGTTTATCCAGCAACTCTTGGACATGAATGGTGTGGTCGTGTTGTTGGGCATGGTCCCGGTGTGAGCGAGCCTGCAATTGGTTCTCGCATTGTTGTCACTGGTTTAGTGCCTTGCAATACCTGTTTTGAATGCTTAGCGGGTGCAACTAATAGATGTCTGACCTATAGCGAAATTGGATTCACGCGACCAGGTGCGGCAGCAGAACTTGTAACCGTCCCAGCTTTTTTAGCACACGTTGTTGCAGATAGCGTGTCTAATGAAACTGCAGTTCTTGCAGAGCCCACTGCAGTTGTGACGCAAGCATTTACAAATGCGAACCCAAAGCCAGGGGCCACAATTTTGATCGTCGGAGATGGAACTATCGCAATGATTGCGGCCTCTCTTGCAAAAACTTTCCAGCCATCACTTGTACATATGCTTGGACTCAAGCCTGGGCAAGCAGAGATGGCAAAGCGGGCTGGCGTTGACCAATTCTTAACTGAGCCAACCGAACAAAAATACGACATTATTATTGAAGCGGCAGGTTCTATGGAACGAATCACTGGTGCTATCAAGCAACTTAACCGTGGCGGCACCCTTGTGCTTGTTGGTTATACGGGCTTTGGAAATATGACACCGATCATGGTTGATAACGTGATTAACGGTGAAATAAAGATTCTTGGATCCTTTGCATCAACTGTCAAGGCGTGGGCAACCGCTGTGGGACTGATGAACTCGGGAAAACTGGACTTATCATATTTGGTTACACACAAATTCCCACTTGCAGATTTTGCTCAAGCCATTGACGCACTGAAGAACGCGCCGGCTCCGCGTGGAAAAGTTGCCTTAGTTATTTCTGCTTAAGGCTTTACCTGCGGGGCTTTTTCTTGCCGAAAATATTAAGAAGGATTACTTCTTGGCGGCGTGTGTGTATTTGCGAACGCTCAATGGAACGAAAACGAGAAGTATCAAGACCATATATATCAAAGACATAGGAAGTGGATGCTCGCTGGGAAAGGATCCAGCAGTTGCGCCAAATTGGTTCTTGAGGCCAAAGAGTTCGCGACATGCAGCAACCATTGTCGAAACGGGATTCCATTCGGCCACATACTGCAACGCTCGAGGCATTCCCGTTGTTGGAGCAAATGCATTAGATAAGAACGTCAGTGGGAAGGTAATCAAGAAACTAACGTTTTGAACAACTCGATAGTCGCGGGCAGAAAGCCCGGCAAATATTCCAACCCATGAAAGCGCATAACCAAAGGCGAGTAAGAAAATAAATGCAAGTCCAATTTTGACTGGTCCTGATGTCGGACGCCATCCAACAAGAAATCCAGCGATACCCATAACAAATAAGACAACAACATTGAGCAAGCCATCACCAAGAGTGCGACCAAAGACCAATGCAGAACGAGAAATTGGAAGTGACCTAAAGCGATCGATCAAGCCTTTAGTCATATCTTCTGCAAGCCCTGACGCTGTGGCAGCAAGAGTAAATGCGGTGGTTTGCACGAAGATGCCCGGCATCAGTAGCTGCACATATCCACCCGGTTGACCGGTATTTATTGAGCCGCCGAATACATAGCGAAAGAGAAGAACGAACATCACTGGCTGAATTGTTGAAAATATTAATACCTCGGGTACGCGAGCTAATTGCAAAAGCTGACGTTTAGTGATGATCAAAGCATCAGTTAGCGCTCTCATGCATTGGCTCCCTTTACTTTTTTATCCTTTTTCGATTTTCTTCCAGAACGCTTGCCCGTATCAAGTTCTTTAACTTCATCCTCTGCAGCATGTCCGGTGAGTGACATAAAAACATCATCGAGGGACGGACGCTTAAGGCCAACATCAAGGGGGTGAATCCCCGCGGTATCGAGTGAGCGCAATACTTCAATCAGTGCGCCAGCGCCGGTTGTCACGGGAGCTGAAATTAATCGCAGGCCTTCATCCAGTGAAGCCTTTTGTCCACTGACTCGAGAAACTATTTCCATAGTGGCGCCGACATGTTGTTGATCAACGACCACCTCTAAGCGCTCACCACCAACTTGAGTCTTAAGTGCATCTGATGTGCCGCGAGCAATTACTTTGCCGTGATCAATGACTGCAATGTCATCGGCTAATTGGTCTGCTTCGTCTAAATATTGAGTTGTGAGCAACAACGTCACACCGCCTTTAACTAGCTCTTCGATGACTCCCCACATCTCTTGGCGACCGCGTGGATCAAGTCCTGTAGTTGGCTCATCGAGAAACAAAACTTTAGGTTGCACAATTAACGATGCGGCAAGATCCAGGCGACGACGCATTCCGCCGGAATAAGTCTTGATTGGACGGCGAGCGCTATCGGTCAGTGAAAATCTTTCTAATAATTCATCAGCGCGAAGGATCGCTGCTTTCTTTCCAAGATGATAGAGACGACCAAACATCACCAAGTTATCCATGCCGGTTAAAGTTTCATCTACTGCTGCATATTGACCAGATAATCCAATGATTTCTCGCACTTTATCGGGATGTTTAATGACATCAATGCCGCCCACGCTTGCACTTCCTGAGTCTGGGGTGAGAAGTGTTGTCAGAATTCGAACCACTGTTGTCTTGCCTGCACCATTGGGCCCCAAGACACTAAGCACGGTGCCCTCAGCTACATCAAGGCTGAGGTTATCCAGAGCCCGCACTTCACCATTTCGGTAGGTCTTCACGAGATGGTCTGCGATAATTGCTTTCACGGGGTAAACTTACCCTTCTGTAATAGCTTATGAAACTTGAAACAAGCGCTATTTATTCCTTTGGAGAGGTTTTCTATGTCAAAGCACGCCGGCTCGGGAGCACCAGCTAAGGCTCATACTCATAAAGAGATCATGATCATCATGAGTGGTCTCATGACGGGAATGCTCCTTGCAGCGCTAGACCAGACAATCGTTTCCACTGCCCTCAAAACAATCGTGATCGATCTGCATGGGCTGAAGGAATACACCTGGGTTGTGACGGCATACCTTCTTACTTCAACTGCATCAACGCCCCTCTATGGAAAAATCTCTGACCTCTACGGGCGCCGGATCGTCTTTCAATTTGCGATCGTTACTTTCTTAATAGGTTCCCTGCTTGCTGGTCTCGCACAGGACATGACTCAATTAATTGCTACACGTGCACTACAAGGACTTGGCGCTGGCGGTTTGATGGCGCTGACATTTGTGATCATCGGTGACATCGTTCCTCCACGCGAGCGCGGCCGCTATCAGGGTTACTTCGGCGCAGTCTGGGGACTTTCCTCTGTTGCTGGACCACTCCTAGGCGGATTTTTCTCGGATCACCAGCAAATTCTAGGAATCACAGGATGGCGTTGGATTTTCTACATCAACTTGCCATTTGGAATCGCAGCTTTAGCTATTACATCTGCAGTTCTCCATATTCCTAAAGTGAAGCGCGAACACTCCATTGATTACCTGGGCGCCGTGCTTTTGGTTTTCGGTGTCACAGCAGTACTTCTTGCAGTAGCGGTTTATGGACCACAAGATGGCTGGGGGGATTCACGCACACTTTCCTATCTCATTGTTGGTTTGATCTTGTCGGCATTTTTTGTTTATTGGGAAGGCAAAGCAAAAGAACCAATTTTGCCCATGCGCCTGTTTAAAAATCACACATTCACGCTTACCTCTCTGCTTGGTGGAGTTATTGGTGCTGGCATGTTTGGCGCAATCGTTATGTTGCCTCTCTACCTCCAGATTGTTAAGGGCAACTCAGCAACTGAGGCCGGTCTTAAATTGATTCCGCTGATGCTGGGCATCGTCTCCACATCAATCTTCAGCGGAAAGAGAATTTCAACCACAGGTAAGTACAAGATTTATCCAGTCATCGGAACCGCTGTCATGACAGTTGGTATCTTGCTGATGACAACACTCACACGCACTACGCCATTTTGGCAATTGTCGATCTATGCAATCTTGGTCGGCGCCGGACTTGGCCTTTCGATGCAGACAATTGTTATTGCACTCCAGAACGCAGTTGATTTCCAAGATATGGGCGTTGCAACGAGTTCTAATACTTTCTTCCGCTCACTAGGTAGCGTTTTTGGTACTGCAATTTTTGGAGCAGTGCTCAATAATCGTCTCGCTCATTACTTGGCAGGTGGGTTCTCATCTCTTGCTGCGAAGGATCCATCAGCAGTTGCTGGTGTGGACTTGTCACAAGCAGGCATCACTCACATCGTTGCGGCGCCAGATTCTGTTGCCCCAGTTGTTTTGAATACCGCGTTGGATGCCTATGTAAACGCATTGCATATTGTCTTCTATACGGCAGCGCCTGTGACAATCCTTGGTTTCATTCTCGCGCTCTCGTTGCGTGAATTGCCACTTCGAACCAGCCACGACTACGCCGCTGCTCGCGAAGAAGCCGCTGGCGAGGCCGTTGGTTGATTCGTCCCCAACCTCTTGCGGGTCTTCCGCGAGAGGTTAAAGTCCTTGTCGCTGCATCGTTTTTTGTTGCGGTGGGATTTGGGATAGTAATTCCTGCAATACCGCTCTTTGCTAAATCCTTTGGCGTTAATAACGCTGCAGTTGGTTTTATGGTCTCCGCCTTTGCAATTGCACGTTTCTGCTCTGGTTTAATATCTGGAAAACTCGTGGATCGCTTTGGTGAGCGGCCCGTCTTTGCCTCAGGGATTTTCTTAGTCTCGTTCTTTACTTTTTTGTGCGCCCTGGCTCATAGCTACACTCAACTTCTGATATTTCGCTCTGCTGGTGGCTTGGGTTCTTCCATGTTCTCTGTTGCTGCCGGGTCAATCATCATGCGCTCGGTAGCAGATGATCAACGCGGACGTGCGCAATCGATCTATAACGGATCATTTCTTGTGGGCGGAATTTCTGGCCCAGCAATTGGTGGAGCACTCAGTGTGATCTCCCTACGAGTCCCGTTTTTCGCATACTCAGTGCTTCTTTTTTGTGCAGGCACCGTTGGTTATTTCTTCCTCTCCCCTGGCAAACGCACCATTGCTGCAGAAGTGGCAAGTGATGAGAACATGAAGATCGCTGAAGCGATACGACTTGCTCCTTACCGGACTGCGCTGCTCTTATCATTTCTCACAAGTTGGGTGCTCTTTGGACTTCGCTCATCGATTCTTCCGCTCTTTGTAATTGAGGAGTTGCACTCCAACATGTCTGTCGTTGGGTTGGGTTTTACGCTCGCTGCGTTATTTCAAGGAACACTTCTGCTTTCCGCCGGAAAGTTATCTGATACACGTGGTCGAAGGGCTGCATTAATTATCGGCACCACAGTTGTTCTCATCGGTGTCATTGCCTTAGTTTTTGCGATTCACCCATGGATGTATTTAGCATCGATGGCGATCATGGGGTTGGGTGGCGCGTTTCTTTCAACAACACCAGCCAACATTGTTGGGGATGTGATCCGAGGCAAAAGTGGCCAAGTTATTGCCCTCTGGCAGATGGCGGGAGATGCCGGAATGATTGTTGGACCCGTGACTGTTGGATTTCTTTCGGATGTCTTCTCTTTCCGCGCTGCATTTATGACAACTGCGGCAGTCTTTTCGGTATCGGTGCTCTTGGCATTTCGCCTACCAGAGACGAGAAAATCGCACCTACAATAAAAAACCCGGCTTCATGACGAAGCCGGGCTCTTTAGTAATTTCGTTAGTTGTTATTGCGCAATATAGAAAGCAAGCGAAGAATTTCCATATAGAGCCAAACCAATGTGACCATGAGGCCAAATGCTGCGCGCCATGATTCTTGCTCTGGGGCACCATTCTTGATTCCTTGTTCGATTTGATCAAAATCTAGAATTAGGAAAAAGCTTGCAAGTGCGACTCCGCCGACTGCAAGCAATAAACCAAGTCCGCTGACTCCGTAGAGACCCATACCGTTTCCAACATGTGCCATTGCGGCGATCATGCTGACGAGGCCAAGGACGAGGTAACCAATCATGGCGCCCATCATTACGCGAGTAAACTTAGGTGTGACGCGAATGCGTCCGCTGCGATAAGCAAAGAGAACACCAGCAAATGCAGCAAGTGTTCCTATAACTGCTTGGCTCACAATGCCGGGATAGATGGTGTTATAGACATGGCTTAATGTGCCAAGTGCCAAACCTTCAAATGCTGCATAAGCAATGATCAACGCTGGCTTAACTTTCTTACTAAAGCTGTTGATCATCGCAAGTGCAAATCCGCCAAGCAATCCGATCATCAATACGCCCATACCAAAATTAAGAGTCCATGCAATAGCGCCTGTAACAACAAGGACACCGAAGAGAATTCCTGTGCGCGTCACAACATCGTCAATAGTCATACGACCAGTGCGAAGAGATGAAGCAGCAGGAGCGTTATAGAGATCTTCTAACGTTGCTGGTGAAGCATCATGTTGGATAGTTGTTCCAGCGTTGGGATTCATTGATGCAAATCCACGTTGGCTGAAAGCTCTTCCCAAAACAGGGTTTGAGCTGCGCATATTTTCTTGTCTCCTTTTATCGTGTGACGGAAATTCCATCAGCAGTAGAACAATCTTAAGTTGCCTATTCTTCCCTGCAAAGGCGCCTCACGCTCGAAGACTGTGAGAGTGCTTAAAGATTCACGCTTGGTGAGAAACGATGGTGCCCCGAGTGGGGGTCGAACCCACACTTGGAGGATTTTAAGTCCTCTGCCTCTGCCATTGGGCTATCGGGGCGCACGTGAAATATAGAGTCTACTAGCATTGAAATAGCAGAATTACCGAAGCAAAAATAGAATTCTCCTATGACGCTCGCATTTGTTACAGGTGGTTCTCGGGGATTGGGGTTAGCAACAGCCAAGGGGCTGCGCGCATCCGGTTGTGACGTTGTTCTCTTTGCTACCGACCCTACAAAACTAGAGATTGCCGCAAGCGAAATTGGTGGGAAATTTAAGATAGTAGATTTTCTTGATTTAGATCATTCGCAAACGGTTTTGAAAGGGGCCATTGAAGAATTTGGAATCCCCGACATTTTAATTCTGGCTCACGGAGTAATGAGTGAAAAGATGTCAAAAACATTACGGACAAATATTGAAGAATGGAAGCGAGTACTGAGTATCAATTTGGATTCAGTGTTTCTCTGCTTGAATGTCCTTGCTCCAGGAATGGTAGAAAGAAGAAGTGGGCGGATAATTGTTTACTCGGCATGCTTAGGGCGGATGTCTGGACCTGGTAATGCTGGCGGCTTAGCTCCATACCGAATCTCTAAAGCAGGAGTAAATGCACTTGTGAGAAATTTCGCCCATGAGACTGGTTTGGGTTCCCGCGGGTTTCTAGTTGATGCGGTCTGTCCGAATCACACTCGTACGGATATGGGTGGTGCAAATGCGCCTCGAAGTGTCGAGGAAGGTGCAGAAACAGCAATTTGGTTAGCAAGTCGTGAGTTTGATCCATCAACCAATCAAACCGGCGTCCTATGGGAAGACCGGAAAGTTATTCCTTGGTAAGTAAGGCTTTGCTATCTAATGTTGATGTCGCGATCATATGTGGGACGGTAAGTGCCCAGACAACTACCAAAAGTGACCACAATAGTGACGATGTTAAGCCGTGATGATTGAAGAGCGCTAAGCCCAATCCAACAACTACTGTCCCCGCTAACGCCGGTAGCCCAGGAATAACAGCAGAAGTAAACGTTCGCCGCAGGTCTTCTAATGCCGATGCTTCTTGGGATTTTGGTAAAAGTGAAGTGAGTCGAGCAGTATGACGGAGCGCATGCCAACATCCGAAATAAAAGGAGAAAGCAATCAATGGTGGCGTAAGAAAGGCCAGCGCGCCAAGTAAGACTAGATCGGTTACATTCCTAAATTCCCGATTTAACGCTAGAGCAATAATTGCAAGTATTGCCAAACCAGAAACTGCTTTCTTCAGGTCTTCGGCATAAACTCCCGCCCAGTTTATTAATTCTGGATTCACACGATTTAACGCGCTCGAGCTATTATTTTGGACGAGTGGGATTATCACCGGTAGCAATCCGGCAGGAATTGCATAAAAGAACTTTCGAATCAAAGGCGAAGGTTTGCGATTACTCAGTTGGTCGTACTCAGAGATAAATGAAGCGTCTCCAATGCCGAAATGAAGAGCGCTCATCCAAACGATCACTTGAAAGCCAATTACATTCCACTTCAGGATAGCTAGCACTGCAATTGCTGCAATCAGAATATAGATGAGGACAAAAGCTATAAAACGCCATCGGCTCGTCCTCGGAATCGTAATGAGATGATCCACTGCCCCATGGGGTATCCCAACCATAAGCGCGAGTACGGAGAGCAGCACCTGCCAGCTCAAATTGCTTTCATCGATAACCGTGCGAAAAAACAGGCTCACAACTACTGCGAAGAGAATTGCAAGATTTGAAAAAAGCCGAACCCTTAAAAATAGACGTTTCGGCACTGAGTTCATGTGCTAATTCTAGACAATTCTACGAATAACGGGAGAATAATCCTATGAATAAGTGGGGCTACATTGCGATGCTTACCTTCACAGTGGTCGGCTCATTTTGGTTAGAAATTGGGCTAAAGGTAGGAGTTTTGCGCCGGATCAAGCGGTTATCCGCATCTCTATTACCAGTCGCTCTCATTTTTCTTGGCTGGGATGCTTATGCCATCGCGCATAAACATTGGCGATTTGATGAGCACCAAATGCTCGGAATCGTTGGCCCTTTTCGCATACCGCTAGAGGAATACCTTTTTTTTATCATTGTTCCTATCGCATCCATCATGACTCTCGAAGGTGTTCGAAGAATTAAAAGACATTGGCCAGTAGGTGATGGTGATGAGTTATAGCGATATCGCTGTACAAACTTTGTTGCTGACAGTTTTGTTTGATCTCTTTATAGTGCGAACACAGCTGCTCACAAAATTAATCTTTTGGGCGTCTTATTCAATTATTCTGCCTATGCAACTGATTACGAATTGGTGGCTTACCTCCCGATATATTGTGATCTACGACCCGAACACTATTATCGGTCGAAGGTTAGCTGGTGCTCCGATCGAGGACCTAGTCTTTGGTTTTTCTTTGATACTAGCGATTATGTCGATGTGGGTGTACGTGGGAAGGCACATCAACCGTAAATAGCTTTTAGTTGATAAACGAGTATCCAATAAGTAACAAAATCATCGTTCCTATTACCAATTTAGTATTTTTATGCTCCAAAAACTTCTGTGCCGGTTTGATAAAAGTGGCCAAGAGAAGAAGGACCCCTGGAAAAATGATACTAAAGCTATGCATGACGATGTCATGGTGACCGGTTTGATAGCGCATATTAATAAAGCCCAGCGCGACGAGAAGATAGGCGCCAAATCGAAGGTTTGTCATCTCTTCATCCTAACTGGTTAAGGACATAAAAAAGTATGAGGGGCGCCGATTTACTGGCGCCCCTCATATTAGGGGATTTATTTAGTTATAAGTAATTAGTGATCGTCTTTCATGCCTTCAGCAACAGACTTCATCTTAGCAATCTTGTAGATTGTAAGACCAAATACGCACTTAGCAAGTACGTCTGCAACTGTGTAGCCGATCTGGCGATTAGTAAAGAGCATTGCCATCTGACTTTCTGATGGGCTCTTCACCAAGATTGGGATCAAGTATGAAATTGGGTAGACGCCCCATGTAGCGATCAAGAGCAAGCGCAAACGGCCTACTGTTGCTGCAACACCCTCAGGTTGGCGTTCCAATGACTTTGTAAGCTCTACGAAAAGAACATAGAGAATGTAGAGGAATGGAAGCGTGGACAATACTCCGAAAAGGATCTTTGTCCCATTGTCCGATGAAATTTCACCTGGGTAGCCCAAGATGATCATCGCTGCTGATGCAGGAACCAAACGCGTGATCAAAGACGTAGAAGCTGCCTTTACAAGTCCGAGCACCGCGATCACTTCTACAAGAAGAAGTGGAACAGTAAGAATCCAATCAACATAACGGTATGCCTCGTTGAATGAACCTTGTGAAGTTCCGACAGTAACCGCATTCTTCATTGATGATTCGTTGAATGAGTTAAAGATTCGGAAGTAGTGATAGCCAGCAATAAATGTAACCATCGATGACATGACTAGTGCAGCGCGGTACTTTGGCAGAACGCGGGATTGCGAAACCAATGTGTATACGGTGCAAGCAAGCATCGAGATTAGCCCGAAGGAGAAAATGTTATATAGCGAACTCCATTGACTATTAGACAGTTGTAGCATTTAGCAATGCCTCCGTGAGATTGAGGTCCAACCGCATTGTTGCGACCGGGCTCAGGAGGGGCATAAGACTCGAGGGTGCGTTAATCCCTGCCACTCTGAACCACAATATTCTGAGGGAAATCTCAGGGTCCCGCCACCTGAAACCCGAAAGAAATCTGAAAATCACCCTTTCCCCCATACCTTCAGCTGGAAATACGCAAAAAAAGGGATAGGTATCCGAAAACCTTGACACTGGATAGTTGGGCTAAGGGTGCCCCTACTGTGCGGTAATAAAATTAGCTATAGCCGGCTCTACACGGCGTTGCTGACTTGGTATTAATACTTTCCATATTTCATTGTGCCCTAGAGGCAAGGGGTCTAGGTTCTTCGAGAGATTCAAAATTCTTGATATCTAGGGTTATCTGAAGGGATCCCACAATGGCTGACGATCGTGCTGAAATAACAAGATTGCTTAACCTCTACATCGATGGCGCCGGAAAAGGCAATGCAGCTCAATTGAATGAAGCATTCCATTCCAGTGCTCGATGGTTTGGCACGATGGCCGGAGTGGACTACGACTTAGATAAAGCAGGCTTTGTTGATTTAATGGTGGGATCACCCGGAGATGCTGGCGGATTAGTCGCAAAGATAACTGATATTCGAATTGATGGAACAGCAGCGGTTGCCACCATCAAAGAAGAAGGTTTTTGGGGAACTCTTTCATTTACTGACTACTTTGTACTATCAATACTCGATGGACATTGGCAGATCACTTGTAAGACATTTGCTCACACGGGTGGATCTCACTAAAAGTCTTTGCCTTGTTAGATGAATTTCCGTGCGTTCAGGGTTGAATTGCGTTCTCGTTAATTGAGTATTGACTTGAATTAAGGTTGATTAGTTGTGCAGCCGCCAGCACCACACTGTGTAGCTTTGGCTGCATTCCTTGCAGCCATTTGTGCGGCATCATCTGCCTGTCTTTTTGCAATTACTGCTTCTTGCGCCGCGTTTGCCGCGGCAACAGCCGCTTGGTCAGCCTCTGTGTACGCGGCTAGGAGGATTGAGGCACGAATTTAAAACTAAATTAGGGATAGGTTTCGTGCTTTTGCCACCGCACTATCTCGAGAATCTGCATCAAGCTTGCGATATAGGTTCTTTAAGTGGGTTTTTAAGGTGTTTTTAGAGATAAATAGTTTTGTGGCAATTACCTCTAATGTCACGTTGGAATCAAGCTTAAGTAGTATTTCAGCCTCACGCGCGGTCAGCGATTCTGCTTTGCCTCCACGCGAGCGGGGACCATAAAAAACTTTATCAATCATTCTGGTGATAATTTCGTCAAGCTGCTGATCGGACATTGACCTTGACTCACTTAATTGCTCGGCGACTTCACGCGGTAGCTTGGGATTGTAATTCCTGAAGTCCATGTTGTTGAGGACCAAATTATTTTGGTGTGAGAGAAGGTCAAAAAGCAAAGTAATACCTGTTGGCCATCCTTGGAGCTTTGCTAAGAAATTCTTGGTGGAGGTTTCAGAAATATCAATTCCAAGTGAGTCGGCAAGTTGTGAAATCTCGACATTAGTAAGAGTCAAATCATTTGCGGTTAGATACTTAACCGCAAGTTCATCCCCTTGCGAAGAATAAGAGACTAAAGGAGGATTTTTTCTTAAACTCAACCTCCGAGTGTTGTCTGGTAAAGCCCTTGCCCAGGTTTGTATGAAAGGAGTATTGATCGTTGGAACAACTTCCATATTGTCGTAGATAAAATCTATGGGTTTGCCGATGACGGCAAGATCGCTGCACATTCTTTCAATTGTCTGGGTTATTCTGGCCTCCACATTGGGGGCTACTTCATACCAATCAGCAAAGTCGGGCAAGATACGCCTGACTGCGCAAATCATCCGATGAAGCATCATTGATCCGGTATCAGATGAGGTGCCGTTAAACCAGACTGTTGAATCTGGGTGTTGCATTGCCCATTGCGCGCCAAGAACTGTTTTTCCAAAACCAGTCGGAGCCATGACAACTAATACTCGAGGTGGCGCGAGTTCAAAGAATTCTAAAAGCCGTGCGCGCGGCAGGTGAAAACCAATTAAGAAGGGTGGGGTGATGGTTTCGATAAGTACCCCAGGCAGCAGGACAGACTTAGTAAAAGAGGATTCTCTCACCCCTAGAGTATCCCTTAGGGGTGAGAGAATCCTCAATAACCCTTTTGTCTCACCCCTTTTTAGGCAGGGACGGTGATGTGTAAGACCCCGCAGGAGGTGAGTCAGTCGATTGCGTGTGAAAACTTGCCAGCTTTTGTTAAAACGGAATCCAGCATGGTGGTTGTCAATTTACCCGTGAAGGTATTTTGCTGACTGGGGTGATAACTGGCAATGAGCAAGTACTCAACGCCTTCATGGGTATAAATCAATTGCGCACCGTGACCAAATTTCACGGTGGGAATCACATGCCCCAATTCTCGTAATGCTTTAAATAGCGCGCTCCAAGCGAATGCTCCCAAGCCAACAAATGCGCGAGTTGTAGGTAGTGCTAATTCGAATTCGCGCAAAAGCCAAGGAGCACACATATCGCGTTCATCATTACTTGGCTTGTTATCGGGTGGCGCACACCTCACTGCAGTTGTAATTCTTGTGTGAACAAGTTTTTGTCCATCATTTCTCGAAAAGCTTGTTGAGATCTTTGCAATTCCTATCCGATGTAATGATCCAAAGAGCCAATCCCCTGACGCATCCCCTGTGAAAATACGACCGGTGCGATTAGCGCCATGAGCACCCGGGGCTAATCCCACAATCATCAATCGAGGTTTTGAAACGCCAAATCCAGAAATCGGTTTGCCCCAGTATTCATGTTCTAAATATGCCTTGCGCTTTACAACCGCCACATCCTCGCGCCACGTAACAAGGCGCGGACATGCAAAACAGTGTGTGATGTTTTCATCCAATTGGGCCAAAGTTGTACTGCTTTGAGCAACTTTGGGTAATGCTGTCTTCTTAATACGAACCTCGGTTGACTTCTTAGCTTGCGGCAATTGACCAGGCCATTCCATCCAGGATATCTGTTTCGGAGGCGACAAATTCGGGTGCGCCCGTCGCATGCATCACTCGGGATAAAACTAAGGCTCCTGCGGTGATGACATCGACGCGTCCGGGGTGCATATAACCCAGTGATGCCCTCTCCTGGCGATTCATTTTCAAAAACATCTCTGAAATCTCATGCACCCGCGCTGCTGGCACTCGCGTTAAGTGAATTGCGTAACGGTCATAGTCATTTAGGCCCAGTGCGGCGGCGGCCACCGTTGTTGCAGTACCCGCCACTGCAACCAAAGTTTTTGCTGTTGTAATCGGGACAATTGCCGCCGCTTCTGCAATTGCAGCATCTATATCTGCAGTAGCAACCTTGATTTCTTCACGTGAGGGGGGATCGGAATGAAAATGGCGCTCGGACATACGAACACAACCAATGTTGACGCTCTTTGCGACCTCTACTACGGAGTGGCCGAAAACAAACTCAGTTGATCCTCCACCAATATCTACTACTAGGAAGGGACTTTGATCTGCTGGTAGTTCGCGAATTGCCCCGTTAAAAGAGAGGCTCGCTTCTTCATTGCCAGAAATAACTTCCGGGTAGAGCCCTAAGCGTTCATGCACGCCGTTGAGAAAAAGGTCGCGATTTGTAGCATCGCGTGATGCACTTGTGGCACAGAAGCGAATCTTTTCAACTCCGCGACGAACGATCTCTGTAGAAAATAAATCTACTGCGCTGAGCGTTCTTACGATGGCATCGGGATGAAATTGTCCCGTCTGATCAACACCTTGACCTAGACGCACTATCTCCATGGACCTAGAAACTTCGTGGAAAGAGCCCTCATCAATATCGGCAATTAAGAGACGAATGGAATTTGTTCCACAATCGATTGCAGCTACGCGCATTACTTATCCGCTACTGGAAAACCTGCACTGCATGGTTGATCCAGCCACCATTGTGGCAGCGCCGCAAGTGCTTCATCTCCTAGTGGATTAACATCAGGGCCAGCAGAGAGTGAATGCGCAACGAGCGAATGTAAACACTTGACGCGGGTAGGCATTCCACCAGCAGAAATATCTGCAATCTCTGGAACATCAATACCTAAAGCAGTGCGAGCGGCAACATAATCATCGTGTGCGGCTGCGTAAGCACCAGAGAGTTCTGCATCAAGTGACAAGCGCGCATTCATTTGCGCCATCATCCCTGTTGATTCGAGAGTGGAAATTGCACCAGTCAAGCGAGGACATGTCGCGTAATAAAAAGTAGGAAAAGGAGTGCCATCTGCTAACCGTGGCTCAGTTTCGACCACCGCAGGCTTTCCGCAAGGGCATCGATAGGCAATTGCATGAACATCTCTAGGAGTGCGACCTAGCTGATTTTCAATGCAATCCAAGTCATCGGGAGTTGCTTGCTTCACCGCACGCCTGTTTCAGTGATGGATGAAATAAGACGCTCATACCACGGCAATCCATTGGGCAAATCCTTAGCAATCGCAGTGGTTTGGGTTGTTGCCGTGCTTTGCGACGAATCCGTCACGATGTATTGACGCTCGCCGGGCATGATGAAGTGCAATCTTTCGCGTGCTTGAGATTTCACATAGGCAGGATCTCGCCAGAGTTGAAGTTGTCGAGTTGCATCTGCAACTGCTGCATCGCTGGCATCAACTTGCGCTCTCAATGCGCTGATCTTGGCGCGTTGAGCAAAATAATGTTGAGTTGGTGGGGCAAGTGTGAGTGCAAGTATGAAAAGAACAATCCCCAGAGCCATTGCACGACCAGAGCCACTTCGGCGTGAATATCCCGAGCGACGCTTGGCCATAACTTATGCGCTAAATCGTGGGAAGGCTGTGCGACCTGCATATCGCGCACCTTCATCTAGTTCTTCTTCAATGCGAAGCAGTTGGTTGTATTTGGCAACTCGTTCGCTTCGCGCAGGTGCACCAGTTTTGATCTGGCCACAATTAGTTGCAACCGCAAGGTCGGCGATAGTCGTATCTTCGGTTTCACCAGAGCGATGGCTCAGCATGGAGCGATAATTTGCACGGTGCGCCAAATCAACGGCATCGAGAGTTTCTGTCAGAGTGCCAATTTGGTTTACCTTAACTAAGAGTGCATTTGCTGTGTTGCTTGCAATTCCTTTTGCAAGGCGGACAGGGTTTGTTACAAAAAGATCATCTCCAACGATTTGGACTTTAGAGCCTAACGATGAAGTCATCTGCGCCCATCCGGCCCAATCTTCTTCATCGAGTGGATCTTCAATAGAAACCAATGGATATGCGCTCACAAGTTCAGAGTAGTAAGCAATCATTTGCTCAGAAGTGCGCTGGGAACCTTCAAAAGTGTATTTTCCATCTTTGTGGAACTCGGTTGCAGCAACATCCATAGCAAGAGCAACATCTTTACCTGGCGCAAAGCCCGCTGCGCTAATTGCTTCAAGAATCAAGTCAAGGGCTGCGCGATTGCTTTGAAGGTTAGGAGCAAATCCACCTTCATCGCCAACGCTCGTGGCAAGGCCACGCTTTTTCAAAACGGCCTTCAGGGCGTGATATATCTCGGCGCCCCAACGCAATGATTCGCTAAAAGTAGCTGCACCAATAGGTGCAACCATAAATTCTTGAATATCAACGTTTGTATCTGCATGTGCTCCACCGTTGAGAATATTCATCATAGGAACGGGCAACAGGTGTGCATTAGGTCCGCCGAGATATCTAAAGAGTGACAGGTCAGCACTTTCGGCAGAAGCTTTTGCCACAGCAAGGGAGACACCTAAAATTGAGTTAGCTCCAAGGCGCGACTTATTTGGAGTTCCGTCCAGCGCGATCATGCAATCATCAACGAGGCGTTGATCTTGTGCATCAAGGCCCATCACTGCAGGTGCAATTTCATCTAATACAAATGCGACGGCTTTTTCAACACCTTTACCGCCATAGCGTTTGCCGCCATCACGCAATTCGGCTGCTTCAAAGGCGCCTGTAGATGCGCCACTTGGTACTGCCGCACGAGCTTGTGTGCCATCTTCTAATTCGATCTCAACTTCAATCGTTGGATTTCCACGAGAATCGAGAATTTCACGAGCTCCGAGAGCTTCAATGATGGCCACTGTATATCTCCTTCAGGGCTTGCAACAAAAACGAAAGATCAACGCTGATCGCGGGCTTATCCTACCGTGCTTTCAATTTCGGATATCTCTGCAATGAGGGCGCGAGCCGAAGCACGAAGTGCCCCTTCTGGATCAACACCATTGGCCATCGCCCATGCAATTGTTGCGAGCAGAACTTCACCCACTGCCTGTTCGCTTGCAACCTTAGGTGTGGAAATATCTTTCGGCAAATTCAAGGTGATCTTGTTCTTCTCTGCGCGATATAACAACTTAGCAACGAGAGGCAAGGCAGGTTGTGCCAACGGGACGCCTTCAACGGCTGAGGTTCTGCCCTTTTCAATGGCTTTTAGGGCTTCCCAGTTTTCTAGGACTTCATCGCTCGATGAAACTTTCACATCACCAAAAACATGAGGGTGTCTGCGGATTAACTTATCGGCAACTGTTTGTGCAACATCTTCGATCGAGAACGGATCTGTTGGGTGTTCTTGCGCCATTCTTGAATGGAAATAAACCTGCAACAAGACATCGCCAAGTTCTTCGCGCATAGCTTCGCGATCATTTGTTTCGACGGCTTCTACATATTCGTAGGATTCTTCCAGCAAAAACTTGAGCAAAGACTCATGAGTTTGTTCGGCATCCCACACACAACCACCTGGTGAGCGAAGTTGATCCATCACCGCAACGAGTCGTTGCAAGTGAGAGATCGTCATGGGGTTTTAGGAGGTGCTGCGGCTGGAGAGTTAGCTGAACTTGCAGAATCAGTAGCAACGATGTCGCCAATGGTCGCATCCCATTTACCGTAACGAGGATTGACAGTGACTTTAAGTTCGTTCGCTTTCTTAACCATCAATTTTTGAATTTCTGCCCCAACGTTGTCGGCAGCAACGCCAGCAGCAGTTGCTGCAGTAGAAAGTTTTTCGGAGATGATAATTAATTCTAAATAAGAATTAAGATCTGCTTTTGCGATTCCAGCACCAACAAGGGCAGTAGGTAACTTAGCAATTCCCCCTACCTGAGTGATGATGGTTGCACGGCGCTGATCGATCTCTGCCTTGGTGACGGAAATTTTTCCTTCAGCCGCTACGGCGCGAAGGAGAATTTCTACTACATGGAAACGAAGTTGGCTGCGATTAAGAGTCTCGCCGGTTTCTACCTGCATACCGGCTGTGCTGACTTTTGCACGCTCTGCAATCACTGCATCAACACTTTTTTGTACAGATGCTTGAGTGATTTTTTCAGATCCAACAGATGCAGCTTCTCCTACTTGAGAGCAGCCAGACAGTAATAGCGCTGTGGCAACGCTCAAGATGGCAATAACTTTTCTCACGGAGTGCTCACTTTCGTTGGGGGGACCAATAAATTCTGCATCGCCTCGGTCGCCCAGGGCAGAAGAGAAGTATCCACTATCTCATCGATTTTTGATAACGGGCCCCATGATTGGGCTGCGGGAAGGGCTATCAAGACAGTATTGGTCGCAGATTTATAGAGTGATCCCGGATACATTCGATTGAGACGAAGTTGTGAAGATTCTGGGAGTTTGGCCGGTGCTAATCGTAAGAACTTCCCGTGCAGAACTACTTCAGTAAGTTTGAAAGCTTTAGCAACTGCTCGAAGTTGTGCCACACCCAGTAGAGATTGCGCCTCGATGGGTAATGGGCCGAATCGATCTATCAACTCTGCTCGAATCTCATCAACGACCTCTGCGCTAGCCACATCGGCAAGACGACGATAGAGATCTAAGCGAATGCGCTCTCCAGGAACATACTCGTGAGAAAGATGCGCATTAATCGGAAGTTCGACTTTGCACTCAAGATTTTTTTCATCAGTTTCCATGATTCCACTCTTGTAATCCTGTACTGCTTCTCCAACCATCCGCATGTAAAGATCAAAACCTACATCGGCAATGTGCCCAGATTGTTCTCCTCCGAGTAAATTGCCAGCTCCTCGTATTTCTAGGTCTTTCAGTGCCACCCGCATACCAGAACCTAAATCTGTATTTGCTGCAATAGTCGTAAGTCGATCGTGTGCCAATTCTGAAAGTGGCTGATCTGTGGGATATAGAAAGTACGCGTATGCCCTTTCACGTCCTCGACCCACACGACCGCGCAACTGGTGAAGTTGAGATAATCCAAATAAATCTGATCTCTCCACGATCAATGTGTTGGCGTTAGCAATATCGAGCCCGCTCTCCACAATCGTTGTGCAAACCAAGACATCAAAATCACGATTCCAAAAACCTAAAATGACATCCTCGAGCATGTGCTCACCCATCTGCCCGTGAGCAACACGAATGCGTGCCTCCGGAATAAGAGTTTGCAAATGAGTTGCCGCGCGATCAATGGATTCAACTCGGTTGTGGATGTAGAAAACTTGACCATCTCTTAATAGTTCACGCCTAATTGCTGCCGAAATCTGCGGCTCTTCACTGGGGCCCACATAAGTCAAAATTGGATGGCGCTCCTCGGGTGGTGTTGTAATAGTGGACATCTCACGAATCCCAGTTACTGCCATCTCGAGTGTGCGTGGGATAGGTGTTGCCGACATCGCGAGAACATCTACGGAGGTGCGCAACTTCTTCAAAGATTCTTTCTGCTCCACTCCAAAGCGTTGTTCTTCATCGACCACCACAAGTCCTAAATCCTTAAATACAACATCAGCCGAAAGCAATCGGTGTGTGCCGATGATGACATCTACTGTTCCGGCTGCTAGACCGCTTAAGACTTCTTTGCTTTCTTTTGCGGAATTAAATCGAGATAGCCCGGCTACCTTTAATGGGAAGCCAGAATATCTCTCAGAAAAAGTTGTCGTGTGCTGTTGCACTAGCAAAGTGGTTGGAACCAGAACTGCTACTTGCTTTCCATCTTGGACTGCTTTGAATGCGGCGCGGATTGCGATCTCCGTTTTACCGTAGCCAACATCTCCGCAAATGATCCGATCCATGGGAAATGGTCGCTCCATGTCTTTCTTTACTTCATCAATGGTCGAGAGTTGATCGGCTGTTTCGACATATGAAAAGGCATCTTCTAGCTCGCGCTGCCACGGCGTATCTGGAGAGAATGCGAAACCTGGCGTACTTGTGCGAGCGGCGTAGAGGCGAATGAGTTCTCCTGCAATTTCTCGTACCGCTTTGCGTGCACGACCCTTTGCCTTTTGCCACTCCCCGCTACCAATGCGATGAACTGTGGGTGATTCACCACCAACATATTTACTTACTTGTTCGAGTGAATCTGTTGGCACAAAAATTCGATCACCTGGTTGACCGCGTTTTACCGAGGCATATTCAATTACTAAATATTCACGAGTTACTCCTGCTGTTGTGCGGTGCACTAGTTCTATGTAGCGACCAATGCCATGTTGCTCGTGAACAACGAAGTCTCCCGCCCGAAGTTCGAGCGGATCCACCGCTTGTTTCCGACGAGATGGAAGACGATCTCCATCTTTTCCACTGCCTTTATGCCCCGATATATCTCGCTCTGTAATGAACAGAACTTCAGCGGCATGAGAAAGAAATCCGTGACTCAGTGCCGACGTTGTGACATGGACGGTGCCTCGCGTTGGCTGTTGGGCTAAATCACTCACCATTCGAACGGGCAAGTCGGCACTTTTGAATATGTCGCCAAAACGCTCGGCCATACCGGCACCAAGGGCCGAAAAAACAATCGCGTGGTTGTGAGAAATAGATTCTGCAATCAGTGAAAGAGTCTTTTCAACATCTCCCCGCATTGGCTCGATGGGTGCACAATCTAAGAAATGGGTTTCTTGATCTAAATCACTTCCAAAAGAATTGAAGCTACGGGATCGTAGATGAAAATCTCGCAGTTGTTGAGTGATTTCTTCCCAAGACAGATATGTGCCGTCCCCATCATGCAAGGGCGACACTGCTCCATTTGCAGCATTAGACCATGATGCCGCAAGAAATTCTTTGTTTGTCGCTAAAAGGTCAGTGGATCGAGATCGGATTCGTTCTTGATCTAAGAATATAACTTCAGTATTTTCAAGAGCGCGTTCGAGAATACTTTCTTGTCGCTCCACCAGAAGTGGAATCAGAGATTCCATGCCTTCGGTGACGATGCCTTCGGCAATCCGATCACAGACTTCTTTTGCTGCCGGAAACATCTCGTGCAATGTTTTTGCTTTTTCTCTCACGGAGGCTGTGAGCAACAATTCGCGGCAAGGGTAGATTGGAAGGGCCTCGAGAACTGGGACTAGAGAGCGTTGATCAGATACATCAAAATAACTTAACTCATCTATTTCATCCCCGAAGAAATCAATCCGAATCGGATGCGCCGACAGTGGTAAGAAGATGTCGACGATTCCGCCCCGCACTGCGAATTCGCCTCGACGTTCGACCATCTCGGTTCGGGTGTAAGACAAATTTGATAAATGGGTTACCAGTTCATCCAGACTTTGCTCTTGGCCTTTACCCAGAGACAAAAGAGGTGATTTTGCAAGGTCTGCAATGAAGCGATGGATGAGGCCGCGAGCAGGAGTAACAATGATGGGATGAAGTGCTTGCGGATGGGATCGTTGATGTTCTATTTGATAAAGGGCATGAATTCTTTTTGCAACAGTGTCACTACGCGGGCTTAAGCGCTCGTGCGGAAGCGTTTCCCATGCCGGAAATTCAAAAACGTTGTCGTGCAAAACGCGTAATTCTGCTGCTAAATCTTCCGCCCCTCGACTTGATGCCGTGACAACAATGAGGGGGCGATCCTTTGCGCACATCGCAAGGAGAAACGGATACACGGCAGGGGGCGCAACGATGGTGTGCGAATCCGCAAGGGCATCGATGACTTCTCCGCTATGTGACAAAGTTGCAAGTAAGCCCCGCACCTATGCCCTCCATTCACGCGACAAATGCCAACTAACCCCACTTCCGAAAAGGATGGAGGGGGCTAGTGAGAGTCTAGAGCACAAACACCTGAGATGATTAGGCCCATGTCTGCTGAAAATGCGCTGATGGAGCAATCCAATGATGACGCCGAGCTTCGTAGCGATGTACGAAAACTCGGTGACTTACTTGGTCAATCATTAGTTCGCCAAGAAGGCCGCGAACTTCTCGAACTTGTTGAGGCTGTCCGGAAATCAGTTCGCGAAGGCGGCGGGGAAGAACTTCTCTCCAACATTAGCGTTGAAGAAGCAGTGCAACTTGTGCGCGCTTTTAGTACCTACTTTCACCTTGCAAACGTTGCTGAACAAGTACACCGTTCGCGAATATTGGCGCAGGCCCGCGCCGAAGGTGGATCGTGGCTCACGCGCGCCGTTGATAAAATTGTCCTCGCTCAAGAAAAACCAGTACTAGGACATGAGATTTCACAAGCAGATATCGCGAATTGGCTTTCTGATTTCATGGTTCGCCCGGTATTTACTGCGCATCCGACAGAGGCAGCACGTCGTTCTATATTAGGAAAACTTGGACAGATTGCTCAACTTCTCGATCAAGGCGCATCAGATGTACAAGAGCGACGACTTGAAGAAACTGTCGATCTTTTATGGCAGACAGATGAACTTCGACTTGGGCAACCAGAACCGCTTGATGAGGCGATGAATGCTCTCTACTACTTAGACGATCTCTTCACTCTTACGATTCCTGACGTTCTCGATGAGTTTGCTCGCGAACTTAAACGGCTTGGGATAGAGCTAAACCCACATGCGCGCCCGCTTTCCTTTGGTACCTGGATTGGCGGTGACCGTGATGGAAATCCCAACGTCACGCCAGAGGTCACTCGACAAACGATGGTCTTGCAAGTGGGGCACTCTATCCGCGTGACCTTGGCTGCAATGGCGCAGATTCGTCAAATACTTTCAATCTCGACTCGTATCGTAGGAGTTTCCAAGGAGCTAGAAGATTCAGTAGAAAAAGATTTGATTGCACTCCCGGAAATAGAAGCGCGTTTTCGCAGAATTAATGCTGAGGAGCCCTACCGCCTCAAGGCAACAGCAATTGTGCATCGACTTAATTTGACTCGTGAACGCCATGCCAACGGCGGCGCCCATGTTCCGGCTCGTGATTACAAAGATACGCATGAGCTCATTGCAGATCTTTCCTTAATGCGTGATTCTCTTTTCTCCAACAAAGGAGAGTTAATCGCCACCGGCCTCCTTGAGCGCACAATACGTACTGTTGCTGCCTTTGGCCTCACCCATGCAACGATGGATATTCGCGAACACTCCAATGCCCATCATCATGTTTTGACCCAACTATTAGGTAAGTCATATTCAGAAAAGACGCCTGCACAACGCTATGACCTTCTCGGTGATCGTTTAAGTGCGAAAGATACTTTGGATACGAAATCACTTGATCCTACGGCTAGAAAAACTCTCGATACTTTTGTCGCAATCGGTGATTTGATCGATCGTTTTGGCCCAGAGGCAATTGAGACTTACATCGTCTCGATGACTAAAGGGGCGGATGATCTCCTTGCTGCTGTCGCGCTAGCCAAAGAAGCCGGCCTTATTGATCTGAGTAAGAACAAGGCACTGATTGGTTTTGCGCCGCTACTAGAGACAGTTGCAGAACTACGATCAGCCGATGTAATTCTCGATGCGCTCTTAAAGCAACCTGCCTATCGCACGATTGTTGCCCTGCGTGGTGACACACAAGAAGTGATGTTGGGATATTCGGACTCAAATAAGGATGCCGGAATTGCAACGAGCCAGTGGGAAATTCACCGTGCGCAACGTCGATTGCGCGATGTTGCAATTGCTCATGGTGTGAAATTACGTCTCTTCCACGGTCGCGGTGGTTCAGTTGGTCGCGGTGGTGGTCCAACATATGACGCACTTATTGCACTCCCATGGGGATCAGTGGATGGTCAGATAAAAATGACTGAGCAAGGTGAAGTCATTAGCGACAAATATTCGTTGCCATCGCTTGCACGCGAAAATGTTGAGCTCTCTCTTGCCGCAGCACTTGAGGCAACAGTTCTCAATCGCGGGCCTCGTCAAAGTCCAGAAGATTTAGATAAGTGGAATGCATGTATGGACCTGGTGAGCGAGAGTTCCTTTGCTACTTATCGATCCCTTGTCGATCATCCTGATTTGCCCGCTTACTTTTATTCATCTACTCCGGTGGAACAACTAGGAGAACTTTTCTTAGGCTCTCGCCCATCACGTAGACCAGATGCAGCGATTGGCCTAGAAAGTTTGAGAGCAATCCCATGGGTATTTGGATGGACGCAATCGCGACAGATAGTTCCTGGTTGGTTTGGTGTGGGCAGTGGACTCAAAGCTGCACGGGAAGCAGGTAAGAGCGAAGTACTTGCTCAAATGCTGCACGAATGGCACTTCTTTAGAACGTTTATTAGCAATGTAGAGATGACAGTCACCAAGACTGATCTGGTTACCGCAGAGCGCTATGTCTCACGCCTAGTGCCAGAAGAACTTCAACACTTTTTTGCCACCATAAAAGAAGAATTTGAACTCACTCAATCAGAGATCTTGAAGCTCACGGGCAAGAAGGAGCTTTTGGGTGATCAACCTTTGTTGGCTCGAACACTGCAAGTGCGCGATGCCTATCTAGCGCCATTACATCTGTTGCAGGTAAATCTACTTGAGCGAGTTCGCAGTGCTGGGGAAAAAGCAGATCCCCTACTGCGACGCGCGCTATTGCTAACAATAAACGGCGTCGCAGCGGGGCTGCGTAATACGGGTTGAGTTAAGCGATCTGAGGCACTGTTGCAAGTGCTGCGTTAATTGATTCATCCGAGAGTTTGTGATCAACCATCTTTCCACCCAAGAATGCATCGTATGCAGCTAGGTCAAAGTGACCATGTCCGCATAGCGCAGTAAGAAGGACTTTCTCTTCCCCAGTTTCCTTGCACTCTTTGGCAAGGCGAATGATTTCGGCCAATGCGTGAGTTGGTTCTGGAGCAGGAACAATTCCTTCTGTACGAGCAAATTGAACTCCGGCTGCAAAGCAATCGAGTTGTCCAACTGCGACAGCATCCATCAATCCCAATTCGTAAACGTGGGAGATCAATGGAGCCATGCCGTGATAGCGAAGTCCACCAGCATGAATTGGGTCTGGCACAAAGTCATGTCCGAGGGTGTGCATCTTCATGAGTGGAGTCATACCCGCTGTATCGCCGAAGTCGTAGCGGTATTCGCCACGAGTTAGTGATGGGCATGATGCTGGTTCAGCGCCACGAACAAGAGTCTTCTTGCCCTTAGTCAGATTCTCGCGAATGAATGGGAATGCCAAACCTGCGAAGTTTGAACCTCCACCAGTACATCCGACGATCACATCTGGATAGTCGCCAACCTTTGCGAATTGCTTAAGAGCTTCTTCACCAATAATAGTTTGGTGTAAGAGAACGTGGTTGAGCACGCTACCAAGTGCGTAGTTAGTTGCTGGATCTTGCGCAGCAACTTCAACTGCTTCGCTAATTGCGATGCCGAGTGAGCCAGTGTGATTTGGATTCTTGGCAAGTTGATCGCGACCAGCCTGTGTGAGATTAGATGGAGAACGGTGAACCTTCGCACCAAAGAGCTCCATCATCATTCGACGGTAAGGCTTCTGGTCATAAGAAGCGCCTACTTGCCACACTTCTAGATCCATTCCAAAGAGAGCACATGCAAATGAAAGTGCGGTGCCCCATTGGCCAGCACCTGTTTCAGTTGTGAGCTTCTTTATTCCAGCTTGTGAATTGTAATAAGCCTGTGGCACAGCGGTATTTGGCTTATGTGAACCTGCTGGACTTACACCCTCGTACTTGTAATAAATACGTGCAGGAGTGCCAAGTGCCTTTTCTAAATTATGTGCGCGAAAGAGTGGAGATGGTCGCCACAAACGATAAATTTCTTGAACTGCTTCTGGGATATCGATGTAACGCTCTGCAGTGACTTCCTGCATGATGAGTTCCATTGGAAACAAAGGTGCAAGTGCTTCTGGCCCAATTGGTTCGTGCGTTCCTGGGTGAAGCGGTGGTGGTGGCGGGGATGGCAAATCAGCGATCAAGTTGTACCACTGGGTTGGCATCTCGGATTCTTCGAGCAATATTTTGTGATCTTTACGTGAAGTCATGGCGGTGAGTGTATTGGGGTCGATCCCAAAACGTCTAGGTGTATTAGATATTGAAATCCTGTTGGGTAACCTCGAGCCCGCGAATAATAAGGGATTCCACGGCATCGGCTCCCCTGCCTACAAATTCCCCGAGCGCCTTCTTCTCTGCGCTGGCAAAAGCTTTCAAGACGAAATCCCCTGGATCTTGTTGCCCCATTGGACGGCCAATTCCCATGCGAATGCGGAAATAGTCTGGAGTTCCAAATGATGACGTTAAGGATTTCAATCCATTGTGGCCATTATCGCCTCCAGCAATCTTAATTCGGATTGCGGAAAAGGGAATATCTAATTCGTCATGGATCGCAATGATTTGATTGGGTGCAACTTTATAAAACTGCGCCAGGGCTTTGATGGGTCCGCCAGATTCGTTCATGTAGCTCATTGATTTTGCGACAATGACAGACTCGGCTTGTTCGCCCACGCCAAATTTAAACGCAGCGACCTCTGTGCGGGATTTGTGTGCAGACCAGCGAGATTTATGACGATTGGCCAACTCATCAACAACCATCTGACCAATATTGTGGCGTGTGGAGACGTAGTTATCTCCAGGATTTCCTAAACCAACAACAAGCCAGGCCATAGGTACAGGGTACTTTGCGAGTTGCTAAATCAGCCGATAGTCCAAGGCTTTAGAGCTTTGAGTTATTAATCTTTCTTATCTGCTGCGGGTGCAGCATCGCCAGCAGGAGCCGCAGCATCTGTTGCAGCAGCATCTGTTGCAGCAGGGGCAGCAGTTTCAAGATCATCATGGCTCGAGCGAACCGAAAGGTGAACTACAACCATGCGAGGATCACTGGTAAGTACAACACCTGCAGGCAATACAACATCTCCCGCATAGAGTGAGCTACCTGCAACAAGCCCGGTGAGATCCAATGCCAAGAATGCTGGAATCGATGTTGCTTCAGTTTCAATTTCAATTGAAGTGCTGTTGTGCTCAAGAATTCCATCGCGATCGTATTCGCCAGATGTATGAATAGGTACATCTACTACAACGCGCTCTCCACGACGAACTATGACAAGGTCAACGTGCTCGAGAGTGCCCTTAATCGCGTGACGGACAATTGCCTTAGGCAATGTGAGTTCGGTCTTTCCTTCTACGACAACATCAAGAAGAACGTTGGTGGTCTTTAGGGCAAGTCCTAGTTCCTTAGCAGGAAGAGCAATGTGTGCTGGCTTTGCGCCATGGCCATAGATAACAGCAGGTACTAATCCATCGCGACGTGCGCGACGTGAGGCGCCTTTACCAAATTCGGTACGGCTAACGCCATTGATGCTGATCTCGGCCATTTTTAATCTCCTCTAGAAATACCTTCGGGCTGAACACGTTGGTTTCGAAGAGGGATTGCATACGCATACTCGACATTCACAAGCCGTCGATTACGGTCTTCTTACCCTCGCCGGAACGATGCTGAGGTTAGCGAATAAGGGTGCGCTGGGGCAAATCGGGTCTAGCTCAAGCCATCAAAGAGGCTGGTAACCGAACCGTCTTCGAAGACCTCTTTGATCGCACGTGCAAGAAGCGGCGCGATAGGCAAAATAGTGAGGCGATCAAAGTGGCTCTCTTCTGGGATCGGCAGAGTATCCGTGATGACAACTTCGCTGACTTTGGAATCTCTCAATCGCTCAATCGCAGGACCAGAAAGAACGGCGTGCGTTGCAGCAACGATGACTTCTTTGGCTCCTTCGTTAAAGAGCGCGTCAACAGCTTTAGTAATGGTGCCTGCGGTATCAATCATGTCGTCAATAACTACGCACGTTTGTCCCTGCACATCGCCAACTACGCGACCAGTCACTGATTCATTAGGGATGCGTGGGTCACGAGTTTTGTGGATGAAGGCAATTGGGCATCCACCAAGAAGGTCAGACCAACGTTCTGCAACTCGGACGCGGCCTGAATCTGGAGAAACGATAGTTAGACGTGAACGATCAACTTTGCTTCCCACGTAATTTGCAAGAAGTGGAAGCGCAAAGAGGTGATCCACTGGGCCGTCAAAGAATCCTTGAATTTGCGAGGTATGTAAGTCAACAACCATCAAGCGATCAGCCCCTGCGGTCTTGAATAGATCTGCCATCAAGCGGGCAGTGATTGGTTCGCGTCCACGGTGCTTCTTATCTTGACGGGCATATCCATAAAATGGAGCGACAACAGTGATGCGCTTAGCCGATGCACGCTTGAGCGCATCCACCATGATGAGTTGTTCCATGATGTGTTTGTTAACTGGGCTTGCATGACTTTGAATAACAAATGCGTCACTGCCTCTAACGCTTTCTTCGAAGCGAACAAATATTTCACCGTTAGCAAAATCGTAGGCAGATGTTGGTGTAAGAGGAATGCCTAACTCGGATGCGACTTGCTCTGCTAGCTCAGGGAAAGCGCGACCTGTAAATATTCGAAGTCGCTTTTCGGAGGCGAGTTTGAGTTCGCTCATGAAGTTGGCTTTCCTTTCTCGGCGTTTGGCTTTGCTGCTTTGGCTGATAAAGTGCCGGCTCGCTTACGCAAGACCCACCCTAAGACATTTCGCTGCTTTGCTCTGCCAACTCCGATCGCGCCCGATGGCACGTCTTCGGTGATGACCGAACTCGCCGCCGTGTACGCGCCATCTCCGATCGAAACTGGAGCAACAAGGACTGTGTCGCTTCCGATTCGGACATGGTCTCCCACGACGGTTTGATGCTTATTTACCCCGTCATAGTTTGCGAAAATTGTTCCTGCACCAATATTTGTTCCAGTGCCGATTGTGGCATCCCCCACGTAGGAAAGATGTGGGACTTTGGAGCCTTCGCCCACTGTTGAATTCTTCATCTCAACAAAAGATCCCACGCGACTTCCGGTAGCTAAATCAGAACCTGCACGAAGGAATGTGTACGGACCAACTTTGGCATCCTTACCGATTGTTGCACCAACACAATATGACTCAAGAACGCTGGCCCCTGGCCCTACCGCACAATCAATCAGGGTCGAACGTGGACCAATGATCGCACCGCTCGCAATTGTGGTTTCGCCCGAAAGCGCGGTGCCAGGATAAATGACCGCATCTGTGGCAATTTCCACTGTTGCATCAATCCATGTTGTTGTTGGATCAATCATGGTGACACCTTCGCGCATCCATTGATCATTGATCTGATCTCGCAGGAGCGCTGCGCATTCGGCCAATTGCACGCGGTCATTGACGCCAAGAATCTCAACAGAATCTGGTGTGAGGACGGGCAGGATGCGATCGCCACCTTTACGAAGGATTTCGATGACGTCGGTCAAATAAAGTTCACCTTGAGCATTTGTACTAGAAAGCTTTCCAATTGCTCCATGAAGTTTCGCAAGATCAAATACGTAGACCCCGGAATTGATCTCCTCGATCGCTTGTTCAACTTCACTTGCATCGCGGTCTTCAACGATGCGCACTAAATCTCCGTTGTCGGCGCGAATCACGCGACCATAACCTGTGGGATCAGGAAGTTCTGCAGTCAATACTGTTGCAGCAAAGCCGCCCTCGTTATGCGCAGCAATGAGTTGCGTCAACGAACTTCCAGATAGGAGTGGTGTATCGCCAGCAAGAATTAACACAGTGCCAGTTTTCGAGGCATCTGCGAGCGCCAATTGAGCAGCGTGCCCAGTGCCGCCACGGCGATCTTGTAAAACTGTTTTGGCCTTCGGTGCTACAAGGGAAAGATGTTCTTCCACTTGTTCACGGCCTGCACCAATGACAACGCGAATTTCTTTTGGCGAAAGATCATCGAGAGCGGCGAGAACATGTCCAAGTAATGTGCGACCCGCGATGGAATGCAAAACCTTTGGCGTAGTTGATTTCATACGCGTGCCTTCGCCCGCTGCTAAGACGATTGCGTAATCCAGCCTGGTCACTTCAAGCTCCCACCGCTAGCGCTAATGGATCCTTACCTGTCATAGCCTAATTGCTTACATCGCCACTTTCGTTGGCTTTGCAATGTTGCGCTCCGCCACCAGGTATCGATCCTGGACCCTGGGCTTCAAAGGCCCATGTGCTAGCCACTACACAATGGCGGAACCCGTATTCTCCCGTATCGGCACCACTGCTTTTGACCACTACCGTTGGCTATTATGAAATTAATCGCGCCCGCCAACCTGCCATCATGCGGGATTTCGATCCGTCAGAACTCCGTGGGAGATCACTTGAGCGGCATTCATATGAGGATCGCAATGAGGCGTCTCGATGCGTGATGAAGTAGATCGCCTCGTATCGGCATGGAAGCGAGAGCGGCCCGATCTGGATTTCTCACCCCTTGAAGTATTGAGCCGCATCACTCGCATTGCACGACATTTGGATATTGCACGACGAAAAGCCTTCGCTGATCTTGATACATGGGGGTTTGATGTTCTTGCAGCTCTTCGACGTGCGGGAGATCCCTATCAACTCTCTCCCGGCGCGCTGATACAAGAAACGATGGTTACCAGCGGCACTATGACCAATCGTTTAGACCGATTAGAAGAATTGGGTCTCATTACTAGAAAAGCTGATCCGAAAGATGGCCGCGGAAGTTTAGTAAAGCTCACAAAGAGTGGGGTCAGAGCAGTTGATGCGGCCATGGAAGATCTACTTATGCGCGAACGAGAATTTCTTAAATCTCTCACTAAAGCAGAACGCGCACAACTGGCTGATGCATTGAGCGAACTCGCGGCTCCCTTTGATGAAAATAATCAATAATTAATTTACTTCAATAACTTTTGCGCCATGTACTGGTCCACTGGCACGAGTGACGTTTCCGACAACTCCGCTAGATGTGAGCGCAACTGAAAGATCGAGCGCATGGTCTTCATCAGCGACCAGGAATGCAACTGTCGGGCCCGACCCAGAAACAATTGAACCTAGAGCGCCGTACTCGCTTCCAACATCGAGAATTAGTCGAAGGGCTGGACGAAGTGAACATGCCGCTGGCTGTAAATCATTAATTAATCCTTTTCCTAAAGCCGCGCTATCGGCGGCAAGAAGTGCTTGTAGTAATTGATCACTCGCGTGCGGAGTCGCAACATCTAATCCAGCGCGCAAACGATCACATTCCTCATAGACCGCTGGTGTTGAAAGGCCCACCGAAGAAAGGGCAAGGACCCAGTGATAAGTACCTCGAGAAAGTGCAGATGTCACTTGATCGCCGCGCCCTCTACCGACAGCGGTGCCTCCGGTTAACATAAAGGGAACGTCGCTACCAATTTGTGCAGCAATTGCGTGCATCTCATCGCGTGTAAGTCCCAAAAGAAAAATCGCATCAATTGCCAGAATCGTCGCTGCCGCATCGGCACTTCCACCTGCCATACCGCCTGCAACAGGGATTGATTTCCTAATTTCAATAGATAAATCTGCAGGGAGATCAAATTTTTCACACATTAAGACGGCAGCTTTTGCCGAAAGGTTTGTCGCATCACCTGGCACCCCGTGCGTGTGATCTCCAGAGAGCGAGATGGTAATTCCCGTTCCAGGCTCGGTTCGAGTCACGGTCACATCGTCAAAGAGCGATATTGCTTGGAAAACTGTCACGATGCCGTGAAAGCCATCTTTCTCTTTTGGACCAACTGATAGCTGAAGGTTTACTTTTCCGGGAACACGGACAACTACGCTTTGTGGAACCGCAATTGTCATATTAAGACCCTAGTGCCAATTCAAGTTTGGCTTTGGCAATGGCGCAATAATCTTCTATTACCAAAGATTCTCCCCGAAGCGTTGGATCGATTCCAGCCTTCACTAATACCGCCTCTGCGTGTATGGAGCTACCTAACCAGTTGCTCAACGCAGAGCGAAGCATCTTTCTCCTTTGCGCAAATGCACCATCAATGGCCGCAAATACATCAGAACGCATCGATTCGTCAGTAGGTGCCGCGTGCCTGACAAAGCGCACCAACTTCGAATCAACGTTAGGGATTGGCCAAAAAACAGAACGCGAGATTGCTCCAACGTGAGACATTTGCGCCCACCATGCCGCTTTCACGCTAGGAATTCCATAATCTTTCGTTCCGGGTCGTGCAACGAGGCGATCAGCGACTTCTGCCTGAACCATTACAACACCAGATGTGATGGAGGGGAACTTCTCTAAATAGTGCAACAAAACTGGGACAGAGATGTTGTATGGCAAATTTGCAACAAGCACCGTAGGTTTCACGGAAAGCTGATCAACGTGTAAAGCATCTTCATTAATCACAGTGAGGTTGTGACTAGATGGCGAATGAGATGCCACCGTCGTCGGTAGTTGAGATGCAAGGCGGGTATCAATTTCAATTGCTGTCACGCTCTTGGCCACTTCTAGCAGCGCCAATGTAAGAGAGCCCAACCCCGGACCAATCTCGAGAGCAATGTCCTCTGCATCAATTTGCGCCAAGCGAACAATCTTTCGGCAAATGTTTGCATCGATAACGAAGTTTTGACCCAGCGATTTTGCAGGCCGCAGGTCTAATTGAGCAGCAAGGGCGCGGATCTCACTGGCTCCGAGCAAAGTAGTCATCGAGAAAACGAGCCGAATATGCGCTCAGCATTAGCGCCAAGTGCGCTAGCCAATTCTCCAAGATCTGCTTGGCGCTCAACTGCCATTGCGCGCACGATTGTTGCAATCTGTGCGGGGGAATTTGCGGCACCGCGATGTGGCATCGGAGTTAAGAATGGCGAGTCTGTCTCTACTAATAATTGATCCAGGGGCACTAACTTCACGGCTTCGCGCAATAGCGGTGCATTCTTAAATGTCAGAGTTCCTGCAAAAGACAAGATGTATCCGCGGTCTATGCACGTTTTTGCCATTTCTACATCTCCAGAAAAACAGTGAAATATCGTCTTGGCTGGAGCCCCAACTTCTAGCAAAATTGAAAGAACATCCTCATGCGAATCACGATCATGAATAACTAGTGCCTTGTTAGTTTTCTTTGCTAGATCGATGTGCCACTTAAATGACTCTTGCTGAGTGTGACGAAGTTCAGGAGGAGTTCGAAAATAATCAAGCCCTGTTTCACCAATTGCGCGCACACGAGGATGTTGTGCTAATTCTTCAATAACGGCCAAATGAACAGGGAGATTTTTTACAACTGGTGCCTCATTTGGGTGCAAAGCGACTGCTGCTAAAACACGATCATCCCAATGTTCTGCTGCTTTTACACACCAACGAGATTGCTCCGCCGAATATCCCACTTGCACAACACGATCAATGCCGACACTGGCTGCTTGTTCCAAGATCTCTCCAACTTCCTTTGAGTCAGGAGCGGTGTCGGTGATGATTTCCAAATGTGCATGCGAATCAACAGTAGCCACTGGAAGTGGTTCAGGAAGTGGGGCTAGTGGACGATCGGTATCTCTATCGTGGCGATCGGCCATCTGATTACTCGATTACATCAAGGCGAGGAAACAAAACCGCGCTCTTAGTGACAACGCAACCAGGTGGAAGCTGACCCCATGTGGAAGTGTGAGAGATTTGTTGCAATCCAATGGGGCCCAGGGTTTCGTTGGCGCCCAAACTTTGCCAGAGGATTTCGCATGTTTGCGGCATAACAGAATTGAGCAATACAGCAAGCGCCCTTAAAGATTCAGCAGTGTTGTAGAGAACTGCTTCTAAAGCTTGCTTGTTTGCTGGATCTTTAGCCAATACCCACGGTTGCTTCTCTGTCACAAAACCGTTCACCTTCTTACAAAAATCCATAATGGCGTTAATCCCGCCCTGAAAATCTAACGCGCACATTGCTTCATCGGCCTTTGAGACGGTCTCCTTCAGGGCAGCTTCTAGGCCTGCATCATTGCTGCGAGCGGGAAGTATTCCAGCACAATACTTTTCTACCATCGCAGAAAGTCGAGAAGCTAGGTTTCCAAAGTCGTTTGCTAGTTCGCTTGTATAGCGCGCACTCATATCTTCCCAAGAAAAAGACCCATCGGTTCCAAATGGAATTGCTCGCAAGAAGTAATACCGAAAAGCGTCGACTCCGAAGTGATCGGTGATGTCGCTAGGAGCGATACCGGTGAGCTTGCTCTTACTCATCTTCTCGCCACCCACAAGCAACCACCCGTGAGCGAAAACCTTTTTAGGAACATCCAACCCAGCCGCCATTAACATCGCCGGCCAGATAACCGCATGAAAGCGCAAAATATCTTTTCCAACTAGATGGACATCAGCTGGCCAAGTCTGTGCAAACTTCTTTCCACCTTCACTTGTTGGTTCATCTCCTAAGCCAACAGCAGTTGCGTAGTTAAGAAGGGCGTCAAACCAAACATAGACAACTTGATCGGTATCCCATGGAACAGGAATTCCCCAATCAAAGGTTGAGCGAGAGATTGAAAGATCCTTCACGCCGCTTTCTAGAAACGATACAACTTCATTGCGTGCGCTCTCTGGCTGGCAGGCATCTGGGTTAGCCCGGTAGTGGGCAAGCAGTGGGTCTACAAATGCAGATAGGCGGAAGAACCAATTGTTTTCATTTACTAATTCCACTGGTTTGCTATGAATCGGACAGAGTTTCTCACCATTGCTATCAATGAGATCACTTTCTAATTTAAATTCTTCGCAGCCAACGCAATAGGGGCCTTCATATTTTCCGGCGTAAATGTGCCCAGCATCTTTTAGACTTTGAAGAAAGCGTTGAACTCGCTCTGTATGTCTGACTTCAGTGGTGCGAATAAAATCATCGTTGGCGATATTCAAGGCACGCCAATTGGGTTTCCATGCAGTCTCTACGAGGCGGTCAACCCAATCTTGGGGCGTCACCTTATTTTGATCAGCGGTGCGCATTACCTTTTGGCCGTGCTCATCAGTTCCAGTTAAGAACCAGACCGCTTCTCCACGTTGACGGTGCCAACGAGTGAGGACATCTCCGGCAACAGTTGTATAGGCATGGCCAATGTGAGGAGCATCATTAACATAATAAATAGGCGTTGTAAGATAGAACGCTTTAGTCGATGCTGAGGTCACGTGGATATCTTAGAGGTTGATTTCGAATCCACCATCGCCGCAAAAACCACGCGTTTAGGCATTGAAAACTCATCTGCCACGGCAGCAATCGCAGATTTGCGATCCATTCCTGCGGCTTCGAATTCGCGAACACGTGACACAACGGCACTTGTTGAGGCTTGCGCAGAGTCTTTCACTGCCCCTGCCATCACAATCGTAATTTCACCCAAGACCTCATTGGTTTGCGCCCAAGTCAACAGCTCTTCCAAATTACCGCGAATTGTTTCTTCATACTTTTTAGTCATTTCGCGACAAATAACTGCCATACGATGTGGCCCAAAAACTTCTACGGCATCAGTGAGTGCATCGGATAATCGATGAGGTGCTTCAAACCAAATTATTGTCCGCTCTTCATGGCGTAGGTTGTCAAAGAACTTTTGTCGCGCACCCAATGCGCGAGGTGAAAAACCTTCAAAAAGAAATCTATCTGTGGGAAGTCCCGACAGAGCTAGAGCCATAGTGACTGCGCTGGGACCTGGAATCACTGTCACTTCAATGTTTTGTGCAATTGCATCGCGCATCAATCGATAGCCCGGATCACTAATGGTCGGCATGCCCGCATCGGATACGACGAGCACAGACGCGCCAGTGGCTAGAAC